>ENA-ORPH01002429-ORPH01002429.1-human-gut-metagenome-genome-assembly--contig:-NODE-2429-length-15577-cov-2.791328_pt1 | contig 15577 bp, 10 predicted proteins | sample MGYA00242142_ERZ509074 | MGnify/ENA primary metagenome ERZ509074 (study PRJEB26280, sample SAMEA2338724) | human gut metagenome | biome: human gut; feature: human-associated habitat; material: faeces...
TAATAGATCATCATCATCGTCTGCGCATCCACTAAATGCGAATAGCGCACAAAAGCAAATAAAGAAGATGTTCTTCATACTTTATTAGGTTTTATAATTATTAAAAGTGTTATTTTACTGTTGCAAATGTAACCTCATTAATTAGATTCTTTAATTTAGGTTGTTCATACTTTGTTCAAAAATGATTTTTTTGATATCAAATTTGTTGAGACATATGTTGTTTTTGTTTAAAAAAGCTGTTTATCTCCTGTATCCTAGTTTTTTATGTGTCATAATGTTATGACATTGTAATATGATATGGAATAGGTTCTGTACAATTTAGGTTGTTTGGATGGATGATTTTAAAATCCGTCATCATTCAATAAAAGAAGAAAAAAAACGTGTTTTGAGGTATAATAGTGCGATACCAAATGTGGTATATGGTACAAGGCAGGTGCATTTTTCTTTCGGAAAAAGATAAAAAACACGATTGCTATAAAAGACTCTATACTGTATGTCTCACTACTATCCTTTTGATTTCTTGATATACTCCGTAGGTAAGCATCCGAAGTACTTCTTGAAACTGGTGGCAAAATATGACGGTGTATTGAATCCTACCATAGTACTGACTTCCGCTACCGTATATCGTCCGTCTTTCAGTAGCTTGGCCGCTTCATTGAAACGAATCTTACGGATAAAGTCAATGGTTGATTCTCCGGTAATTGCTTTTAGTTTCAGATGCAGATTAGAACGGCTCATATTCATTTCTCTGGCGAACTCGTCGGTAGAGAATTCAATATTATCCATATTCTTTTCTACGATGGCAACGGCACGTTTCAACAAAGCTTCATCCATGGCATTGAACGTAATCTTTTCCGGTTCCACTTCCAGAGATTTGGAATACCGTTCAAGCATACGCCTGCGGGTACGCATCATATTCTGTATCTTCGTAGTCAGGATAGCCAGCGAGAATGGTTTCGGGATATAATCATCTGCGCCCATTTGCAGGCCTTCCATCTGATCTTTGGTTTCGCTTTTGGCAGACAGGATAATCACAGGAATGTGACAGGTACGGATATTCTGCTTCACATTCTTGCATAGCTTGATACCATCCATCACAGGCATCATGACATCAGTCACAATAATGTCCACTTCATTCTCTTTCAGCTTTTCCAGGGCTTCTTCACCATTTCCGGCTTCCAGTGTATTGAAAAGTTCGGCAAGTCCGCTACTTAGATAATGGCGAATTTCATTATTGTCTTCTACGATAAGAATCGTACCACGTTTCTTGTCACCGGTTTCGATCGTTTCGTTTTCTACTTTTTCCGTATCAATGAAATACATCTCTTTCGAGTTGGTAGAATAAACTTGGTCCTCCTCATTTTTAGCGTCATTAGAAGCTAATTCGGAAGATTTATAGATGTTTATATCCTGTGGCAGATAAACAGAGAAAGTACTGCCTTTGCCTTCTTCACTGTCTAACTCAATACGTCCGTGATGCAGTTCCACCAAACGTTGTACCAATGACAGCCCGATGCCACTTCCTACGTGCTCACTCTCTATCTGATAGAAACGTTCGAATATTTTTCCCTGCTTGTTGATAGGAATACCAATACCGGTGTCACTAACTTGCAGTACCAGCCAATTGTTTTCCTCTTTCAACGTAACAGTAATGCTTTGCCCGCTTTCTGTATATTTGAAAGCATTTGAAAGCAGGTTATTAACGATCAGTTCCAGATAATTCGGATCGAAAAGTTCCTCTTTTTCTTCCAGTTCGGAGTGGAGAGTATAAGTAATCTTCTTGTGGCGTGCCAGTTTATCGTAGAACAAGAAATTATCCTGTATCAGTTGATGCGCATTCTCTTTCTTTACTTTCAGCTCAAAAACTCCCAATTCGGCACGGCGATAATCCATCAACTGGTTGACAAGATGCAACAGACGATTGGCGTTGCGTTGGATATATTCCAGTTGGTTACGAGTCCAGCGATCACTAATCTTATTGATTATTTCTTGTAAAGGAGCTAAGATGAGAGTTAACGGCGTGCGAAGCTCGTGCGAAATATTGATGAAGAAACGCATCTTCATCTGGTTGATTTCTTCTTGATGCTCCTTGTCCCTGCGTTCAAGTTCCAGTTCCGCTTCCATACTCTTACGCATCCAGAAGAAGCGGAAGACGAAAGTGATAAACCCGATAAAAGTGGCGAGGAAAATCATGATTGCCCACCAGGTCTTGTACCAGATAGGGAGAACTATGATTTCCAACATTGTAGGTACAGTATTCCATTTTCCGTCACTATTGGCAGCTTTTACCAAAAAGTGATAAGTGCCTTGTGGCAGGTTGGAGTAGGAGACAGTACGTTTATCTGTCAGATAATACCACTCTTTGTCATATCCTTCCAGTTTATAAGCGAAAGTATTATGTTGTCCGGAAATATAATTGGATACTACAAATTCAATCGTGAAAGCAGTTTGCCATGATTTCAGGGTGATACTTTCTGTCTCATTGATATTCTTAGTCAGGATACCGGTTTCATCATCCGGGCGAACTGTCTTGTTAAACAGTTGAAGTTTAGTGATAACTACCGGAGGCGTATAAGGGTTATCCAGCAACAGTTCCGGGCGGAAAGTAGTGATCCCGTTGATACCTCCGAAATACATCTGACCGCTCGAAGTACGGCAGAACGAAGAAGTATTAAACTGATTACTCTGTAATCCGTCGGATTCCGTAAAATTACGGAACCTCTCTGTTTCCGGATTGAAACAGGAAATACCACGGTTGGTACTTACCCAAAGACGTCCGAAAGTATCTTCCAGAATACCATATACCACATTGTTAGGCAAACCGTTAGCCGTAGTATATCGTTTGATTTTCTTTTCTTTTTCATTAAAACAGTAGAAGCCTTCACGCGTACCTACCCAGATGATACCGTTGGCAGCCTCGTAAATGCAATTGGTAAACGTCTTTGTTACAGATGATTCCGGCAGAATAGGCACCTTTTCTATCTCGATTCCTTCCTGCTGAAAGACAGATATACCTTCCTCACCCCCGACCCAAAGCCGTTTATGGGAATCTCTGAACAGGATTGTGATTCGTTGTGAAGTAAATGGAGTACCGTCCTTTTCCTTATCAATGGTGGTAAAACTCTTTTTTTCCGGGTTAAAACTAACCAGAGCACTTAATGTCCCCAATAAGAGATTTCCCCCTTTATCAGGAAGAATTGCATATACATTCTCATTCACCAACTGGCTGTTCAGCTGATTGAAACTTTCCATTTTTCCACTGTTTCGATGGAGAACAGTCAGTCCGCCGGCATGTGTCCCTATATATACAAGTGATTTTTGTTCATCTACATATACGGCTTTGATATTGTTGGAACCAATACCGATTTCCCGTTCGTCTTCCTGTAAGATATAGTGCGTAAACTGTTGTGTCTTTGTATTATACAGATTCAAACCACCATCATTCGTTCCTATCCATAAGTTCTTATCCTTATCTTCCGTAATGCAGCTGACTACGTTATCGCTTAGAGAATTCTTATAGGGAATACGCTGGATATTCTTGAATCTGTTGCGGATAGGATGGTAATAGTTCAATCCCCCGAAATAGGTTCCAAGCCACATACCTCCTTGCGAATCCATAAAGATACTGCGAACCGAACGTTGTGACAAACTGCCGTTTTCTACCGGACTGCTACTGTAGGAAACGAAAGAATCGCTTCCTTCATGATAAATGTTTAGATCATTGAACGTTCCTATCCATAAGCGATTTTGCGAATCCAGTGCCAGAGAGCGGATATAATTGGAACTGATACTTTTAGGATTGGAAGAAGAATGATGATAAGCCTTGACCTCTTTCGTTTTCGGATTGAGCAGAAGCAGACCGGCTCCTTCGGTAGCTACCCATATACGGGTAGGAGATTGCTGCAAAATGGCTTGAATCTGTTTTGTTTCCGTTATCGGAGTAATCTTTTCCAGTTTCTTTTGAGGAATGGAATAGCTGTAAAGCCCGTCGACCGGGGTACCGATATAGATAATATCCCCCTGTCTGTAAAGAGCTGAAGCTATAAGCTTGTGCATAGCGGTACTAAAAGAATCATCAACGAATCGTGATTCTTTAATATCGAACATAGTCAGACCTTCTTGTGTGCTTATAAGCAACTGTTCCGGTGAGATTTCTGCAATACCATTGATTTGTTGCCGTTTGCCTTTTTTCTCGTAGAAGAAATTTCTGAATTTGTCTTTTTCTTCGTCATAATATGACAAACCATCCCGCGTACCGATCCAGACACGTCCCTGACTGTCAGTTTTTACGATTCGTGAAATGTCATTAGCAATACTGTTCGGATCCTCTTCATTATGTTGATAAACTGTAAATGAATACCCGTCATACTTGTTTACTCCATCATAGGTCGCGAACCACATATTACCTCTTTGGTCCTGATCGATAGAAAATACGGTGCTTTGTGACAATCCTTCGTTAATAGAAATATAAGAGAAGTTAATTTGCTCCGGAACTTCAGAAAAAACGCAATTAACCCCTATACATAGAAAGAGTAGACAGATTGTTGTTTTTTTAAGGCTGTTCATTATTAGTTCATAAGATTAATAATGGCATCAAAGATAGCAAAATCTTTTATATGGAGGTATTCAATAGAGAGAAAGTAAATATAGGGAATGAAAAAATACCACCGATTATACAGATTAGCACGGATTTTTATATCGACAATCTTCGAATTACAATTAAATCTGTGTTAATCTGTGTAATCGGTGGTGAAACTTGAAACTGGTAGGTAATTTATTTAGCTAAATCTCCTATCTCGTCTAAATTCTTCTGAATATCTTCGTCATTCAATGTATAATTCACCAGATCACCGGCCAAATACTTATCATAAGAAGCCATATCGATCAGACCATGACCCGAAAGATTGAAAAGAATCACTTTCTCTTCTCCTGTCTCCTTACATTTGTTAGCTTCGCGGATAGCCGCCGCAATAGCGTGGCTGGATTCGGGAGCCGGAATAATACCTTCAGACTGCGCAAACAGACAACCGGCTTCGAAAGACTCCAGTTGCTGTATATCTACCGCTTCCATCAGATTATCTTTGAGTAACTGTGAAACGATTACACCTGCGCCGTGATAACGAAGTCCACCGGCATGGATATGAGCAGGAGCAAAATTATGTCCCAAAGTAAACATAGGTAGCAACGGGGTATATCCGGCTTCATCACCGAAGTCATACTGGAACTTACCACGTGTCAGTTTCGGACAAGAAGCAGGTTCGGCAGCAACGAAACGAGTCTTTTTCCCTTCCTGTATGGTGTGGCGCATGAACGGGAAAGAGATACCTCCGAAGTTGGAACCACCTCCGAAACAACCGATCACGATATCCGGATATTCGCCTGCCATTTCCATTTGTTTTTCAGCTTCCAGTCCGATAATAGTCTGGTGGAGAGTCACGTGGCTAAGTACGGAACCGAGCGTATATTTACAGTTGGGAGTCATTTGTGCCAGTTCGATAGCTTCCGAAATAGCAGTTCCCAATGAACCTTGATAAGTGGGGTGTTTCGTCAGAATATCCTTACCGGCACGGGTAGACATAGATGGAGAAGGAGTGACCTGTGCTCCGAAAGTCTGCATGATGCTGCGGCGGTATGGTTTTTGTTCATAACTGATTTTTACCTGATAAACGGCAGCTTCCAGGCCGAAAACCTTGGCTGCGTAAGAAAGAGCGGCTCCCCATTGTCCGGCACCAGTTTCAGTGGTAATGTTGGTAACTCCTTCTTCTTTACAATAATAAGCTTGTGCCAATGCAGAGTTCAACTTATGCGAACCGATAGGGCTTACGCTTTCGTTCTTAAAATAGATATGAGCCGGAGTGCCGAGTGCTTTTTCCAAACCATAAGCACGAACCAGCGGAGTGCTGCGGTAGTACTTGTACATTTCACGCACTTCTTCCGGTATTTCGATCCATGCATCCGTCTGATTTAGCTCCTGATGACACAGCTTTTTTGCGAAAATCGGATATAAATCTTCTGCTTTCAGCGGTTGTTTGGTTCCCGGGTGCAACGGAGGCATAGGCTTGTTCACCATATCGGCCTGAATGTTGTACCAGTAATGTGGAATTTCTTCTTCCGGTAGAATATACCGTTTTCTTTTTTCACTCATAATATTGTAGTTTTTTAGTTTTCTGTTGCCAAAAGTAGTCAAATTTTTAATATTCAGAAAATTTTGTCAACAAAGAATCGTGTTTGATCGTTATTTTAGTTAAGTTTGCACGACCCTGTTAAAAAAGATGATATGAAGATTTATCATAAGTTTTTATTGTATCAGAATAAACTCCTAAAACCCTATGTGCGTATCTTGTTAGGGCTGGTAGAAGCACTCACCTATCTGGCGTCATTATTATTGATTGTCGGAGTAGTATATGAACATGGCTTTCCCTTGTCTATTGATGAAGTGGCGAATTTACAGACATTGTATAAAACTGTCTGGATCATCTTTCTGATTGATGTAACTTTACATATCTCGCTGGAATACCGGAATACCAAAAAACAATACCGGCGATTAGCTTGGATCTTGAGTGGATTGTTATATTTCACGTTAGTACCTGTTATATTCCATCGTCCGGAAGAAGAAGGAGCTATTTTGCATATTTGGGAATTCTTACATGGGAAGTTTTATCATCTTTTGTTATTGTTAGTCCTTTCTTTCCTCAATCTGTCCAATGGGCTGGTGCGTCTGTTAGGACGGCGTACCAATCCGTCTTTGATATTGGCAGTCAGTTTTATGGCTATTATTCTGATTGGAGGCTTGTTGATGCTTCCGCGCTGCACGGTAAATGGTATCACCTGGGTAGACTCTTTATTTACCGCTACCAGTGCCGTATGCGTTACAGGCTTGGTACCGGTAGACGTGTCTACTACATTCACCACTTCAGGATTAGTTGTCATTATCCTGCTGATTCAGATTGGCGGATTGGGAGTGATGACATTAACCAGTTTCTTCGCCATGTTCTTCATGGGGAATACCTCCATTTACAACCAGCTTGTTGTGCGTGATATGGTTAGTTCCAATTCATTAGGTTCTTTGCTGTCTACTTTATTATATATATTAGGCTTCACTTTAGTGATTGAAGGGATCGGTATGGTTTCGATTTGGTTTAGTATTCACGGAACGTTGGGAATGACTCTGGAAGGAGAGTTGGGTTTTGCTGCTTTCCATTCTATTTCCGCTTTTTGCAATGCGGGCTTTTCTACGCTTTCCGGCAATTTAGGAAATCCGATGGTGATGACTAACCACAATTGGCTGTTTATTACCGTTTCTCTATTGATTATATTTGGTGGTATCGGTTTCCCCATCCTTGTCAATTTCAAGGATATTGTATTGTATCACCTCCGTCGTTTCTGGAAATTGATTCGTACCCGCAAACTGGATCGGCATAAAATGCAGCACCTCTATAACCTGAATACGAAAATCGTGTTAATCATGACTTTTCTGCTTTTATTAATCGGCACATTGGCTATTGCTGCTTTTGAGTGGAATGGTTCTTTTGCCGGTATGCCTGTGGCAGATAAGTGGACACAAGCTTTCTTTAATGCCACTTGTCCGCGAACAGCCGGTTTCAGCAGTGTCGACCTGGCATCATTGAGCGTGCAGACATTGTTGGTTTATCTATTCCTGATGTGGGTGGGCGGTGGATCACAGTCCACGGCAGGTGGTGTGAAAGTGAATGCTTTTGCGGTCGTAGTTCTGAATCTTGTAGCCGTATTGCGTGGCACTGAACGAGTGGAAGTGTTCGGCAGGGAATTGTCTTACGATTCAATCCGGCGTTCCAATGCAACAGTAGTCATGTCATTGGGAGTCTTATTCATTTTTATTTTCACATTGAGCATACTCGAACCGGGTGTTTCCATTATGGCATTGACTTTCGAATGTGTCTCTGCGCTTAGTACCGTGGGTTCCAGTTTGAACCTGACCCCTCATTTGTGTGACGCGAGCAAACTATTGGTGTCTTTGTTGATGTTTATTGGTCGTGTGGGGTTAATAACATTGATGTTGGGAATCGTCAAACAGAAAAAGAATACAAAATACCGTTATCCAAGTGATAACATCATAATAAACTAAAGCTATGAAGTATATTATTATTGGTTTAGGAAATTACGGCCATGTGTTGGCGGAAGAACTGTCCGCCTTGGGACACGAAATTATAGGTGCGGATATAAGCGAAAGTCGTGTAGACTCCATCAAAGATAAGGTTGCTACAGCTTTTGTCATTGATGCCACTGACGAACAATCATTATCAGTGTTGCCATTGAATAGTGTGGATATAGTTATTGTAGCGATTGGAGAGAATTTTGGTGCGTCGATACGAGTCGTTGCCCTGTTGAAGCAGAAAAAGGTTCCCCGTATTTTTGCCCGTGCTATTGATGCCGTGCATAAAGCGGTGCTTGAGGCCTTTGATCTGGAAAGAATCCTGACTCCGGAAGAAGACGCAGCCCGTAGTCTGGTGCAACTGCTCGACTTCGGCACAAACATGGAAGGGTTCCGCATCGATCAGGATTATTATGTTGTGAAGTTTACGGTTCCGAAGAAATTTGTAGGATATTTTGTAAATGAGTTAAACTTGGATGAAGAGTTTCATTTAAAAATGATAGGCTTGAAACGGGCGAATAAGATCACCAACTGCCTGGGTATTTCTCTGACCGAGCTTCATGTGAAGAATGAATTACCGGAGAATGAGAAAGTGGAAGAAGGAGATGAACTGGTTTGTTACGGCAGATACCGAGATTTCCAAACTTTCTGGAAAGCTATTTAATTTATTGGATTTCCGGTTTGCATTGATGGATCGTTACGGGATGCGCTTTAACTTTGCATGCCGTAGATGTAAAATTGAGTTGCACAATCTGGCTTTGTGATGTTTCCGGTTTTCGTTGGTCGAATACAAAGTTGCCCAGACTATAAAAGATGGGCTTACCATTGAAATATTCCTCTTTCTGAATGACGTGCGGATGATGTCCGATGATAGCATCCGCACCTGCACGAACGAGTCGGTGTGCTCCCTTTCTTTGGTTCATAGTAGGAGAGGATTGGTACTCGATTCCCCAATGGAGAATAACGACCACATAACTTTCGGGATTCTCTTGCTTGAAGTTCTTAATTTCCTCTTCTATTTCTTCCGTGGTTTGCTGGCAAATACCGGGATCATTTTCTAAATATACCCAATTCTCCAAAGGAAGTGTAACTGAATTGAAGAGTGCTACTTTAATTTTTCCTTTCTTTATCACTACGGGTTGGCAACTCTCGGAAGAAGTATTACCATATCCTATCGGAGTGATTCCTGCCGATAAGAGATGCTGATAAGTATCTGTCAATCCGCTTCGTCCCTGATCCATAGTATGATTATTCGCTAAAGCCGCATGACTGATGCCGGCTTTAACCAATTCTTCCATCCATCTTGGTTCCGCGTGAAAAATATATTTCTTGTGTAGCGGCGAACGAACGGAAGTGACGGGACATTCCAGATTGATTACCGTAGCGTCCATTTGATGAAAGAGAGGAGCTACTGACGCAAATAAATCTTCGACACCTCCCCGTTGAATCTGTTGGCGTACCCCTCTGTCCAGAAGAACATCTCCGGTGAAAGCGATAGAGAGACATTCTTCTGACGGGTGCTGGCAGGCAGTAAGCAGTAACAGACCTATACTACCTATAATCCGGTTAATTCGGGAAAAGGATATTAGCATCCTGAACTATAAAAAACTCTGTCATCTACTTTCGGTTCTTTCTCCAGCAGGATCTTTTTCATCCATTCCGGGACGGCAGGTGCTTTCTTTTCTTCCAGCATTTTCTGCCACTCTTCGTCCGTGAGCCGGGTATCCAGTGGCTGGACAAACTCGTAGTAACTAAATGTGGCACCACGGGTAAGATAGAGATTACCCTCTATTTCTACTACCACATAGATATTGTTGGCATTTCCTGTTGCCACATGCAGTACTCCATTCTTATCACATCCACTCACGTTGCGGGTATAAATATCAGCCACTACAGCTATCGACTTGTCCGGACCTTGCACTAATGACCAGTTATCCAGATGTAAATCCGGATCGAGCACAGACAGAGTGAAATATTCTATACTACTTCCCGTATACTCAAGAGTGCGATATTCCTGTTCGGTCAGTTTTTCTCCCCGCAGTTCCTTTTCAGTTACTTGAATCAGAAAGCTGACATAGTCTTGCAACTGCTCTGTTTTTCCTTTCAAGTCATCCGTCAGGCAATTGCTTTGTTGCAGAACCAGTTGGGTGGCTTGCAGAATTCCTGACATTTTCTTCCAGAAAGGAAGATTCGGTTCTACATATCCCACTACGATCGGATCAGGAGGGCCGGCACCTCCACATTCTGCAGCCATGGGCTGTTCTCCGTAAAGGATCGCGTCATGCTTCAATTCAGCCCAAGATGCCAAAGCTGTATTCAGGTTCTTGTATCCCCATTCGGGTGTTTGCATAAATCCCGGCTGGCTCTTATCCGTTTTCTGCATGGTGAACAGACTTTTCATCCATAATTCGTAGACAGATACTTGCGCAGGCTGGGAAGCTTTGAATTTATCTTTCAGTTTTTGTAATTCTCCGGTATACTGGTTCCAGTTGCCCGGTTCTTTGTAAAAATCAGTCAGTAAAGTCTCGGCGGAGTTTACTCCGAAAGCGGCAAAGACATCCAATCCTTTCGGATAAGCACGTTTGCTGTTTGGGGTGACGTCTACCAATTCCTGAAGAACTTCATTATCTGCCAGATATCTTTGTGGCATAAAGTTGATTTTGTCCCGGCAGGAGATTTCTATTTTAGGTTTGATCCTGTTCTTGCTTTTTGCCAGTTCAATGAGCGCTTGATTCACCTTTTCTATTTGAACCGGAGTCAATGCATCTTCAGTATATTCTGCTTTATTTTTCTTCAGAATCTGTGCAATATCGAGAAGAGAAAGATTATCAGTCTCACCCATCAGGAAGGTAAGTGGTGTATAGACGCGTTGGTATAGTTCCATTAGTGGTGTCTCGGCCATATCCTTATAAGTGGATAGTACGGTAGCTTGAAAGATTGCTTGTTTGAGCTGTTCTTGTTGTTCTCTGCAAAAGCAGGCAGTTTGAAGCCACATCATAGCCTGAAAGTATGCCTGTAATTGGGGTTCACGGGTATAATGTCCGCGTGGTTTGAAAAGACTGTATGGGAAGTATGCCTCTTTGTATGAAAGAAATTCCGAGAAATCATCTTCTTGTGCATTAATATGTTCTATTTCCTGTTGATATGCTTTTTGATACTTAGCAGGGAGATTGGGCGTTTCCTTTGTCAGCAAATAATAAGGGATAGCATAGAAAGTAGCGGCATATTCTGCCATATCTTTCAGAGATTCGTCTTCTGTCTGGCGGGAGATGCTTATGCAAGTTGCGTTGAGTGATAGACATAGTCTTTCCAAAGTAGGAATGATGTGTTGTTTCTCCAGACTTTTCAGTACATAAGAGAAATACATGTGAAATGCCTGTAAATATAAGTCAGTGGTGATGAAATTGGGCACTTGGCGATAATCATTCTCTTCGTAAGCATGAAACAACTGTAAGTTACTTCCCTCTGTAATGGCAAAGTTGTTCTGTTGCAACTTGGCTAGTAATGCCTCGTCTATATCTTTGAATTGGAACAGGTTGACTATATTATTTGCATTTCCTAAATAATAAGAGTCTCGTTGAGTAAACTGTTGCTGACGCATTTCTGCCATGCGAGCATCGATGCGTTCTACAAAAGCCTTTTCTTCAGCCGTCAGTTTGACTTCATCATAGTTTTCCGGAAATTTATTCTCTCCGTTTGCCTCCGATTCTTCCCATAACTTCCAGACAAGATCATTATACCATTTCGTATTGGCCGAGAAGAAAGCATTGATGTCCGCTTCCATAAAATGATAACCGTGTATAGCGTATGGATAACTACGTAATAAACGTAACTCCTGAAAAGAGTAACGACTGATATCCTGCTTCAAATCAATAGATTGAGGTAGAACCGTATCGGTCAATAATGAAGTGGCAGTCGTAACAGTATCTTGTGCCAATGCCGTTGAGGTGTTTTTATTCTTGTTCTTGCATCCGCAAAGAATAAGAACTAGTGTACAGGACAGTAATAATAGTCGTCTCATGTTTTTCATTATTCTATAAATTGCCATATATAAATGATAGTATCTAACGTTAACGTTCAAGAATGCGTTTGGCCTCCTTTTCTTCTGTCTCGCGTTTCAGATATCCCTTAAAATCCAGACCAAAACCTCTCCATGCATATTCCGCTATCAGATATTTTCCACTTCGTTCCCGTTCCATGGTGCGTATCAACACAGAAGTATGTTCACGAATCACTCTGAAATCTTCCAAAGGTTGTGCTACCCTCGAACCTAACCAAAGTGGGCGGATATACGCTTCATCTGCAATCCGGTAAATGAATAACCGCTTGTCAGGTTTGGGATCGAATCGGGTAGGCTTGATAACCCCCACAATGATTTCCGGCATCCCGTCTCCTGTAACATCTCCATAATCAAACTGATAGACTGGATAAGGCAATTTCCAAACAGAGTGGGAGGGTTGGTCTGTATTCAAATGAATGACATAGAGCGAATCAGATTCTTTGTTCAGAGATACTTCCATGTGTCTTTGATTAACTTGCCATTCAAACCTGTTTTCTTTCCGGCATGAACAGAACATCAGTGAAAGACCTGTAAAAATAAGGAAGTGAATCCTGTGTGACATATCTGTAACGTTTTCTTTGGCAAAGATAGATATTAACCTGTATTTACCTGCTTCTTTTCTCGTAAAAAATGAACAGTTCATTATTAGTTATAGATGCATTATTCATAGGATAACGCTTCCACCAATTTTAACCGCATAGCCAGATGGGCCGGATACCATATTCCTGATATAATCATAATTGCCATGAGTAGATAAGTGACAAATATACTGGTCAGAAAACGAACGGCTGTAAAGTCCATCCAATATGTGTCGATCAGTTCTGCCAGACAAATGTTGAAACACATGATGGTAGCAGGAATAGTTATAATCGTAAGCAGAAGGACCCCTTCACCAATTAATAAGATGTGTAAATTGTTACGATTAGCTCCAAAAGCCATCCGGATTCCTAATTCTTCGTGACGATGTTGTGTGCGATGCCAGAATACTCCGGAGATTCCCAAAAAGATATTTACTAACAGAAAAAACAACATCAGTAGCCGGGGGCGGAATTTACTAGTCATCGGACTGATAATTGTTTTTCGTATAACAGAGGTAGGAAGTACATCAATGACATATAAATTTCCAATATTAGTTTGCCATGTCAAATCATTTAGAAAGCAGGACGGAAATTCTGCATTGTCTTTTTCCGGTTTTACCCGTATGCATAGTTCCATCTCTCCCAGATTATTTGAATTTAGTTCAGAAGCAATATGTTCGTCTTGCAAAAGTATATAAAAACAAGGCTCCGCTTTGAAATATTCAGTATTACGTATCGGCGAACAAATGGCGGTGATTTGTCGGGATAAAGCATCCTTGTCAATATTTACCCATTTCCCAATGCCGGATGAACCTGGAATCAATCTTTTTTCTCCTTCTTGTGACAATATAATAGTTTGCGGAGACAGATTCTTTTCTAATTTTTCGATGCTTCCGGCTTGGGCACTTATCCTGAATACTCTGAAAAACGATGGTGAAATTTCGTATCGTTGCATAAATACCGACGAATCATTCAGGTGAATCTGACTGAATTTTCTTTTATTAGTATATTGTGTAGCAGCGTATGGTTGTGAATATTTAGAGATGGAAACGGCTTCTATATCCGGATGGAGACGGATATTCTTTTGTAAATTAAGTAAATCTTCACCGATAGTAGTATGCTTATTTTCAGATGAGATGTATTGTGCATTATCCGATGTATATTCATTTAGTGTCAGCTTATATGTATGCTCGATGTTGAATCCCACAGGTTGTCGGCGGATATACAGGTAAGTCCCCGTATAGTCTACTATGTACCATAGGCAAATAAATACAACTAATAGCTCAATGAGGATCCAAAGATAATTTTTGCGCTGATTTTTTATAATTGTGAGTATATGTTTTACCATGTTTTTATCTTTAAGTGTTTTTTAATGACTCGACAATAGGTTGGGATGTGATTCTCCATGCTGGTATTGCAGTACTCAACAGATTCAGAAGGGTGCAAAATAGAAAAGCAATGATGAATGTTCCCGGGTTGATGAGGACTTTAGTAGGGATATCTGGGTCAATATTCAAGCTAAAATAAGTAGTAGAGGTGAATACCCACTCTCTCACTATATACATGCCGAAATAGGATATGATCAGTCCGATCAACCCTCCTATCAGTGAAAGAATCATGTTTTCAAGAAGAATTTGTTTGATAATATTCCATCGAGTTCCACCAAATGCTTTTCGTATACCTAATTCTCCCATGCGATCTTTCAGACGGGAGGACGTCAGACCTGAAAGGTTAAGGGCCGGCACTAATAAAATAACCATTAGGGTGACAGCTAACTCAATATATTTCTCGCGCATGTGGGGATATCCTGATCCGAAACGCATTTCTTCTACATATTTTGTGTCCGGTTGGCGGTATAAAGTTATTTCATTTTCAGTAAGAGATGAGTTGTGCCTGTTTATTTGTTGTTGTACTTCCTTTCGTATTTTTTCAAAATCATTGGAAGAGTGAGCGACAATCATACATTTATAATTACCGGTTATGTTTTCCGGGTCAGTGGGGGGCGCCGGAGGAACTGAAGTGAAAGGAACCCAGGCATTGGCAAATGAATAGGTGGCTCGAGTGGTTACATCTTTCACTATACCGCATATTGTATAGGGAATATGGTTGAACTCAATCGTGCTGCCTACAATGTTTTCCACAGTCCCGAAAAGGCTTAAGCAAAGACTCTCTCCAATAACTGTTTTTCGAATACCTGCATCAAATTCGGCTTTTGTATAAGGGATTCCATCTATGAACTTAAAATCCATAATTTTCCAGAACACATCATCTGTGAATAATATAAAACTTTTTTTTTGGAGGCCATTCTTGATAGAGCTTAATTCTAGCTTGATAGGAGAGATTATGCATATATTCTCGGCTGTTTTCAAAGATTGGAAACACTCACGTATTGTTTTCAGCGATAAATAACCATCTCCGACATGATGACCAGTTTCTTTGTTTATCATACCCACCCATTTTACATAAAGAGTACGCTCTCTGTTTACTTCAGGCTCGATATTGATCATAAAAGAACGATGTGCCATTACATACATCATGATCAGTGTTATGGCAAATGCCGTACCAAATATAGATACAAAACATAAATATGGTTTTGTTTTACATTCTTGAAAAAATTGCCTGATGTAAGTTGTATTCATAGCTTATCCAACGTTTGTTTTATTATTTATTTGCTGATGTTGTCACAAATAATATGCCAAAGGACTAATTGGTTGATAATTAGTAGTATATGCTACAATTACTTTGTCCGGTATCGAACAGGTTGTTCGTTTATATGATGAATTGGCAGTTCATTAAAATAAAATGCAC
>ENA-ORPH01002446-ORPH01002446.1-human-gut-metagenome-genome-assembly--contig:-NODE-2446-length-15500-cov-2.483652_pt1 | contig 15500 bp, 17 predicted proteins | sample MGYA00242142_ERZ509074 | MGnify/ENA primary metagenome ERZ509074 (study PRJEB26280, sample SAMEA2338724) | human gut metagenome | biome: human gut; feature: human-associated habitat; material: faeces...
AGATCGCCCCTGCCGTACAACCACGGCTGTCGTTCCTCGTTCCCGTAGACGAACCCAAACGACACAGCGAACAGCTCACGGCTGTCATACACTTCCCGCAGGGCCGTTCGGTGCTGTTGCGCGGGTTCGCCGACAATAGCAGCCAACTGGCGCGTATCGACAGCCTGACTGCACGGTTGCTGGGAAACGACAGCCTTTCGGTAGAGACCGTCTACCTGAAAGGATATGCCTCGCCCGAGGACACCTATCCCTATAACACCCGTCTTTCCGCAAACCGCGTACGGTCGATCCGCAACTACCTGCAAGAGAACTTCGGACTGGACAGCGCGGTCTTCATCACCGCGACCGAGCCGGAGGACTGGGACAGCCTGCGGCGTTGGGTCGTCCTGTCCGACCTGCCCGCAAGGAACGAGGTGCTGGCCGTGATCGACACCGTGTCCGATCCCGATGCCCGCGATGCCGGCATCCGGCAAATCGACAACGGCGCAACCTACCTCCGGCTGCTGCGTGAAGTTTATCCGCAGCTGCGGCGCGTGGATTACCGCATCAGTTATACCCTGCCCCCGTTCACCGTGGGACAGAGCCGCGAACTGATCGACTCCCGTCCCGAATGGCTGAGCCTGGGCGAAATGTGCCGGCTGGCGGAATGCTATCCCGTCGACTCACCCGAAAGAGCCTATGTCTGTGCAACCGCGCTGGAGTTTTACCCCGACGATCCGTACGCCTGCAACAACATGGCGGCACTGGCCCTGCGCTGCGGCGACATACAAACGGCCCGTCAATGCCTGAACCGCTGCGCCGGGGATCCCTGCACACTGAACAACCTCGGCATCCTGTGCCTGATCGACGGCGATTCGGAGAAGGCGCGCTACTGCTTCTCGCTCGCCGCGGAATACGGCTCCGGGGAGGGGACATACAACCTGGCGCATTTCGACGAATTGAGTTGCAAATGGTAAAAACGACTTCTCATTCCAAATACTGTAAAAAAAATAAAACCATGAAAAAAATCTACAACTTGCTCTTATTTACGGTTCTTGCCGCCGGCCTCGCAGCTTGCTCCAGCGACGAAGAGAAAACGGATGTTGCCGGCCCTGCCGCCGGGAACCTGCAAATCATCATGCGGACGCCCCAGGCGGCGGCAGGCCGCGGGCCGGTCTACCGCACCGGGGACTTCCGGATCCTGGCATTCAAAAAAACCGGCACGGACTATGTCTATATGCAGGACATTCCGCTCGCCGGCATGAATTTCGACGGCACGGCGCTCACCGGCACGGTTCAGTTTCCCGCCGGCGACTACAAGTTCCTGCCCTCCTACGGGCTGGTAACGCCGGGCAACTACACGTGGCCGGACTTCACGGACGCCACCCTCTCCGATGCACTCTACGTGACCCATACCGGGGAGAATTTCCCGGCAGCGTTCATGCTCAACACACCGCTCGATGCGGTTCCCGCCTACACGGTGTCCCTCGACGGCCCGAAACAGACGGTCAGCGCCACGCTCCGCCGCGCCGTTTCGCGCGTGGACGTGCTCTTCATCCGCGCAGAGAAGGATGCCGCAACGGGCGTCTATACCGAAAAGCCGGGCGCTGACGTTTTCGGCCCCGAGAAACTGGCCGGGGTGAACCTGGCCTATACCGGCGCCAACAGCCGTCTGGGACTTTCGGGCGAGAAAGTGTCCGGTCTTTCCGACGTGTCCCACACGATCGGCACCCCTGCGGACGTGGTCACGATAGGCACGGGCGAATCGACGGTCGTCGGTGCCGACAAATATGATTTCGAGAACGTACAGCCCGCCGACATCATCTCCGGTTCCGCGCATCTGAAAGGCACCTACCTGATCCCCAATCCCGACAATACGGCCACGACCGGATTTTCGATGCAGCTCACCTCGGGCGAAGGATCGGCACGCACCATCGCCCTGCGGGACAAAATACCCGTCGAACGCAACAAGGCGACACTGATCCGGATTTACGTATTGGGCGAAAACGTCTTCACCACGGGTGTCGATTTCGAAGTCGAGGTCGATACCGTCTGGGACGGATCGAACTTCGTGGACGGGGAAATCGACTGACAAAAGCCAGGGAGACAGAATCATGAATAATCGGATTCATACGACCATCATCCTGGCAGCAGCCGCTTTCGCAGCCTGTTCGGGGTCGGAGCGAGCAGATATCGCTCCGGTCACGGAGACCTCGCGTATCATGCTGGTGCGCGAAGGGGCCGCGGATGTCTCGGTTTACGCCTTTCGCCGGGAGGGAGCGGTTTTCCTTTTCGACACGCTGTTTCGCGAAGAATGGACACCCGACGGCAAACTGTCGGTGCGCCTGCCGAACGGGCACTACAAATTCCTGTTCGCCAGCGGAGCGGCCGACCGGATCGCCCTGCAACCCGCCCCGTTAACGCGGCAAACTTCATGGGAAGAGGCGGCCTTCGTCTTGCGTGAAAACGCAGCCGTGCCCGGAACCTGTTTCCCGGCCGATGAACTGTTCCTGCAATATCCCGCATCCGGTGCCAATACGGTCTACACGATCGACGGCGCGGCACAAACGGTTCGCGCCCGGCTCACGCGCGCTGTCTGCCGAATCGCCGTCATTGTCAAGCGGGGCTACCACGACGGCACGCGATATGTCGAGGTTCCCTATGCCAAACCGCAATCCGTGCTCGGCCAGATCGGGCGCATCGAACTCTCGGCCGACCACACGGGCCAGCGCGTGAATCCCGACGGAAGCAGCGGAACGGCCACGGTGACGGCGACACTCGCGGCGGCGGATTATGCAGAACTTACCGACGCGGGATTTGTCCGGTTCGAAGGGCCTTTCGTCATTCCGCCCGCCGACGGCGGGGAGATAGGCCTGGACATCTCGGTCGTACCCGCGGCGGGAGCCGCCCTGCAACCGGCGCAGCTGCGCCTGACGGGTAAAGCCGAACGTAACAGGCAACTCGAAATTACGCTCTGGATCACGTCGGATTACCCCGTTATCGGAGTAGAAATACAAACGGCCCCGATCACCGAGGAACAGGACGGCGATACGGGCATTTGGGAATAAAAGATTGAACGTGATGAAAAGAAAATACCTATATCGAATTTTCGGAATGCTGTTTTTGCCTGCCCTCTCCGCAGCCTGCGGGCTGGAGGCACAGGAGGAGATCTTTCCCGGCAATAAGTTCCGCTACACCGAACTTCGCCTGGAGGGCACGCTTCCCGTATCGGGATACCCAACCCCGCTCTACCTTTTCCGCCGGGCGGCGCGAACGCAGGACGGATATGTTTTCGACCGCAGTTACACTTCGGTCGCCGACGGTGAGACACTGAAACTTCCGCTCGCCGAGCTGAAAGCCTACGACTACCGTTTTCTGATGGTCGCCCAGCCCGGCGACGCGCAACGGCTGTCGCTGTCCACAGCGGCCGGGACACAGTTCGTCCCGGGGGTCGCATGGGAAGACCTGCGGCTGGGATGCGCCTCGGGGGCGGCTGCGCCGGACGGTTACAGCGGCTATACAGACTTGAGCGGCGAAGCTATTCTCCTCGACGGCAAAATCCGCCTCACGCTGACACGCGTCGCAGGGCAGGTGCTCTTCGACATCTACCGCACGGGAAGCTCGCTCTCGCAGCCCGAAAGCATCCTATCGCCCGATGTGGAGTCGGTGATCGACCGGATCGCACGGATCGAAATCTCCTATGAGAATCCGACCACCGAACTGCGGTTCGATGAAAACGGAACGCTGGTTCCCGCAGCGTATGCTTCGGAACCGCTGGTGCAAAGCATTCTGCCACAGATGACGGATTTCAAGGTTCCACTCCCCCAGACGGACAAGGGACTCGGCATATACGACGACGGGGTGCGCGGCAGCCTGCGTATGAAAGGAGCTTTCCTGCTGCCGTCCGATTCGAAACTGCGGGTGAAACTGCTCTTCACATACTACGACACGACGCCTGCCTGCGGCAACGGGCACACGGATGTCCATTCCGCAGCCTGTTTCCCGCAGCGGCAGCTGACCCTCGCCCTTCCGGCGGCCGATGCCGCGACGGGGCTTCCGGTGGCTGCAAATTGCTTCACGGTCAACCGGGCGGGGCTGCACTGCGACCGGATCATCGACATTCCGGTCGGAGGGGGCATCGAAACGAATTTCGACTGGTTGTGAAACGGCAAAAACGTACGATTATGAGAAAGCTTTCAGTCTTATTCGTAATGGCGGCCTTCCTGACGGGCGGCTGCTCGGAAGGGGAATCCTTCGGGCACCCGTCCGCGGAGAGGGAAAAACGCGTCGAAGTCTCGTTCCGGCTGGAAGCCGTCGGCACGGACGTCTCGCTCGTACCCATGACGCGCGCCACCTCCTACACGCAGTGGTTCAGGAACACGGCCCGGCTGCTGATCCTGAAAAAGGCGGACACCCGCTGGATCGTGGACACGACGCAAACCGTCCTGCTCGACGCACAGTCGGGGCCATGGGCCGAACTGAAGATCGCCGGGGATCTTCCGCCGTGCCCGTTCAATCTCGAACTGCGGCCGGGCGATTACCGGATCGTAGCCGTAATCAACTGGGGGTCGGCCGACTGGAACAACGATCTGGTTCCGGGGAAAGTCGTCTCCGATGAGACCGACGGCTCGCTGCGCACGCCACCGCTGCTTACCTACACGATTTCGACGCACTGGATGAACAACGGTTACCGGCAGCTGAGCCGCGAAGTTTTTGTTGCCGTGGCCGATTTCCCGGTGCCCAAAAGCGGCGATCTCCATTCGGCAGGCGTTCCGCCGGTAACCCTGCGGGCCGAACGGCGCGTGGCGAAGTTCCGCGTGCTGCTCAAAGACAAACCTTCGCCCGTCAACGGTTTTTCGTTCGACATGACAGCCCATACCGTCCAGATGCTTTTCACGTCCAAGACCGAACCTTTTGCCGAAGGCATCGACGCACTCGGAGGAATGTATTACGGCGATCCCGCACTCTATGAACTGCCGTGTTGCATGTCGACTATGGGAGATTTCCATTCCTCGGGTACGGAGCGCTACCAGATGTGCCAAACCAATTCGACGGTCTTTTCGCCCTTCGTCTTCGCCGACCCGGCCTCGGAACTGCCTATCGGGATCGTGGATATCGACATTTCCGGCGCCAGCGGCGGATATACGTATAAAACCGACCAGACGTTCGCACGCACGCTCGCCGCAAGCAAAATCTCCGGCATCGTTTTCGAAACCACCGACACCTATGACGACTCCTCGTCGCAAATCCGGATCGATGTCGTCGAGGCGACGGACGACGCGGGAAATCCCGAAAATGCGGCGGCGCTCTTCGACTCCTTTTTCGAGTGGAACGCCTCGCCCTACTAAAATTACGAAGTCATGAAAAAATCACTTTACATACCGTTCGCGTTCCTGTGCCTGCTGTCGGCAATGTCGTGCATCGAAGAGAAACTCGACCCGTGTCCGCCCCAGGGAGGAGAAGTTACGGTCGCACTCCGGGTCGAGAAATTCCAGGCCCGGCCGCCCTACCGTCCGTCGGATTTCGAACAGGAATTCGGGAAACGCATCCATTCGCTCGACTACCTGCTCTATGCCGACGGGCAGCTGATCGGGCAAGGCCGCGCGGACGACCTACAGACCGCTGCCGGCGGGGACTACCTCTTCCGCATGGGCACGCTTCCGTTCGGAACGTACCGGCTGGCGTTCGTGGCCAACGCTGCGGCGCGCATGATGACGGGGACGACCGATGCTCCGGAGGCACGTTACATCGTTTACCAGGGAGAAAAGAACGGCGACGACCATTTCCGCGCCGACGTGCCGTTCGAAGTGACCTGCCCCTGCCGCAATGAATTCGAAGCCGTCCTTCAGCGCGTACACGGCATAACCCGCTTCCGGTTCGAGAATATTCCCGCCCAAATCGCCTCCGTCGAGGTGGTGCTCGACAACGTCGGCCAGCGTATGCCGCTCTGCGGGGAACCCGACCAGGGGTGCGAGGTTTCCAAACGCGTCACCGCAGCGCAGCTGAGGGCACGCGCCGCCGGGTCGTTCACGCTCGGCACGTTCTGCACGCTGCCGGGCGAAAGGACATCGTGGCGGCTCAGACTCTACGGCGAGGACGACGCACCGCTCTACGACCGGGTAGTCACCGACACCCTGCGGATCGAATGCAACCAGTTGATCGACCTTACGGCACGTTTCGAAGAGGGCGATTTCCGGGGAGAAATCGAGTTCTCGGTCGACGTCGACACGACATGGGACGGAGCCAACGAAGGCGGGGGCGAAATCATACGATGACGGGGAGCAGATCCCCAGCCTGCCCGCCCATCCCGTGCGGACGGGCGCTGTCCTTACCCCGGGAAAGGCACGGGCGGTACGCTCTCCGACGGCCGCGGACGGAATGCCGGGGCGCGGCGCTCCTGCGGCGGATTTTATTTCAACAGGCAGCCGTTCAGCAGCTCGATCCTCCCGGGCACATCCGCTTCCTTCATCCGCCGGATCAGGGCGACCAGCTGCATGGAATCGATCTCCAGCCCCATCGTGCGCAGATAGACCGCCTTTACGCCCTTCGATTCGTAAAGGCGGTCGAACCGCCAGAACCAGGCCGGCCGTACGAGCTGCGGCTTGTAGTTGCTCTCGAGCAGCAACCGCACCCAGTATTGTCCCCGGAAATAGAAATCGTCCGCGTAAAGGATGGCCTCCCATTCGATCTGCCCGCGGATCGTGAACATCTCGGTGATGCCGTCTTCGGTAAGGACGATATAGGGTCGGCGGTCGTACAGCGAGCCGATACCGTACAACAGGGTAAAACCCGCCGTCGCCACGAAACACCATCCCAGAACGACATCGCGGACACAGTACAGGATAAGGCCGCCGGCAATCCCCGCAAGGAACCCGGCGACGGTGATACACACCGCCTTTTTCCTGGATTTATGCACTATCATCTTCATCCTCAACCTGATTTTTCATTTCGGGATCGTGCAAATTCTTCTCCAAAGGCATAGAATTTGAAAGCCGGGATAAGAAAAAAACCGTGCATTATACGCCGATGTTAAAAACCGGATGGCAAAAGAGGAAACACAAATAACAAATGTATAATTAAAAAACAGCCGAAAAATGTTAAATTACGAAATCTGGGGAAACAGCGTCCAGACATGGATCGTCTCCCTACTCATCATAGCAGGAGCGTTTATCGTCGTGAAACTGCTGTCCCTGCTGGGCAGGAAGGTTATAAAACCCTTTATCGGCCGCACAAGCAACCGGGTGGACGACATCATATACTATTCCCTGGAGTCACCCCTGAAATTCGCCGTGATGCTGCTGGGCATCTGGATCGCCATCCATCGGCTGGTCTACCCGGATCATCTGGTAAAATACGTCGACAATGCCTACAGCATACTGATCATACTCGACATCACCTGGGTTCTGGCCCGCCTCTCCACGGCCCTGCTCCAGCAATATTGGGGGCAGCGGTCGGACGGCCATGCGCTGAAAATGATGCCGGTAGTCAGGCGGACGATCTTGGTTCTGATCTGGATCGTCGGCCTGGTAACAGCCCTGAGCAATGTAGGGGTCGACATCAATGCGTTATGGGGCACGCTGGGCATCGGCGGTATCGCCTTCGCCCTGGCGGCGCAGGATACCGTGAAGAATATCTTCGGCGCGTTCACCATCTTCACGGACAAGCCCTTCGGCATCGGCGACACGATCAACGTGAACGGCTTCGAAGGGACGGTGGTCGACGTGGGCATGCGCAGTACGCGAATCATGGGTTACGACCGGCGCATCACCAGTTATCCGAATTACAAAATTACGGACGCCTCGATCGTCAACATCTCGTCGGAACCGATGCGCCGCGCCATGGTTAAGGTGGGGCTGACCTACGACACCGGCGCAGACAAGATGAACGAGGCGCTGGATATTTTGAGGGGCCTCCCGGCGAAGGTAAAGGACGTTTCCGAAAATCCGTCGGACATAACGGCCTACTTTTCGGACTACACCGATTCGGCGCTGGTCATCACATTTTACTATTACATCGAAAAACAGGGGGATATTCTGAAAGTGACCTCGGACATGAACCTGGCCATACTGGCCGCCTTCAACAAGGCCGGGCTCAATTTCGCCTTCCCGACACGCACGCTGCTCGTGCAACGGGGCGGGGAGGACGCCGGATCCCGAGACGAATCCGTCCCCGGAAACGCACCGCAAACGCCCAATTCATAAAATACGACCACCATGGATAATATCAAAAACCACCCCGCACCCGACCAGTTGGATTCGTTCGACAAATATCCGCCGTACTACGGCCAAGACCTCGAACTGGCGTATACGCCCCAACGCTCCGTCTTTACGCTCTGGGCGCCCACCGCGAGCAAAACCCGGCTCAATATCTACTCCTCGGGCGAGGGAGGCAACCCGGAGGAGCAGTTGGAAATGGAGCCCTCGGACGACGGAACCTGGCGCATTGCCGTCGAACGCGACCTGAATGGCTCCTTCTATACCTTCCAGATAGAAAAAGAGGGGAAATGGCTGGCCGAAACACCCGGCATCTGGGCGAAGGCGGTCGGCATAAACGGCGACCGGGCGGCCGTGATCGACTGGAACCAGACCAATCCGGAAGGCTGGGAATCGGATCGTGCGCCCGAATTGAAAATGTATTCCGACATTATTCTCTACGAACTGCACCACCGCGATTTCAGCATCGCCCCGGATTCCGGAATCCGCAACAAGGGCAAATTTCTGGCCCTGACCGAAACCGGCACAAAAACCCCCGAAGGCGAGGCATCCGGTCTGGATCACCTCAAGGAACTGGGCGTAACGCATATACACATCCTCCCCTCCTTCGACTATGCGACGGTGGACGAGACAAGGCTGGCGGACAAGACCTACAACTGGGGATACGACCCGAAGAACTACAACGTTCCGGAAGGCAGTTACTCCACCGACCCGGCCAACCCCGTGACGCGCATCCGCGAGTTTAAGGAGATGGTGAAAAGCCTGCATCAGAACGGGATGCGCATCGTCCTCGACGTCGTCTACAACCACACCGCCTCGGTCGATCGTTCGAACTTCAACCTTACCGTCCCGGGCTACTTTTACCGCCAGAATGCCGACGGTTCCTACTCGGATGCCTCGGGCTGCGGCAATGAAACGGCTTCGGAACGCGAAATGGTACGGCATTACATCGTCGAATCCGTCAAATTCTGGGCGCAGGAGTACCATATCGACGGGTTCCGGTTCGACCTGATGGGAATACACGATATCGACACGATGAACCGCATCCGGGAAGAACTGACCAAGATCGACCCTACGATCTTCATATACGGCGAAGGATGGCTTGCGGCCGACTCTCCCCTGCCTCCGGAAAAACGGGCGGTACGGGATCACGTCGGTGAAATGGAGGGCATCGCCGTTTTCTGCGACGATTTCCGCGACGCCGTGCGCGGCAGCACGTTCGACGAACAGGCCGCCGGTTATGCCTCCGGGAATATCGTCGGGCATTACGAACCCGTAAAATTCGGGATCGCCGGCGCCACGCAGCATCCGCAAGTGGATTATAATGGACTGTTATACAGCTCTGTGCCATACGCATCCGCCCCTTCGCAGGCAGTCAATTTCGTCGCCAGCCACGACGGTTACACGGTGATCGACAAACTGAGACTTTCCGTCAAGGGCGACCATGCCGACGACGAGCTGCCGCCTATCGACAAACTGGTACACACCATTCTGCTCACGGCACAGGGGGTTCCTTTCATCCGCGCCGGCGAAGAGATGATGCAGGACAAACAGGGGGAACCGAACAGTTTCCGTTCGCCCGACGCCGTCAACCGGATCGACTGGGCCCTGAAAGCCAAAAACCGGGATATGTTCGATTATGTCCGGGGGCTGATCGCACTTCGGAAAGCACATCCGGCATTCCGGATCCCGACGGCAGAGGGGCTGCAGCAGGGGCTTCATTTCCTCGACACGGGCGACTCCGGAGTGATCGCCTATACGCTGGGAGAATATGCCAACGGCGATGCGTGGAAAGAGATCCTGGTGGCCTATAACGGCAACCGCCACCAGGCCGAGTTCCACATTCCCGAAGCGGATTGGATCGTAGTCTGCCGCGACGGCCGGATCGACCCCGACAGCCGCGACCGCCTGCCCGGCGGCAACACCCCTATCGCGGCCTCCTCGGCCATTATCGCATACCGCGAATAATTTCCGGGCAGTTCATCCTCCCGGGTACAGAATTTGTATTATCCTGATTGTCAACCAAAATTAAAAAACATATGTATTTCTTATGGTATTTACTCATTGGCCTGGCGGCCGGATGGATCGCCAGCCTGATCTTTAAAGGCAGCGGCTCCGGATTGCTGGTCAATCTGATCGTCGGCCTTGTCGGCGGCTTTTTGGGCGGCTGGCTCGTTTCGCTGTTCGGCTGGGTACCGACAGGTACTTTCGGCACCTTCATAGCTTCGGTCATCGGGGCTATCGTGCTGCTGTGGATCGTATCGCTGTTCACACGGCGCAAAACCGTTAAAACATTATAATTATGGAAAATTACTCGAAAGAAGAGCCCGGCACGCTCCGGGAACATGAGGAAAAAGCAGTCCACAAGGCGGAAGAACACGGCCAAAAGGCCAGGCACGACCTGCAGGAAAACATGCAGAAGCTGAAGGACGACGCCCAGGAGACCGCCATCGAGGCGAAAAACGAGGCAAGGACGGGTGTCCGCAAATGGCCGGCAAAATCGAAGAGGCCGGCACGAAGGCCAAAAATGCGACCAAAGAGGGCATGACCAAAGCCGCACACAAAGTAAAGGAGACGGCCACGCAAGCCTCCAACCGGATCAAGGAGAAGGTGCACTGAGCCCGGTGGCCCGACATCGAAAAAGAGAAGTCTGAGACTTCTCTTTTTTTTGCCGCAATATTTCGGGGAAAGGCCGCCACCGGGAACCTATGCCGGCATGAGGATGCCCGGATCGCCGGGGACTTTGCGCATGAAATCGGGCTGTGCGGGTTCGCAGTCCATCGCCTGCTCCGGATAGGGTTTCAGCAACGCGGCGATCTGGCCCTCGGACAGATCCGGGTGCAACCAGCACTCTTCGTCGCCGTCTTGCAGAATAACCGGCATCCGGCAATCCCGGTTGTTGATATGGCGCATCATCGGATTCGCTTCGGTGGTTATGACCGAATACGTCATCACGACCTCGTCCGATTCCCGGTCGATCCAGCAGTCGAAAACGCCCGCAAGGGCGACAATAGGCCGATCCCTTACCGTCACGTAGTAGGGGGTCTTCTGCGCCTGCCCGTGGCGCCAACCGAAAAACCCGCTCACGGGGATCAGGCACCTCCTCCGGCGGATCGGGACACGGAACGAAGCGTTTTCAAAAATAGTTTCCGCACGGGCGATGACCGTCTGGTTACGGACCGTCACGGTCTGGGCGGCTTTCCCGATCCAATACGGGATCAGCCCCCAGCGGAAATACTGTATCTGTTCGTCCCTGGTGACGACCGGGTACGGGAGGTGTGAAAATGCACAGACATGGTATGCAGGCCGGAATTTTCTGATCAGATCGGTTTTACGGTCGAAACGCCGGGCCAGTTCTTCGGCCCCGGCGGCAAGGGAGATATGATAACACATGACACACTGGTTTATCCTGTTACGGCCCCGCCGGGCCGACAGCAAAAAAAAGCAGGGAGCACAACTGCGGCCACTCCCTGCGATTTTCACACTGCAAAAGTTATTTCGTTGCCTTCGTGAAGTTACCGTCCTTGTCGAAATCGAGAACCGTCTTGTCCGAAAGCGCTACTTTGTAGCCGTCGGCAGTCGTCTCCATCATGACGATTCGCTGCCCCGGATAAGTGTTGCCTGCGTAGGTCTTGACCTTGGCGGGAATCACGGACATCGGAACCGAACCGTTCTTCATGATAATCTGGCTGCAATCTCCGCTGCCGCCTTCGAAGGAAACCTGGTTACCGCTGTTGAAATAGACGGTGTACTTGTCCCACGACGCCTCACGATCCATTTCCACGGCCTTCACTTTTTCGCCCGGGAAATTTTTCTGGATGAATTCCTGCGAATTCTTCGGCAACTTACCGAAATCCACCTTCTGGGGAGCTGCATTCACGGCCAAAGCGATAGCCGCCGATGCGATGAGTAAAAGAATTTTTTTCATAGTATAAAGAATTTAAGTGATGATTGACATACGGACTACCTGCAAACGATATTCCATTGAGGATGAATTCATTAAAAAAATAATCTCCATATTGGGAATCAAATACTTAATGGCCCCCGCCGTGCAGCCGGACACCCGGGATCCGGATCGGGCGGGCCGGCTTTTCCCGCACGGCCGATTATTCTAAATGTCTATGCCCGTAAAATATTTGAGCCCATAGCCGATCAGAAAACTGATCCCGGCGATGCCGAAACTCAAAAGTGCCATTTCAAAAAAACGCTGCCTGAAACTTTCGCTGCGCACCACGGCGTAATAGTAATTAAACAGCGCGATCACGGTCAATGCGGCCAGAAGCATAACGCCCAGTGCCATGACGGCATTCGAAAAAAGCAGATAGGGAATTATCAGAATGGCGACTGTCACGAGGTAGGCGGTTCCGGTACAGAGGGCGGCCCGCAGCGGATGCTTCTCCCGGGCAGCGTCCGATTTGGTCGAAAGGTATTCGGAAGCGGCCATCGAAAGGGCGGCGGCGACACCTGTGATCCTGCCCGTAAGCGCCACGAGCCGCGGTTCGTTCAGCGCAAGCGTGAACCCGGCCAGCGCCCCCGTGAATTCGACCAGAGCATCGTTCAGGCCCAATATCACCGAACTCATATAGGACAGCCGCATTGCGCCGGCCAGGTTGGTCAGCTCCTCCCCGTGACGCTTTTCCTCCGAAGCGATCTGAATGAACTCCTCCCCCTCGGCGTACAGGGAATACCCCGCCTCCGTACCCTTCTCACACGACTCCATCTGCCGGACGACAAAAGCCGGCCCCAGCACCCGCATTATCCCCACATACCAGAAAACCCGCTTCGGATCGGGAGCCATTTCGCGTCCCGTCCTGCTTTCCAGGATCGCGCAATGCCGTTTTTCGTCGTGCATGATACGCATCAGGGTCTGCCGGCGATGGGGATCCTTTTCCAGTTCGGCCAGCCGGCGGTAGACTTCGCACAAGGTGCTCTCGTCCCGTTGAAGGTTCAAAAGGTTTTTTGCCATTGCATCCATATTTGCGGGGTAATTCCGCCAAAAGCCTCCGGCGCCGCGGAGTGGCGGGCTTCACAGTCCCCCAATCCGCAAAAAATTTGCCGAAACAGCGTCCGAACCCCCGCAGGAAGAAGGTTTTACCTCGATGGAAGGGGTCGAAAAAAAATCCATCCCCGCCTTACTGCGTGTTTTGCAGGAATATCCATCCTCCCGCTTTTTCAATCCATCCAAAAGTATTTTTCATGGCATAAATGATGCACGGAACTGCATTGGAAAGGGTGCCCGACAACAAATACGAGCATATACCTTAATATAAAAGAACAATAACGGTTTAACCGAGTATTAACTTAATTTAATCATCAATTCCACTATGAAAAAAAAGTACTTTTACCCCGCATTCGCTGCGGCTTTGCTTTTCGCAGGATTCGCCTTTACCGCTTGCGACGACGATGACGACAACAGCGCTCCCGGCACAAAGCCGACAATCAAGTTCGAGAACGTCATCCCGACGAAGAATTACGTCCAGAGCGGCAGCTTTGCCGCCGTCGCCCCCGGGAAAACGACGTCGTTCACCTTCTACGCCGCCAAAGGGCAGCGCCTGATGTTCGCCGCCATGTATTCCAATTCCAACGACCTGTTCTTCGCCCCTGAGAATCCGGGCATCCAGCTCTTCAACGATTCGGGAGTGCCTTATACCGGCATCATTGCCGATGCCGTGAAACTCTGGGACAACGGAACCCGCGTAAACGAACAGCCCGGCCCCAATGTCAATCATCCGGGCGTAGCCCAGGCCGGCGTAGTGACCGAAGTAAAGGGCACGGACTCCGAGGGACACAACTATCCGGCCGCATCGAGCCTGCTCCAGGTGAGCCTGACTTTCGATGCCGCACAGTCGCTGTTCACCTGTACGATCTCCAATATTTCGGCCGGCACGGCGAATGAAACCCCGTTCTCGGGCGGAGTATTCGTCGTATCGAACCTGCTCGACGGCGACCTGGTGATGGACAAGCCGTTCTTCAGCGTCGACCAAAAGTCGAGCGTGGAGCTGACCAAACTGGCCGAAGCGGGCAATGTCGATCCCCTCAAATCGCTTGTCGCCGACCAGACGGGAATCATCACCACGCTGCACGGTGCCATCGTAGTGGTTTACACGGGCAACACCAACCCGATCTACCAGTTGGGGCAGAAGGATGCGCAGCTGGGTCTCTCAGCGCTCGCACAGCGCGGCGATCCGGCGCAGCTGAAAGCTTCGCTCGAAAAAGTCCCGCAGGTACGCAAGATCTACACGCTTACGGACACCGTCCTGCCGGGCAAGAGCATGGAATGCACCTATGAGGCTGCGGCCAACGAAAAAGTGGCGTTCGCAACGATGTTCGGCTATTCGAACGACTGGTTCTTTGCCAACGGCCCCGAACTCAACGCCCTGACCAAAGGCGAGGTGACGAGCAAGACCGTCCTGCTTGACGACGGTACGGCCGTAAGCCAGTATCCCGGAGCCGGCAACGCCCAGTTCGTATTCGGCGGAACCCGGATGCCCGAGGACAAAGCCATCAGCGCTGTGGGCGATACCTTCCCGGTTCCCGCCGTGGACGGGATCGTCAAGATAACGATCTATTAAAGGATCGTCGTGTGTGTCAATTACATCCGGAGCAGTTCCCTGCTCCGGTTTTTAAACCCGCAAAACCATGTCGAACAATAAACCGCAAGAAGGCAACGCCACTGTTGCCGTAGAAAAAAAGACGTCCAAAATCCCCTCGATGGTCTATCTGTGTGCCGGTCTGAGCGCATTGGCAGCCTCTGCCTGCATGATGTGTCGCGGCCGGAAATCCACCGCGCTGCTGGTCGGGCAGTGGGCCGCCCCGCTGCTGATCATGGGGCTTTACAACAAGGTCGTCAAGACCGAAGGGCACGACGGATCCGTAACCGAAACACCTATCAAACCGAATCACTAAAATATTACGATTATGAATAAGAATGACAACATCTACGGCGAGAGCCGTGAGCAGAAAAACGAAATGCAGAACAATTCGAGAACCAACGCCAACACGAACGATCGGTACAGCCGGAGCAACAGCGGCGACAACAGCGGCATGCACGCTGGCGGCACCGCAGGGAGTTCCTATCAGCGGCAGCAGCCGGAGAATCCGTCGCAATACGGATCCAAGACAGGCTCATACTGGGAAGAAAAAGGTTCCGACAGGGAGCATAGCGCCGAAAACCGGATGAACGAACAGGATCCGGACAAACGGCAGTAGTTACGCCGGCAATGCGCCCGGCAGGAACGGGACGCTCGCAGAAGGCCCTCCCCTCCCGGAGAAAGGCAACCGGGGAGGGGGGGGGCTGCGACGCCCCTC
>ENA-ORPH01002453-ORPH01002453.1-human-gut-metagenome-genome-assembly--contig:-NODE-2453-length-15475-cov-5.005123_pt1 | contig 15475 bp, 10 predicted proteins | sample MGYA00242142_ERZ509074 | MGnify/ENA primary metagenome ERZ509074 (study PRJEB26280, sample SAMEA2338724) | human gut metagenome | biome: human gut; feature: human-associated habitat; material: faeces...
CGTCTACAACCGCCTGAGACGTAATCGTCGCGCTTGCCACCGCGTCAATGCCTTCGCCCAGCGTGAGCGGCGCGCTCTTGCCGATGAACTGGCTCGTGAACGCTTCTTCTGCGCACTTCTGACCCAGACCCGCCGTCTGCGTGGACGCATCCACCGTCAGGGAGGTAATCACACCGTTTTCGTCCGTCACGTTCACCGTGATTTCGTTGCCATCGTAGCCCGCAGCTGTCGCCGTCTTGACTTCCGCAGTCTGCGCAGCGGGTTCTTCCGTCGCAGCAGGTGCTTCCGTCGGCTCTTCCACAGGTTCAGCCGCTGCATACAGGCTGTTCACCGCGTCTACAACCGCCTGAGACGTAATCGTCGCGCTTGCCACCGCGTCAATGCCTTCACCCAGCGTCAGTGGCGCGCTCTTGCCGATGAACTGCGCCGTGAACGCTTCCTCCGCGCACTTCTGACCCAGACCCGCCGTCTGGCTGGACGCATCCACCGTCAGGGACGTAATCACACCGTTTTCGTCCGTCACCTGCACCGTGATGTCCGCGCCACCAAAGCCCGCAATCGTCGCGGTCTTCGCGTTTTCCAGCACCATGGGCGCTTCCGTCGCAGCAGGTGCTTCCGTCGCCACAGGTTCGAGATCCTCCGCCGCCATCGCGGGCGAAGTCAGCGCCGCATTGATGGCCTCCACCGCTGCCGTCGAGGTGATGGTCGCGCCGGTCAGCCCATCCACATTTTCATTCAGGGTAAACGGGCCGCTCTTGCCGATGAACTGCGCCGTGAACTCTTCGTCCGCGCAGCGCGTGCCGAAGCCGGGGGTCTGCGTGGAAGCGTCGATAACCAGCGCCGCAATCGTGCCATCATCATTCAGCGTCAGGCGCGCCGTCACTTCGCCGTTGCCAAAGCCAACAGCCTTGCCCTGATGCACGTCGCCTGTCAGCTCAACCGTCTGCACGGGCTTTTCTTCCTTCACGCCGAACGCCAGCACGTCGCCCTCGACGTCCTTGCCCAGCACATGGCTGATGCACTTCAGCACATCATTGGATGCCGCCAGCACCGCCTTGGAGGTGACGGTCGCGCCGGTAATCGCTTCGATGGTGTCGCCGCCGAACGCGCTCAGACCAATGAACGCCTCCGCACGGGCCGGTTCTTTCCAACGTGCGCCGAAGCCGTCCGTCTCGGCAAAGTTCGTATCGCCAATCTGGCAGCCGACGATTTTGCCATCCATATCAACGCCCAGCGTCACAGCGACATTGCCGCCGTAGCCCTTGGCGGAGGACACCGCGCAGTAGCCGATGGTCTTGCCGTCCTTCTTCGCTTCCACCAGCGATGTAACATTGCAGCCATCCGGAATGCTCATGGTGCTGAAGGAATCCGCCTCCATGACGCTCTGGAACGCCGCGTTCTGCGCCGCTTCCTCATGCGCCTTGATGGGACCTGCTGTAATCGCATTCGTCACCGCCAGCAGCAGCGCCGCCGCCAGCGCAATCAGCGCCAGAATCAGGTACGCCGGAAGCTGTTTCCGAGTTGTCTTGGTTTCACTCATGGTTTATTGCCTCCTCCTGAGAACTATGAAAAAGTGAAATTGAAAGCTGATACTATTTTCAGAGGAAAATAGCGTATCATCGCAGGGACGTGTAGCCCCATTGCTTCATCAGGTCGTTCATCATCACCGTGCCGTCGCGCAGAATCATCAGCGCGGGATATCCGTTCTCCTGCGTGAGCTGGAGTGCCTTCTCGCTGCCGAGGACGATGCACGCTGTCGCCAGTGCGTCCGCGTCCATGGAGCTTTCTGCAATGATGGTTGCCGACGCCAAGTCGGAATCGGACGGCAGCCCCGTCCATGGCGACAGGATGTGATGATACCGCACGCCATCGATGGTAAAGTCGCGTTCGTAGATGCCGCTGGTCACGACGCTGCTGTTCGTGACGGACATGACGCCGGTGGGGTTGCTGCTGTTCGGTTCGTCCGGGTCCTGTACGCCAACGCGGTATGCCGATCCATCCGGCTTCGTCCCAACGGCGTAGACATTGCCGCCGAAATTCAGCATTGCGCCGCTGCACCGCCCACGCACCAGTGCCGCCACTTGGTCTGCAATGTAGCCCTTGGCGATGCCGCCGAGGTCAATCTGCATCCCGTCAGGCAGCGTAACCGTGTTGTTCTCGCCCAGCGTGAGCTGCTCGTCGTCCACCAGCGGCAGGGCGGCGATTCGCTCCTCATCGGTCGGCATACGGTTCGTGCCGCCGGTGAAGTCCCACTGCGCGGTCAGGGGCGCAATCGTGATGGCGAACGCGCCGCCGGTCAAGCGGTTGAGCTTCTTCGCTTCGCTGAGGACGTTCCACGTTTCCGCATCAACGGTCACGGTCTGCCCGTGAGCGTTGTTGATGCGGCTGACGTCGCTGCCCTCCACCGTTTTGGAGAGCATGTTCTCGTAACGCTTGCAAGCCGCCCAAATGTCATCCATCAGGGTGTCGTCCGCGCCGTAGAGCGTGATGGTCACAACTGTGTCGAAGTAGAAACCCACGCCCGTTGTTTTTTCTGCCGGGTCAACCGTGGCGGCCGCGGCGGGGGGTGTCGTCGGGGTTTCGCCGCCTGCCTGCTGCGCACTGCATCCGCCCAGCAGCAGTGTCAACGCCATCAGCCCTGAAAGCACCGCTGTTTTTTTCATTCCTTCACCACCAATTCCACACTTACCCGATTGGGCAGACAGATAATGAATTGCTGATTGGGGCGCGTCTCCCAGTTGTCCAGCGTCACTTCGCCCATTTGGACGCACAGCTGATTATGGCATGTTGAGGATGCCATCACTGCGCCGCGCTCGCTGATCTCAATCACGTTGACGCTGCCGTCCTCCTGCGTGACGGTCAATGTCTGCTTCTGACCCAGCGGCACACGGGCGTACTCCGCGCCATCCACCGTCACGACGATTTCGCCATTTTGACCCCCGCTCGGACGCAGCAGCGTTACCGCCGCCAGCAATCCGACGGCAAGTGCGACCATCAGCGCAATGACCCAATAGTTCTTCTTATCCATACTGCTCCTTTATCTTGGCATATGAATACATTGTGAATTATACCACGAACTCCATGCCGCGTCAATGTCAAGTTTTCGCGATTCAGTTGACTTTGCTTTCATACTTATATGCTATATGCGCGTGCAGCGCAGGGATTTCGCCTCTGCGGAGGCAAAAATTCTGTTTCAAATTTCTCAATTTTGTGGTATAATGATTCCGCAGACTTCTGCAAAATGCACGTTAAACCAACGATTAGGAGGATTTTTACCATGGCTAAGGAACTTAAGGGCACGAAAACCGAACAAAACCTGCTGGAAGCCTTCGCGGGAGAATCTATGGCGCGCAATAAGTACACCTACTTCGCATCGAAGGCGCGCAAGGACGGCTATGTGCAGATTGCCGAACTCTTCGAGGCAACCGCGGCGAACGAGAAGGAACACGCCAAAATGTGGTTCAAGCTGCTGGAGGGCGGCGAAATCAAGGATACCGCAGCGAACCTGCTGCACGCAGCTGAGGGCGAGAACGCCGAGTGGACAGACATGTACGTCCGCATGGCAGAGGAAGCGGACGCCGAGGGTTTCCCGGCGATTGCGCATAAATTCCGCATGGTCGCCGCCATCGAGAAGGCGCATGAGGAACGCTATCGCCGCCTGCTGGCGAACGTGGAAAATGACCTCGTGTTCTCCAAGGACGGCGACGTGATTTGGGAATGCGCGAACTGCGGCCATATCGTTGTGGGCAAGAAAGCGCCGGAAATCTGCCCGGTGTGCGCGCATCCGCAGAGCTACTTCATGGTCAAGGCGGAAAACTACTGATATTCCTGATTCTGATAGCAAGCACCCCTCCTTCGGCAAATCACCGAAAGAGGGGTGCATTTTGTACCTCGATCACTGCGCGAAAGTTTCAGCTGACGTTCGTCTCCCTCAATAAACACGCGGGCATAGCCTGAAAGCGTCACCAACTGAATCGCGCGAAAGGGAGTCCAGAGGGTCGAAGACCCTTTGGCGGAGTCCAGAGGCAGCGCCTCTGGTTATTTCTGGTCGGGAATCAGAACCGCCTTGATGCGGCGGACGCCGGCGGAAGAGGATTCTTCCTTCTGAATCTTGAACGTGCCCAAATCGCCGGTGTTCTGCGCGTGGGGGCCGCCGCAGATTTCAAAGGAGTAATCGCCCATCTTGTAGGTGCGAACCTTCTCGCCGTACTTGGACTCAAACAGGCCAATTGCGCCCTTCTCCTTCGCTTCCGGCACGGTCATCTCTTCGCACACAACCGGCACTTTCGCCTGAATCGCTTCATTGACCATCTTTTCGACCTGCGCCAGCTCGTCCTTGGTCACCTTGCGGCCGAAGGAAAAGTCGAAACGCAGACGTTCCGCCGTGATGTTCGAGCCCTTCTGCGCCACTTCGTCGCCGAGCACCTTGCGCAGCGCCGCGTGCAGCAGGTGAGTCGCGGTGTGCAGGCGCGCGGTTTCCTCGCTCGTGTCCGCCAGACCGCCCTTGAACTTCTGCTCCGCACCCTGATGGCTCAGCTCCTGATGCTTGCGGAACGCTTCCTCGAATCCGGCGGTATCCACCGTCAGATTGCGCTCCTTCGCCAGTTCCACGGTCATCTCAATCGGGAAGCCGTAGGTATCGTAGAGGTGGAACGCCGTCTCGCCGTCAATCTTGCCATCCGCCGCGCGGGACGCCACCTTGTCGAACTCCTTGTTGCCCTGCTTCAGCGTGCGGGCAAAGCGGCCTTCCTCCAGCGTCAGCTGATCGATGACGAACGCCGCGTTGCGCTCCAGCTCCGGATACGCATTCTTGTACTGGTTGATGATCACCTTCGCGATTTCGCAGGTGAAGCCGTCGGGCATACCGAGCTGCATCCCGTAGCGCACTGCGCGGCGAATCAGGCGGCGGAGAATATAGCCCTGATCCGTGTTGGACGGGGACACGCCGCGGTCGTCGCCCAGAATAAAGGTGGACGTGCGCATGTGGTCGGCAATGATGCGGAACGCCTTGGTCGTTTCCTCATCCGCGCCGTACTCCTTGCCAGACAGTTCGGCAATCTTCGCCAGAATGTCGGTGAAGGCGTCCGTCTCATAGACGGTCTTCTTGCCCGTCAGCACGCAGATGGTGCGTTCCAGACCCATGCCGGTATCGACGTTCTTCTGCTTGAGCGGAATGAACGTACCGTCCTTCTGCTTGTTGTACTGCATGAACACGTCGTTCCAGATTTCCAGATACGCGCCGCAGTGGCAGGCAGGCGAGCAATTCGGGCCGCAGGGCTTTTTGGTGATAATGAACATCTCGGTATCCGGGCCGCACGGGCCGGTGATGCCCGCCGGGCCCCACCAGTTGTGCTCCTTCGGCAGATAGAACAGGTGGTCATCCTTCACGCCGCAGCTGCGCCAGAGATTGGCTGCTTCCTCGTCGCGGGGGCAGTCCTCGTCGCCCTCAAAGACGGTGAACGCCAGCTTGTCGGGATCCAGACCGAGGTATTTTTCGCTCGTCAGGAACTCCCAGCTCCACGGAATCATTTCCTTCTTGAAATAGTCGCCCAGCGACCAGTTGCCCAGCATCTCAAAGAAGGTCAAGTGGCTGGGGTCACCCACGTCGTCAATATCACCCGTGCGGATGCACTTCTGCACGTCGGTCAGGCGCGTGCCGGCAGGGTGGGGTGTACCCATCAGGTACGGCACAAGCGGGTGCATACCGGCGGTGGTGAACAGGACGGTCGGGTCATTTTCCGGAATAACGGAGGCGGAGGGAATCCGATGATGTCCCTTGGACTCCATGAACTGCTGGAACATTTCCCGCAGCTGGGCGGATGTAATCTGCTTCATAAAGGCTGCTCCCTTCAATTTCGCACAAAATGGGGTCAATCGCAAGGGCTATTATACCATTCTGTCATGCGATTTGCAAGGGCTTCACGCGGTTTCCTGCGCCATTTGCGCCTTCTGCGCACGAATGACCTTCGTCATCATCCACACGGCAAGGGCAAGCGTCAGCACATCCGCCAGCGGCTGGCAGACTTCCAGCCCGCGCAGCCCCCACACGTTCGGCAGCACCAGCAGGGTCGGAATCAGGAACAAGCCCTGCCGCGCCGCCGCCAGAATCGTCGAGCGGATGCCGTAGCCAATCGCCTGCGTGTACATGTTGCTCAGCGTAATAAAGCCCCACGCCCACACGGTCAGAATCTGAACGCGGAAGGTTTCCGTGCCGATGCGGATGACCTCCGGGTCGGAGCGGCGGAACAGCGTGACGACCGGCTCGGCAAAGGCGAAGCCCGCCGCGCCCAGCACCAGCAGCACAATCGTCGTTACCTTGACGCTGAAGGAAAACGCGCGGTGCATCCGGTCATATTTTCTCGCGCCGTAATTGAAGCCGCAGACCGGCTGGAAGCCCTGCCCGAAGCCGACGACGGTGGAGTTGACGAAATTCAGGCAGCGGCTGACAATCGCGAACGCCGCAATCGCCGGGTCGCCATAGACCGCCGCAGCATTGTTGAGCAGCGACGTCGACACGCTCATGATGCCCTGCCGCCCCAGCGACGGCAGACCGTTGTTCAGGATTTTGGCGTACATCTGCTTCGTTGGGCGGTAGTTGCGCGGATGAATCGTGATGGCGTCGGCGTGCGTGCTGCACATCATCAGCAGGATGACAAAGCTCGTCAGCTGCGAAATTGCCGTCGCAATCGATGCGCCCGCAATGCCCATGTCGAACACGAAAATCAGCAGCGGGTCAAGGAGCATATTCAGCAAGCCGCCGGAAATGATGCCGACCATGCCATACGTCGCCAAGCCTTGAAAGCGCAGGAGGTTGTTCATTGACAACGACCCCATCATGAACGGCGCGGCGAGGAAAATATACCGCGCGTAGTCCAGCGCATACGGCATAGCGGTCTCCGTCGCGCCAAGCAGGCGCATCAGCGGCTCATTGAACACATTGCCCAGCACCGCAATCAGCACGCCCGCCGCCACTGCGGAAAAGAAGCCGACCGCGCTGTACACTTCCGCCTCCTTGCGCTTGCCCATGCCCAGCAGATGGCTGACGTTCGTGCCGCTGCCCATGCCGAACATGAACGCCAGCGCCTGAATCATCGCCATCACGGAAAAGACAATGCCGACGGCGGCGGAGGCGGATGTGCCGCTTGCGCTGGCTTCCGCCGTGCCAATTTGGCTGACGAAATAGGTGTCCGCCATATTATAAATGGAGGTAATCAGCATTGAGCAGATGGTGGGAAGCGCCATTTTCGGGATAATCTTCTCCACCGGCTGCGTCAGGAGCATTTGCTGTCTTTCTTCGGCGCTCATCGCCATAGGATTTGCCCTGCCTTTCTCATTCTCTCTACGCATGGAAGCCCTTTCAGAGCATACCGAATGAAATATTCTGCAAAAATCCCGAAAATCCTTGTTTTTTTCGCCGCACTTGACAAAGAAAGTCAGATGCAGTACCCTTGTATTGGGGAGAGCATCCCCCGAAAGGCAGAAAATCGACATGAAATCGACCGAAGAAATGCTGCAAGCCGCTGTACAGCAGCTGCAAACCGCGGAGCAGGCGCGCCTAACCAGCGAAACCGACCCTGCGCGCCGGCAGCTGCTGCATCTGCTCTATGCGCGGGAAGCCGCCGCGCTGCAATCCATGACACTGGTACGCGCTGAAATCCCCGCCACCCAAAAGCGGGACTGGAAGCCGCTGATTTTCCCGCTCGCCGCCGCGGTGCTGAATCTGGGTGCGCTGGCGCTCTGGCTGACGCTGCCCAACTGCGTGACGCCGGAAAACAGCGGCTGGATGGGGCGATTCGCGCTGTGCATCGTTGCGCAGTCGGTATCACTTTGCGCCGCCATCGGGAGCATTGTGAGCGCCATGCGCCGCAAGCCTCCCAAGCCTGTTGTGGTGGCGGATGAGATTGAGTTCCGCCGCCGTTTGGTGGAAGCAGAAGGGCGAATCGCTTTGGACGCGCAGACCATCGAAGCGCTTTTTGCGCAGGAATCCGTTACCATCATCAGCACAGGCGCGGAAACGGCGGCAGAGCTATATGCCTCGCTGTACGAAATGGCACAGGACGCCCGGCTGGACGGCGACGCGAATCAGGAAAAAGCGCTCTCGTGGCCGCTGTCGAATGCAAAGCGCCTGTTGAATGCGGTCGGCTGCGAAGCGGTGGACTACACGCCGGAAACGGCGATGTTTTACGACGTGATGGACGCGGACATCACCCAGCAGCGCCGCCCCGCGATTGTGCAGAAGGCGGACGGGATTGTGCAGCAGAGGGGACTGTATTTAAGGAAGGGCTAACGCCGTCGCTGCCCCCTTGTCGCGCCCACAGGCGCGAATCCCCCTGCAACAATCAAAATCAAGAAACATGGGTGTGCATTGCGAAGGGGTCAAGGGGGCGACCGCAAAGCCCTCTGGTCGCCTCCGCAGAGGCGAAATCCTTGCTTGCGGGAAAGACCAGCTATGGTCGGAAGTCATGCTGTGTGGTCGCGCCCATTTGGCGCGACAATGCGCAAGTGGTGGGTAGAGCAGCTTGGGGGGCGCATCTGCGAATGCGCAAAGTTACTGGCAGGGACGCTTCGCTGCCTGCACCTTTGTTGGCTTTTCCCTTTGAATTGGTCGCCCGTGGAACGGTTGGGGCGTTGCCCCAAACCCCACAAGGGGCAGACGAAAAGGGACGAAGTCCCCCCTTGACCCCTCCGCGCGATTGAGTTGGCATCTCTACCATAGTTCTTCCGCGTGTTTATTCTCTTATTCCTATCCCAGTGAGGTGAATTATGCGTTATTTTGGCTTTGACCTGGGCGACGGTGAAAGCTGTGTCGCCCTCTATTCCGACCAGCACATCGCTCCCATTATCCTCCCTGTCCACGGGCGCAACAGCTTCATCACCGCCCTCGCCCGCTATGACGGTCATCCCGTCGTTGGCGCACTTGCCAGCGATAACCCCCAGGCTGAAGACCTCCGCGTCTGCTTCAAGCGCAACTTCCGCACCAACAGCGATTTCGTCAACCAGACCATCGCCGCCTTCGCAAAAGGTGTCCTGACCGCCCTGCAAGACCATAGCGTCGTCCGCCATATCATGGAGACGGAAGACGTCAGCTTCATCGTGGGCTGTCCGGCGGATTGGGCGGACAGCGACCGCACGCGCTATGCATCCCTGCTGATGGCGGCGGGGCTGCCCAATGTGCGCATCGTGCCAGAATCGCGGGCGGCATTCCTGTCCGCGTCGACAGTGGAAGAGGACGAAACGCTCCGCCGGGCGCTGATGGACTGCGCGCTGGTGATTGACCTTGGCTCCTCCACCATGGATTTAGCGTATGTCTGCGACGGGCGGGAGTACGCCGTCAGCACAATGGGCGTGCAGCTGGGCGGCGGTATGCTGGATGAGCTGCTGCTGGAGCGGGCGGTAGACGCGCTGTGCGCAGAGGAAGCGGAACTTGTGCGGGAAATCCTGCGCGAAAAAAGCGCGTGGAAGAGCCGGATGATGCTGTCCGCGCGGCGGCTCAAGGAGCAATTCTTCACGCTCGGCACGGGCGAAGAGCTGACGAGGCGCGAGACGATTTTCTGCGAAGGGCGGCATGTGCTGAACCTCACCATCAGCGCCGCCATCGTCGAGGAACTGTGCGAACGCCCGTCACCGCTATTGGAGGGCGAATCCTTCCGCAGCCGGATGATGAACTGTCTGCTGATGGCGCAGCAAATGACGGCGCAGCGTCCGCCGAAGGTCGTGCTGCTGACAGGCGGCGCGTCGCGGATGACGTTCTTCCAGCAGCTTTGCCGTGAGACATTCCCGGACAGCGTGCTGCACGTTTCCGCCACGCCGGAATTTGACATTGCGCGCGGATTGGCGTACGCGGGGCATGTGGACGAAATGGTCAGGCGGCTGAAGGCGGATGCCGCGGCATATGTGGAAAGCGATGCGGTGGAGCAGAAGGTGCAGCCCGCTATGCCCGCGCTGACAGAGCAGCTTTCCGCCGCAATGGCGCGTCAGCTGACGGACAGCGTGCTCGTGCCGGAATACCGAAAGTGGCGGCAGGGCGAAACGGCAACGCTGGGCGACATGGAAGATGCGTGCCAGAAGCGGGCGGAATCGCTGCTGATGTCACCGGAATGGAGCGCAGCACTGTCAGAAGTGATCTCGCCGTGGCTGGACAACATTCTGATGGACGTGCAGCGTGACCTCAACCGCCTTTGCGAGCAATATGGCGTGGATGTGCAGCGCTTGCAGATTCGCCAAGCCATGGTGACAACGAGCACTTTGCCGATGCGGGACAATCTGCCGATGCCGGAAATGCCGCTGATGGAGGTGCTGCTGGATATTATCGTCGCGATGGTAGCGGCGAACCTCTGCGGCGGCGGCGGGATCGCGCTGATTGCGTCCGGTCCGGTGGGGCTGGTCATCGGCGCGGCAATTGGGCTGATTGCCATGTTCGTCAGCCGTCCTGCGCTGGACAAGCTGACCCGTCCGCTGATGCGGCAGATGAACATCCCCAAACTTCTGCGGAAGACGGCGAATGAACAGCGGCTGCTCAGCGACAGCAATCAGAAAAAGATGGTGCAGACGATTCGGGATGCGCTGGCAGAGGACGAAGCGCTGCAAGTTGGGCTTTGCACGCAGATTGGGCAGTGCATTGACGGCGCGATTCTTCGCCTGACGGAAGAAAAGGGCATGGCTGTGGTATAACAAAACGCCCGGCGGATGGAGGATTATTGTTCCTCCACTCGTCGGGCGCATTTTTCTTTTGGGATGGCTTCCTGCGCTTCTGCTGCCGCTGCAAATTGCGCGGTGTTACCTTGTCACTTGTGTCCTGCCGGGCAGTTCTGCCATGCGTACTCAATGGCTTGCTGATGGTAGGTATCCACCTTGCCGGATTCGTGACCCTTCGAATTCGTGAAGTGCATACAAATCTGACCCGTCATGTTGTTGTCCGGGATGGTGTCGCCGTCAGGGTTGTGCGGCATACCGAACAGGGAGCACGCGAACGTCCTGTTGCCAATGGTAATCAGGCAGGGACGGCGCTGCCACAGGTTCTTATCCCAGATTTCCTGCGCGTTGTTCACGCCGTAAATCTGGCACAGGCGCGCAGTGTCGGCGGCAGTCACGGGCTCAATGTCCGCGTGGCTGTAACCCGCCCAGCGGCGCGCCCACCAAACGATGCCGGTTCGCACGTCGTAAATCTTGTAGCTGGCGCCCTTCGCCCACAGCTGCTGGATGCCGCCTGTGTACCAGTCAATCTTCTCTGCCGGGTAGAACTGGAAGGTGTAATCGGTGTAGTCGTCCGCGCCGGGTTCAACTGTGCCGAACAGCGCGTGCTGCGTCTGCTTGCCCGCAATGCCATCCACCGTCAAGCCCTTGGCGCTCTGGAAGGCGCGAACCGCCGCCTGAACCGCGGAGGTGTACACGTTCGTGACGCTGCCGGTGTAGTAACCCTGATTGATGAGTTCCTGCACAAGGCGGGTTACAGCGTCGCCCGTCGAGCCAAGGCGCAGGGTCGTATAGGTTGCGCTCGGCTTCGTGGTGGGACTGCTGCTGGGCGCGGGTGTCGCGGTCGGTAGGGCGCCGCCGTTATTGTTACTCTTGCTTACCATATCGGAGCGGATGTAGCCTTCCGTGCCGTTGCTCAGGCGGATGAGATACCAAGTGTAGCTGCCCGCCTTGATATTCTCGGTATAGTACGGGAGCACCGTTCCCTTCTTCACGCGGGTGAGAATGCTGCTGCCGTTCGCGGTGGCGCGGATGTTCACGCCGTCACGCGTGGTAACGATGTAGCCCTTCGCCGCGTCAGGCTGAGGCGTTGCCGCGCCGGGGTTCTTGTTCAGCCACTCCTGATATTCCGCCTGCGTCATCACCTTGACGCAGCTGCCCAGCACCCACACTTCCGTGGAGTTGTAGACAACGCGGTACCAAGTGGACGTGCCCGCCGTGGTCGTGGCGTTGAACGCCAGCACCGTGCCCGTGCGCACCTTCGCGACGGACTTGCTGTCGCGGCTGGCCGTCTGGCGGAGGTTGACGTAATCCAGCGTCGTCTGAACGTAACTGGTCTGCTGAATGCTGCCCGTAGGCGCGGGCGTTTCCTTCGGGATGCCCTTGCCCGCGAGGTAACTGGCTTCCTGTGTGGCAGAGAGCTTGTAGGCGCAGTCGCCGCGCACGAAGCCCGTGTAACCGTCCGCCGAGACGGGATACCACGTCACGCCGTTCGTGGTGATAACTGTGCCAAGCAGCGGCCAGACAGACTCTTTCGCCAGCTGGTGGATGGTTTCACCGCCGATGGTGCGGCGCAGATTCGTGCTGGGCTTGGTAATCTGAATATAGCCGTAGGTGCTGATGCTCGTGGTCGTGGTCGGCGTGGGCGTCGGCGTGACCGTCACCTGATTGCCGTTCAGGTCGCACGGCACAGCGCAGTCGGAGCGCACATAGCCTGTCTTGCCATCGGGCGTGCGGACGCAGAACCACTGGTAGCGCCCGGAGGACACCGTTGCACCCGCAATGGGGAGAATCAGCCCGATGTCATACTGTCCCTGCGACCTGCCCGCGGGGGAAACACGCAGGTTGACACCGGTTTTCGTCAGCTTGACATAGCCGGAATAGACCGCAGGGGTCGCGGTAACGGAAGGCGCAGCGGTCGCTTCACCCAGCGGATTGCCGTTCTGGTCGCACACGCGCACGAAGTCGCCGCGGATGTATCCCGCCAGATTGTTGTAGCGGACGTAATACCACAGATAACTGCTGCCAGAGGTCTGGACAGGCGCGCCGATGCAGGTCAGCACAACATTGCGCGGAACCTGCACGATGACTTCGCCGCCCGCGCTCAGGCGCAGGTTGACGCCTGCCGCCGTGGTGATGACGTAGCCGTAAGCGCTGCCGGATGCAGGCGTAGGCGTGGGCGTGTTGATGACACCGCTGCCCGCCGTGTATTCCACCACGTCCGAGCGGACATAATAGACTGTGTTGTCCGTGCCGTAATACACCGGATACCAGGTGAAGCCGCCCTTATCCTGCGAAATCCCAGCGACGGAGAGCGTCGAGCCTTTTCCCTGCCAGAGCGCGCGGGTCGTGCCGTTGGGCGCGTCGCGCAGGTTCGCGGAGTCATACAGCAGCTTCACCGTGCCGTAGACGGAAGGCCGAGGTGTCGCCGTCACCGCTGCGGTCAGCACACGGATAAAGTTGGACTGGATATAGCCTTCCTGTCCGTTGTAGCGAATCTGATACCAGTGATTTTCGTCAATTGTATCCGGAATGGTAAGCAGCGTCACCACCGTACCGCTGTTCAGCTTGCCGATGACCCCAGCGCTCAGGCTTGGCGCAACGCGGAAGTTCGTGCCGCTGGCGGTGATTTCACCTGTACCGTAAGTGACTTGAGAGGTCGTCGGGGTGGGCGTTATCATCGAGACAAGCGGGGTCGACGTTGTACCGCCCATGATGCTGGTATCAAACGGAAAATCGCTGCCGCTGGCAGGCGTGGCGGTCACAAGGGCATCATCCGCCGAAGGCTGAAGCGTGAGCGCGGGTGTCTGCGCGGGGGCAGGGGTCGCCGTCACATTCACGCGGCCGCTGGCAAGGTACGCCTCTGTTTCCTCCGCCGTCAGCGGACGGAAGAACGACGCGCGCACATAGCCGATGTAGGTGCGCCCATTGGGGGTCGGATGCGTGCTGTTGACCTTATACCACGTTGTGTCGCCGCGAACGACGGTATCAAGGATTTCGCAGACGAATCCCGTATTGATGCGGAACCAGTAGTTCGCGCTCGTGGACGGCTGCTTGCGGACGATAACATCATCCGCCGTTGCCATGCCGTACGCGGCGGCGGTGGTCGTTCCTTCCGCAGCAGATTCCGCATAGCCCACGTTGGGGACGGCGGCGGGAGTCAGCCCGCAGAGCGTCAGCACGAGGGTCAGCGTCAGGAGAGTCCGCATCCAATGCCAGCTGTGCTTCATCAATGGTTCACCTCAAAGTTCGTGCGCCAAGGCGCAAAGATGGTTTGTTAACATTGTATTACAAATCAAGGGCGGTGTCAAGCAAACAGGCGGATTATTTACAATTCTCCAGCGCTTGAAAACGCACAGGGAAGATATTCGACTTTGAACGGCGGAAATCCTGCTGAAAGCCTTGCATTTCCGTACTTTTCCGGTTTTTTTGCCCACGCGGAAAATACGGCGGAAAAATGCACTGCTTGACAAAACGAATGCGAACGGGTACAATAAAGCATGGAGAAAATTCGTCAATTAATGCCCGAAAAGACCATGATGGAGGAATCGTCCGATGCAGCAGCTGTACCTGACAGGAGACAGGGCTTCGGCAAGCGCCGCACAGCTTATGAACGCGCTGAATGTGCCGTTTTCCGGCTTCCAACTGACCCCCGTGCGCGTTGGCGGCAGCCTGCGCGGCGAAGCGCTGCACCTGCTGCTTCCGCCGCCAAAGCCGCGGCTGAACGACGTGCTGTGCCGCGTCCGGCTGACGGAAAAAGACTGGCTGCTCCTGCCGCAAGTAATGGAGGAAATCGCCGCGCCGGGGCTGTGCGGAACGTTCAGCACGCGCACGCCTATCCTCATCGACCGGATTGAACCGGAAATGCTGGCATGTCCGGCGTTCTGCGACGCGCTGATGCAAGTGCAGGCACGGGAGCAGCTGGCGATTTTCGTCGTGGCGGACGGGGCAGAAAAGCCGCTGCAGCAAATGATGCCTGAAAATCGGCAGCGGTGGTTTTCCGCGCCCGACACGAGGGCGGAGACGCTCGTGGAAGCGGCCATGCTGCGGTTGTAACCACCAACATGTGTTTTTTAGCAAATTCTAATCTGTTTCCCTTGCGATTCAAAGGAAAAATGGGGTATACTGAGCATGTCAGGTGGAACGAAAGGAGTGACGAACATGCCTGATCTGGAGAAATTTGTGAAAAACGTCATGTACGGCGGAATCGGCGCGGCAGCGTCTCTGGTGGAAAAGGGCGGCGATCTGGCGCGCTCGCTGGTGGAGAAAGGGCAGGAAACTGTCCGGAACAGCCAGGACACGGCGGACGACATCAAGCGTCGGCTTCAGGAGTTCTGCGACGGGCTGATGAAGCGTGGCGAGATTGACATCTCGAAGCTGACGCCGGAGCAGCGTGCGGAACTGCGCCATCAGCTGGAAGAAATGGACTATCAGGAAATTTGGGGCAAGGAAACGCCCGAAGCGGCTGACGCGCCGACTACGGAAGCGCCTGAAACGCCGGATGCACCCGAAGCCCCGGCTGGCCCCGAACCTGCGGAAGTGCCGGAAGCACCGAAGGAAACCGAACCCGCCGAAGCGGACAAACCAGAACTGTCGGATGACGCCATCCCGGTTGGCGGCGAACCGCACGACGACGCACAATAAGCTACAAACAGCCCTCTCTGTCAATCGGCAGGGAGGGCTGTCTTATTTTGCATGGATAAACACGCGGACACTGTATGAAAATGCGACCAACTCAATCGCGAAAAAGGGTCAAGGGAGGAACTCCCTTGCAGGGTGCAGG
>ENA-ORPH01002458-ORPH01002458.1-human-gut-metagenome-genome-assembly--contig:-NODE-2458-length-15437-cov-8.470810_pt1 | contig 15437 bp, 15 predicted proteins | sample MGYA00242142_ERZ509074 | MGnify/ENA primary metagenome ERZ509074 (study PRJEB26280, sample SAMEA2338724) | human gut metagenome | biome: human gut; feature: human-associated habitat; material: faeces...
AGTCCGAGCGTTAAGAGCGTCGCAGGCAATGGGTAGGGCTGCATGAGAACCATGCCGGGGTGAAATTCCCATGAGGTTATGCTAATAACCGTCCGATTAAAGCCTTTGTTTTATTGAATAGTGGACTTGCTGCTATTCATAGACTGTATTATATGTTTGCGAAAGAAAGGGGGATTTTCTTTGACGCAAAACCAAACGCCCGTTACCACAACGGAGCATAAAATAGGAAAAGTTACTTACCTTGTATGTTCGTCCGCAAGTGAACGCGCAACGGACACACTGGATAAAAAGATAAAAAAGCTCATTCGCAAAGACATGGAGCTGAACCCCGCAAACGCCCGAAAATAGGGCGTTTCTTCACATTTTATACATGACACAGGCAGCGGTATGTGGTATAATATAGACAGTACAAATACCATGCTTGTCTGTCGTCGGAAAGGAGGACAAAATGTTACAGACAGACAAGATTACCGCTTTATATTGCAGATTGAGCCAGGAAGATATGCAGGCCGGGGAAAGCGAGAGCATACAGAACCAAAAGCTGATTTTACAAAAGTATGCTGACGAACACCACTTTTTCAACACGCGCTTTTTCGTAGACGACGGATTTTCCGGCGTGAGCTTTGAGCGTGAGGGGCTTCAAGCCATGCTGCATGAGGTTGAAGCCGGGAACGTGGCGACCGTCATAACAAAAGACCTTTCCCGTCTGGGACGTAATTATCTGAAAACCGGGGAGCTGATAGAGATTGTTTTTCCCGAATATGAAGTGCGCTACATTGCCATTAACGACGGTGTAGACACAGCAAGGGAAGATAACGAGTTTACCCCTCTGCGGAACTGGTTCAAGAACATCTCCCATTCGGGAAAGGTAAGTAATGATTTCTCCCTTTTCGGACGGTTTTGACTGTATCAATCGCTGTTTTCGTTGTTCCTGCGGTAAGTTTTCCATAGTTCATGGAGAGCAAGCTGCCATTGGATTCCGGGCGGCAGCCATAGGTGAAAAAGGGGATTTACCTGAAACGCATCCGGTTCAGCAGCGGACTGAATCCAGACGCCCTTGCCGCTCAACTCGCGCAAAGCCTGCATCCAAAGGATTGGGTCGCGCGCTATCCGTGTAAGATCGGCAACAAGGAGAATGTCCGCCTTTTGCTCCACAGCCTCCTGACAAGCCCTTTTCCAGCCGTCGCGGTCAAGCGTAGTTCCTTTTTCACACTCGCTGACTTCTCCCACAATTTCATAACCCAGCCGCTCGGCCTGCTCATGCAGCCGGGCGCTTTGCGCTTCCAGCGCGTGGTCGCCGTCAAGCTGCGCCTGCGTTGCTACCCGGCAATATACTACCACACGCTTGCTTTTATTGCTATCCATGATCTGACCTCCATTCAGATATTGCCGACAAAGCGGTAATAGATTTTGATGTCCCGGACGTTTTTCCCGTCAACAACGGTTTTTTCTCCGACCTCAATGCGGTCGATCAGCTCGTCCACCGTTTCACGGTCAAGCTCCCGTATATGCAGGTGCTTTCGGACGACTGCCGCCCAGCTCTGAATGTCGGCGGCGCTCTGCTCATACTGCCTGACTTCCGCAAGAAACGTATCCAGCCGGTCGGTCCGCTGGCGGCGCTCCTGCTCGGTCTTTTCAAGCAGCACGGCGAAGGACGCTGCGCTGATGCTGCCGCAAACCTTGTCCTCATAGAGCTTGGCGGTCATTTGCTCCAGCTCATAGACGCGGCGGCGCAGCTTCCCGATCTCCTGCCGGACGCTTTCCAGACGCTCGGCGTCTGCGGCGGTGCGCTGCGCTTGCAGCCTGTCCAGCGCGGCAGCCTCGTCCAGCTCCAGTGCCTCGGCATGGGCGCGGATCTCGCTCAATACAAGCTCCGTCAGCGTCATCTCATAGATGGTGTGCCGGGAACACGCGCCATAGCCGGAGGCCGTATAGCGGGAGCAGAAATAGGAAACGTACTTTTTGGACGTGCCGTTCTTGCGGCGCTGCGTCTCCCGGTTGCCCTGAAGGGGTGCTTTGCAGTCGGCGCAGACGAGCTTGCCGGTGAACAGAAAGGGCTTCGGCTGAGCGTTGTCCGCCGAGAGCAGCGTCCTTTCCCGGTTGATGGCCTGCACTTCATTCCATACCTCCGGGGAGATGATGGCTTCATGCAGAGCCTCATGCCGTATCCACTCGGATTCCGGCTTATAGATCATGGTGCCGTCCTTATAGGAACGCGAGCCGGTCTGATTCTGAATAAGATTTCCGGTGTAGACTTCGTTTGTCAGTATGTTCTTCACCGTGGCGTACATCCAAAGGTTCGCGTACTTGCAGGAGCCGTTGCCGTACAGCTTTGCCCAATACCAGCGTGGGGACAAAATGCCCTCGCTGTTCAGCACGGCGGCGATCTTGCCGTAGGCCATGCCTGCCCGCCGCAGCTCAAACATCCGGCGCACCACGGCGGCTGCTTCCTCGTCGATCACCAGCCGGTGCCTGTCCTCCTCGCTCTTGCGGTAGCCGTAGGGCGCGTAGGCGGCGATATACTGGCCGCTGCGCATTTTGGCGTGAAGAACGGATTTTACCTTATTGGAGAGGTCTTTCAAGTGGTAGTCGTTCATCAGACTGCGGAAGTGCAGCATATCCGTGTTGTCGCCCTCGGTGTCGAGGCAGTCAAGGACGGATACGAAGCGGCAGCCCAACGAGGGGAAAATAACGTCGGTATAGCGTCCGACCTCCACAAAATCACGACCCAGCCGTGATAGGTCTTTGACAAGAATCAGGTTGATAAGGCCGTGCCGTGCGTCCTCCAGCATCTCCAGAAATCCGGGACGCTGAAAATTTCCCCCGCTATAACCGTCGTCCCGGTAGGACTTGACCTCCGTCCAGCCGTTGAGCATTACGAATTTGGAAAGCAGTTCATATTGATTCTCGATGCTGACGGATTCATCAGCGGGGATATAGTTTTTCGTCTTGGCGGAGTTGGAGGCGTCGTCCACGCTCAACCGGCAGTAGATGCCGACCTTATATAGCTTTTTCATACGCTTCCTGCCTCTCCTGTGCCAGCGCGTCGTCCACACTGCCGACGTAGCGGTAGACCACCTTGACGTCGCAGATGCGCTGTCCGTTGACCTTCCGCGGCTCGCCCACCTCGATGCGGTCCACCAGCTCAAAGAGGATGCTCTCGTCCAGCGCCGTGATCTCGGTGTAGCGGCGGATGACCTCCATCCAGCGGTTTGCGTCCTTCCGGTTCTCAAGCTGCGCCCTGACCTTCTGCTCCAGCTCCGGGATAGCGGCGGCTTTTTCCGCCCGTTCCGCTTCATATTTCCGCATGAGTGTCTGAAAGACCGTCTGGGGGATGGTGCCGGTGCATTTGTCCTCATAGAGATTCTGCATCAGCCGTTCCAGCTCGATCATACGCGCCGCTGCCGCTTTCAGCTCCTGCTCATAGGAGATAACGCGGCTGCGGCTTTCCTTTTCCTTCATGCGGCTGATCTGCTCGGCAAGGCGCTCACCGTCGCACTCGACGAAGCGCGCCTTTTCCCGGATGTCCGTCAGCACCAGCTCCTCCAGCACATTCTCATAGATGGAGTGGATGGTGCAGGCGCTTTTGCCGCTTCTGGCATAGTTGCCGCAGATAAAGGAGCTGTACCGCCCCGGCGTTCCGTCCTTATAGGTGAAGCGCTCGATGTGGTTGCGCATCTTGAAGCCGCAGTCTGCGCAGTAGACAAGGCCGGTGAAGATGCTGCGGATGCCGTCCGTGGGCGGCGTCTTGCGCACCTTCTTTTTGTCGATGCTGACCACGGTATCCCATACCTCGCGGGAGATGATGGGTTCATGGGTGCCCTCCACCCGTATCCATTCCTCCTCCGGCTTGTTGATGAGCTTGCGGGACTTATAGGACAGCGTGCCGGTTTTGCCCTGCACCATGTTCCCGATGTAGACCTCGCTGCGGATGAGGGCTTTGACGGTGGTTTCCGCCCACTTGTGGTTGACGTTACGCGGGTCGCTGCGCCCCTTGCGCTGATAGTAGAGCGCACCGGGCGGCAGAACGCCCTCCTCGTTGAGCGTGACGGCGATGGCGCGGAAGCCTGTGCCGGCGGCGCGCATGGCGAAGATGCGGCGCACGGTAGGGGCGGTTTCCTCGTCGATGATAAGATGGTGCTTATCCTCCGGGTCGCGCTTGTAGCCGTAGGCGGGGTAGGTTCCCATGAACTTGCCGCTTTCCGCGCAGGCTCTTTTGACCGCCTTGACCTTCTTGGAGGTGTCCCGGCTGTAAAACTCGTTAAATAAGTTCAAAAAGCACATGACGTCAGTGCTACCGTTGTCACTCATGGTGTCGATGCCGTTGTTCAGCGCGATAAAACGGCAGCCCAGCGAGGGGAACAGGTAGTCCGTGTACTGACCGAACTCGATGTAGTTACGCCCAAAGCGTGATAGGTCCTTGACCAGAATGAGGTTGATTTTCTTGGCCTTTGCATCTTCGATGAGGCGTTTGACGCCGGGGCGGTCGAAATTCGTACCTGAGTACCCGTCGTCACAGTACACCGCGATCTCGTTCCAGCCCCGCTGACGCACATAGCTTTGCAGCAGGAGCTTTTGATTTTCAATGGATACGGACTCTCCGTCGCGCTCATCGTCGTTGCTGAGCCTGCAATAGATGCCTACGTTGTATGTCTTTTCGATCATCTGTATTTTACCTCCCGATTCTCTGCGATTCATACATCCGTGCGGCGTGATGGCTCTCGCAGGTTTTCCCTGCAAGAATATGATACCGGGGATACCATTTTCGCGCAAGGATGCCGCCGCAGGGAGGCTGATTGTCTGTTACGATGCGTGGCAGGGCTGCGCGGCCGCAGGAGCGTCCAGCTCCGTCATGGCGCGGCGCACCGCAAGCTGCTCCAGCGTCCTGCCAAGGTCCTTTTCGCCGGAAAACACGCTTGTCACGCGATAGAGGGTCTTGCCGATCCTGACCTCCTTATAAGAGGCGACCGGCTCTTTGGGGATGGCTTGCTTCTGCATAAACGCACCTCCGATTTATCAATTTAGTCCCGCTGCCACGATATGACAGCGGGGCTTGTTCGTATTCGTTCCGGCAGAGCAGCCGCGCCGGAGGGATTGCCGTCATGCTGCATGATGCTGCACCGGCACGGCTGTCCGCGTATTTTGTGTCATGTGATTTATTCCGCCGTATTTGTCACAGCCCCCGGCGCGAGGCGTATATCGCCTCTGGGACCGGTAGCAGCCGCCTTTGGCAAGGCTGTCCCATTCCCGCAGCGCCGTGGCTTGTAAGGCTCACGAGCGCCACAGGAATCCCCCTCAAGTCAGTGGGAGGCCGTAGCTGGGGTTGCGTATCGCCCGCGCTGTCATCGCGCCCGATGCTGCCACGCATCGGGTCAAAGGCCGCGTAGATCGCTCGGTCGTTGCCCTTACCAATCACAAGCCCAACGAAGTGGGTTGTGATTGGAGAGGAGAAGCAGCGTAGTGCATGAGCTTTCGGCTTTCGCCGGAAGCGAAGAATATGGAGCTTGCTTCGACGTCATGGCGGCGCGCCTTTTGTCGCTTGGCTTTTCAGCCGCGCGGGGTCTGTGCTGATACCGGTGTCTATGCGGTTGTCAAGGAGCAGAGGCGAGAAAGAAGAATATCCCTCTCATATACCTCAAGAAAAAACGGGCAAAAGTTCGGGGTGTTAGCGAAACTTTTTGAGAAAATTCCTGAGATTTTTCCGTCCGCGTGAAATCGCTTCCGAAACTGTGCTTTTAACAACACCTTCGCTGGCCGCAATTTCAAGCTGGGATCGTCCTTCAACGAAATGAGCAAGAACACGCCGCCGCTGTGCGGGCGTGAGCTGTGCCAGAGCTTCTTGTAGCAGTCGCTCCAGCTCCATGCGCTCCAGCGCCTCGTCCGGCTGCTCCGGCAGATTCAGCGCCTCAGCCTCGATGCCGTCGCCTGCGTCCAGCGAGTAGAACGCCCGGTTGTCGCGGATGTACTGCGCGTAGTTGATCTGAAGCCGCTTATCTTCTTCGAGAAACGCAGCTACTTCATCGGAAACCTCGATAAAGGCATCCTCGGTGTACCACGGGTAAAGCTCCCGCAGATTGATCGTTGTCATGTTGTATTCCTCCGTTTGGATGTTTGTGTTCGTGGTTGCGGTTGAATCCAAACGGAGGGCGGCGGGGAGCGGCAGCCCACAGAGAAGAAAAACAGTGCAAACAAAAAGGCACCCGCACAGGCATAAAAGCCTGAACGAGTGCCTTGCAATTCTATTTCATAATTGGGCGGAGCTATATCGCAGATAATCTGTGATGTACAGAAAACGAGCTGCAACTCACATAGATAAGTGCAGCTCGCAAAAGTCTCTACAACACCTGTTTCTTTTTGAGATGTTCTGTATCCACTTCCTTTGCGGTGGATAGCCGCATTAGCGATACCTCCTGTTGTCAGTCAATCCCATAAGACATCCTCACATATTTCGTAATTATGATGTATAGCTCATTTGACATGAGTTGAGTGTATATTTAGCTGAATTAGAACTCACCATAAAATATAGGAGAGGTGATTTCTGATGAACTTTTTTGACCTTTTTGCCCTCAAACTTCGGGAGAAGCGAATCCAGCAGAAGATAACACAGCGTGGACTGGCTGAAAAACTGAACATGTGTACGCGCACGATTATTGAGATTGAAAACTGCAAAAGCAATCCGAAGTTTGAAACCGTGGCTCTCATTTCCAAGGAGATGAGAATCAGCCTTGACGCCGTGGTGTTTCACGACGAAAAACCGCGTGAAATTCCAAAAGTTGTGGCAGATTTCTTTGCCGGAAAGAGTGATGCAGAAGCGGAGCGGTATATTGCATTGTGCCAAAGCGCAGAGAAGTTGAAAAACGGTGAGTAAAAGCGACCATCCATGCGGATAGCCGCTTTACCTTATAGAATAGCCAGCGGGCATAGACGCACAATCTTAACCCGCTGGCTGCTTTTGTCCGCGCAGTTGGAACGACGGGCAACTTTTATTCTATTTTTCCTGTTTGTGCGCATCCCTGATTTTTTCGAAGCTGTCCTGACTGACGGCGTGTTCAATCAGGCAGGCTTCGTATTCGGCGATTTCCGGGTCTACGCCCGCAGTGATCAACTGCATCGTAAAAAACTGGTGCCGCTCGTAGATTCTTTCCGCTATCTCACGTCCCTTATCGGTCATGCGCAGGCAGCCGCCTTTGTCTATAACAAGAAATCCTCCCTTGCGTAGCGCACTTGTGGCGTGGCTGATGCTGGCTTTGGAGTAGCCCATGTGCCGCGCAAGGTCAATAGAGCGCACCGCACCGGACTGCCGTTCAAGAATCAGAATGGCCTCCAGATAATCCTCGCCGGATTTACGAATTTCCATCATCGTCTCCCATCTGCCGCAGAACATTTCGGTGATAGCGCAGTTTGCCGCCCTCAATATAGAGAACGCTATCCGCAGCCTCCGCGATTAGCTCCATATCATGTGTAATCAGCAGGATGCAGCGACCTTCTCCGGCAAGCCGTTTTAGCAGATCGACCGTCAGGTGCATATTGAAACCGTCCAAGCCGCTGGTAGGTTCATCAAACACCAACAGGCTTCTCCCGCTTGCCGCAGCCAGCGCCAGCAACAGACGCTGCTTCTGGCCTCCCGATAACGAAGCAGGATGCCGATCCGTAAAGGCTTCCAGTCCCATCTCCCGCAACCGGGAAAGCGCAGTTTCTTTCAACTCTGCCGTTTCCTTTTTGCCGAGGGAAAACTCGTCCAGCACAGTAGGCGCATAGAGCTGATAATCGGAATCTTGCTGCACAAAAAAGGACTTTTGTGTGCGACGCTTCCGCCTCAGGATTTCACCATTGAGGGAAACCGAACCCATTGCCCGGTATAAACCTGTGATGATGCGGCAAAGCGTGGATTTGCCTGCGCCGTTGGGTCCGGCGATGGCAAGTATCTTTCCGCTCTGTGCGGCAAAGCTCACTTCCTCCAAAATTTGCTGGCTGTCCAGCATACAGGAGATTGCGGACACCTGCAAGGCGTCGTCCTGATTCTGTCGGTATGCTCCGCCTACGCGAAATGCCGGTGCGTCAAAGGGACGAAGTCCCATCGCCGTCATCTGCTCCGCTGTCAGGGACAGGGCGTCTTTCCGGTCATAGACGGCGGAAATCGCACCATCCTCCATGAAAACAAGCCGGTCAAAGGAATCCCGCACATAATGGAACCGATGCTCCGAGAGGATCATCGTATGCCCCGCCATTTTCAGCCGATAGAGCAGCGCGCCAAGGCGCACCATCGCTTCGCTGTCCAGATTTGCGGACGGCTCATCCAGGACGATAACCTTCGGCTCCATTGCACAGACGGAGGCAATGGCGATAAGCTGCTTTTCGCCGCTGGACAGAGGGAATATCCTTCGGTCGATCAGTCTTTCAATGTTCATCTGTTTGCAAACCGTGTTCAACCGCTCCTGCATGATCGGACGCTCCAGTGGGATGTTCTCCATCCCCAGCACAATCTCATCCGTCGTGTTGGTGGCGAAAAACTGGCTGCGAGGATCCTGAAAGACGCTTCCCACCATCGTCCCCAAACGATGGATGGGCATTTTCAGTGCGTCCTCACCGTCAAGAGAGTAGCCGCCCTCCAGCTTTCCCGGATAAAAGCCGGGGCAAAGCCCGTTGAGAATACGGGTCAACGTCGTCTTGCCGCAGCCGCTTCTGCCGGACAGGATCACCAACTCGCCCTTTTTTACATGAAGGTCGATACCTCTGAGCTGTCCCTTTGCTTCACTTGAGTTCTCGTAGGAAAAGGAGAGGTTTTTCAATTCAATCAAAAGACGCCCCTCCTTTCCAGCAGAAACACAGCCGCGGGAATCAAAACTGCCATCGCGCAGAGCGCAGCATCCTTTCCCGTAAAGCGCACAGGACGGTAGGAAATTGTTTCCCCCGAAAAGCGTACTCCACGCACCGTCATGGAGGCAGAGAGTTCTTCGGCGACTTTTATCGTGCGCAGAATCAGTGGGATCAGTATGTATTCCACCGTTGAGGGGAGATGGGTAAGCGTGTGAACCACGCCTACCCCGATCCCGCGAAACCGCTGCGAAGCACGGATCGCACGATACTCGCCGCCAATCGTCGGGAAAAACCGCAGCAGCACGGCAAGCCCGATGCCCACCGCCTTCGGGAGCCGCATTGCCTGTAAGGAGGCAAGCAGAGAACCGGTAGGCTCTTTCGCAAGGCAGATAGCAAAGGACAGAGGAATGATGGATTTTCTGCCAAGGACACCGAGACTTGCCAACATGGAACTGACCGAAAAGGCTACCTCACTTTCTACAAGTCTTACTCCGCCCCAAGCGATACCCGTAAAAACAAGGTAGCACACAGAATAGGGAATCGCTTTGTCTGAGTGACCTGTCAAAAGATGTATGGCAATGCAAAACACAGCAAGGCACAAGCCGCCTATTTCAGAGTGTACCAGAATAATCGACATGATTCCCGTCAAACACAGAAGCAACCATGTAAGCGGATTTGCTTGAAAACGTACCTGTCTGTATGCTCCCATCATGCGATTCCGGCAGGCTTAAAGTGCTTGCTGAACATTTTCATACCCAACGCATATCCGGCAACCGACAAGATTGCAGCGGCGGCCAGCGCAATAGCAATATTTTGCGGAGCTAACCAGAATCCCTCAACAGAAGACACCGCCGCCTCAGCATCAACTGCACTCATCCCCATTTTCACATAGGTCTGCACCATACTGTCCCGGAAGAGAAGCATAGTAAGAGTGCTGCCCATTGAATTAAGGCTCCATGTGAGGACGTGGGGAATTGCCTGACGTACTTTTTTCCCGTATCCCCCTATCATAATCAGTTCATTCGCCACTGCTAAGATTGCAAAAAACATAAACACATAGACGCTGCCGGAAAACAGGAATAACAGCCCGTAAACAAACGGAATGATAAACTGCGTCCCCACTTTTGGGCACTTTTTAATCAAAAGCACATATATAATGCCGTTAATCAAGCCCGTAAGTCCCGGAACGAGAAAATATACCAGTTGAAGATTTGCTGCAAAAGGCATCGCAGCAACAAGACCGATTACTGTTTCCAAGCAGGCCAACAGCAGAACAAGGACGAACTCCTTGAGATTCAAAAATTTTGATTTCATGTTTCTCCTCCTAAGATTGTTTGAAAGTATAGTTTCCAGCCTGATTTTGCAATTCCCACAGTCGTGAGTAGAGTCCGTCTGTCCCGACAAGCTGGTTATGGGTTCCTTTTTGTGTGACCCTTCCGTTTTCAAGAACAAGGATCTGCTGTGCGCCGCGCACGGTTTTCAGCCGATGTGCGATCATAATGATGGTGCGTTCTTTGGATATTTCATCCAACGCTCTCTGCACCATCGCTTCATTGTCCGCGTCAAGGGATGCGGTAGGCTCGTCCAGAAGCAGGATCGGGACATCTTTCAAAAACGCTCTTGCCAGCGAAATACGCTGCCGCTCGCCCCCGGACAGGGTTGCGCCGCCTTCGCCTACCACCGTATCATAGCCCTCCGGTAAGGCGGAGACGAAGTCGTGGCAGCGTGCTTTTCGGCAGGCGTCGAGCATCTGCTGTTCGGTGATGCACTCATTCCCGAAGCATAGGTTCTCCCGAATCGTACCCCGGAACAGATAGGCGTTCTGCATCACCATAGACACCTGCGAAAGCAGGCTTTCCGGCGCGATGCTGCGAAGCTCTTTTCCGGCAAAGCGCACCTGCCCATGCTGGTAGTCCCAGAATCGTGCCATCAGCCGCAGAAGCGTCGATTTACCGCTGCCGGAGGGTCCTACCAGCGCAGTGAGTGCCCCTACCGGTGTTTCAAAGCTCACGCCATGGATCACGTTGCTATCCGCTGCATAGTGGAAGGAAACGCTGTCAAACGCATAGCTGTCGCCATGGGAGATTTTGTCCTCGCCAGAAGGGTCGGGCATCGTCATCACCTTGTCCAGCCGCTCACCGGAGAGAGCCATGCCCCGCAGCGCTGAAATGCTGCTCACAAGGGTAAGCGCCGGTTCGGTCAGCTTTGTGGCAATCACAAGAAAGCCTGCGAAATCCAATATGGTAAGACTGCCGCCCATCAGCAGATACAGCCCCACTGTCGCCGTCACGGGAACAACGAATTTGACCAACGAAGCGCACAGAGTGGAAAGGCTGCCTGCAACGGCCTCGTCCAGCAGGGATTCCCTGCGCAAATCAGAAAACGCTTTTTTCAGCGCCTCGAAGCCGCTGCCGGTACGGTGGTAGGCTTTGAGATCTTTCATACCGTGCAGGTATTCGTTGAGCTGCGTTGCAGCTCTTGTCTTGGCCTCCATAACGGAGCGGCTATGTTTTTCCTTGACCTTTGCAATTTGCAGCATCAGGATCGTGCAGATGGGCAGCATTGCAAAAATCGCAACCGCCATGCGCCAGTCAAAGAACAACATACAAACAAAGGAAAGCAGCAACAGAAAGCCTACACCGATGGGATAAGGCAGCCAGAAGCACATGGTGTACTCCACATTGGCAAAATCACTTGCAAAGGAGCTAATCAGTTCCCCTGATTCCTTCGAGGAAAAGAAGCCGAGGTTCTGACGGCGCAGCTTTTGAATATATGTAATACGCTTGTCTGCCGTGTCGTGATAAGCTCGCCAATAGGTATTGTAATAGGAGATTAGTTCCACTGCATATTGCAGGAGGACATAGGTAATCCCTATAATCGCAATTTTAATCAGCAGCGCAATATCCAGCGTATAGGGAGGGTAAAATGCCTGTCCCAAAAGATAGATCGCCATATATGCGAGGATGGCGGGAAGAATGCTGAACGCCTGTGAGAGAAACAACCACAGCGTCGGCGCAATGATCTGCTTTGGATGATGGAAGGTAAATTGCCGGATCATCTTAAACATAGGCAGGTCCTCCCTTCATCTGCCAACTTTCGGTTTCGTTCTGAATTGCCCAAAGATGTGCATACAGACCGTCTGCTTGCAGCAGCTCGGTATGTGAGCCCTGTTCCCTGAGCTGCCCGTTCTCCAATACAAAGATGCAGTCCGCATCCTGAATGGAATAGAGCCGGTGGGCGATCATCAGGACGGTTTTGCCGTACAAAAGCTCCGCCATGCCCTCTCTCAGAGCAAGCTCATTTTCCGCATCGGTAAAAGCCATCGCCTCATCTAACACTACGATGGGTGCATCTTTTAATATCGCCCTTGCAATGGCGATACGCTGCGCCTCGCCGCCCGACAGCTTATGCCCGCCGTCACCCAGTTTGGTATCATAACCATTTGGAAGTGAGAGAATGAAATCATGGCATCTTGCCGCCTTTGCCGCCTTCTCCACATCCTCGCGGTGAACCTTGCGGTGCATGGCGATATTGTCATAAACACTCTCCGCAAAGATGTGCGTGTCCTGAAAAACAAAGGCAACGGCATTCATCAAGGCTTCCATTGAATACTCCCGGATGTCATGTCCAGCGATGGTGATAGATCCGCTCTCCACATCCCAAAAGCGGGCGATGAGTTGCCCTGCCGTGGATTTTCCTCCCCCGGATGGTCCTACCAGCGCGGCGAAGCTCCCGGCAGGAATTTTTATTGTCAGATGATCCAGCGCCATGCGGCGCAAAGGGTCGGCAGCGTTCTGATAGGAAAAGCTCACATCCTGAAATACAATTTCAGCTCCACCCTTTGGGGCAGTCTCCGTTCCCTCGGATATGGGCTGCATATTCAGCACCTCGTCAATCTGATCCATGCGTACTGCCAGGTTCCGCAAATCTGCTCCGAACTCCACAAGTTCCATCAAGGGACTGATGCAGGCGGGACCGACTATCAGGAACATCAACAGCTCCATCATAAGCTCATGGTCGCCGGGATGCAGGTACAGCAATGCGCAGCCGGAAACAAGCAGGAACGCCAGCACGGAGATTGTGATGGTCTTATATGCGCCGAAAATCGGCGTGACACGCTTCAGATAGACCTTCCAATGCTCCCTGTTCTTCTCCACCAGCCCTGTCAGGCGGCGGGCTGCCGCTTCAGGTCTGCCGAAGATTTTTTCTTCCTCCATGCCCGCCACATATTCAGAAAACGCTGCATCCAGCTCGGTGGAGGAACGGTTCAGGTCGCTCCATATCTTCTGACCCTGCTTTCCGCCGAAAGCGGAAAACTGGATGAGAAACGCAAGCACGAGAGCGATAAAGATCGTCAGTGCCAGCGGAATGTTGAGTGAGAACATCAGCACGGCCAAAGCTGCCAGCAACAGCCCCGCGCCGAAAATATTGGAAACATCGTGGGCAATGATATTTTCCATCTTTTCGATATTCTCATTCATCATCTTCTGCGTTGCGCCGGATTGACCGCCTGTGTAAAAGCCGAGGTTTAGCCGTCCCATGTGGTCGAGGAGGCGCATACGCAGGTCATAGAGTGCATTGAATGCGCAGGCATGGCAGGAAAAGCTGCCGATTACAGACAGCACGATGCCCAGCACGATACTTCCTATCGTGACTGCTGCCCACATCCATATCTCGTGGGTCGGAGCAGCCGCACCATCAAGCGATGCCAGCAGAAAAAGCCGGATGATCCGGTAGACCGTATAGAACGGTACACCGGACAGCAGGACGCTGAGCGCAGAGCAGGTCACGCCGAAGAAATACTTTCCCGGAGGGCAATGCGCCGTTCGGAACACGCGAAGAATGACATTTTTCTTTGCTTCTTGCATAGAACTCCTTTCTCAGCGGCGCAACGCTCAAGAGCAGCCACCGCAAGCAAAATGATTGTTGGTTAGACGAGCTTAACCAGTAATCATTATACGCATGGCCGCTGTATTGTCAACGGCTCAGAAAGTGCCTCAGAAATAAGCTGATGTTGTGCGAAATTTGCGGAAATCGTTGAATTACCGGCGGTTTTGTGATATAATCACATCTGCGAGTTGCCTATTGCTAACCGAAATTTGTGCCAAAACAGAAAACAGTGTGCCAAAACAGAAAGAGAGGAGCGGCAAGATGGTTACAATACACAGCATCGAGGAAATGCTGAACTACTATATATCGCTCGGTGGCCTACGAAAGGACGCAGTAAACGGCTTTCGCTATGTGTTTCCGAGGCAGCACTCCAAGGTTCGCTTCTGGGGCGATCTGCACGGCTTTTCCGTAGCGGACGCAGACTTTACCTATCCGAAGGATACAATCATCCGCAGTCAGTTTAGTCAGCGCTATGTAGGAATCGGGCTGAGCGAGCAGGGGACCGTGGAAGCCTACACACAGAGAGATCAGACAATTCACTTCGGCGAGGGCGTCAACTGCTTCGTCTTTGATTCGCCAGTGCCGTTCTTTATGAAAGTTCCCGGAGGGCAGCGGTTACGTTTTCAGGGACTGTATTTTCAGGAGCAGTTTTTCGCGGAGAACAATATCCCTCTCTATGACAGCTTTTGGAGAGATGCAAAGAACACCATACATGGCGCAGACCTTCATGCGCCGGAGTTGGTGTCCATCTACCGCCGCATTGAGCAATGCCGCCTGACAGGGCTTGCCTTTGATACATGGCTGAAGGGTTTTGGGCTGGAGGCGGCCGGGTATCTGATCGACCTTGTGCAGCAGCTATCCGCACAGCCGCCGGTCTATCTCGACGAGAACGAGATTCGTGCGGTAGAAAAGGCAAAGACTATCCTGCAAGCCAGTCTTAAGCACCCGCCTGCGGTCATTGACCTTTGCAGGAAGGTCGGCGTCAACAAGAACAAGCTGCAAAAAGGCTTCCGGTTGACCGAGGGAAAAAGCGTTGCGGAATATGTCCGCACCCTGCGCATGGAGCGGGCCCTTGATCTGTTGGAGGATGATACCCTTTCTATTCAGGATGTGGCGGAGAAGGTTGGCTATAACGGCATCAGCAACTTTTATGCGGTTTTCCGGCAGACCTTCGGGGATACGCCAGCCGCAATACAAAAGCTGCTGGAAACAAAGTGATCCGTTTCCTGCGCCATATCTATATAACGCAGGAAATGGAAAAATGGGACAGGGCTTTTAAGCGGTATCATCAGATATAAAAAACGGCGTGCAGAGAGTTGACTCTGAGGGAATAGCCCCCGACTACACCGGTCCGTGGGACATGACGCTGGGGTATCTGCCCTACTATATGCAGGGCAAGGATAGCTGACGAAGCCGGAGCAGTCGAATGAAGTAGCGGGAGAGCTGCCGCCCCAGACGTAGGGGTAGCCGAGGTACTTCTCCGCCTCCTTGATGATGGAGGCGAACTGCTCGTCCTCCAGCGCTTCCGGGGGTATCTCGTACTTCTCATAGTCGGCGGTGTAGTATTTCCCAATGTACTCCGAGCCGCCGAACAGGTCCGGGCGGTTGCCCAGAGTAGACACACGCTTTTTACCCGCTGGCTGCTTTTGTCCGCGCAGTTGGAACGACGGGCAATTTTTATTCTATTTTTCCTGTTTGTGCGCATCCCTGATTTTTTCGAAGCTGTCCTG
>ENA-ORPH01002461-ORPH01002461.1-human-gut-metagenome-genome-assembly--contig:-NODE-2461-length-15420-cov-3.185161_pt1 | contig 15420 bp, 19 predicted proteins | sample MGYA00242142_ERZ509074 | MGnify/ENA primary metagenome ERZ509074 (study PRJEB26280, sample SAMEA2338724) | human gut metagenome | biome: human gut; feature: human-associated habitat; material: faeces...
TTCCGATCGGAACCATGGAATCGATAGCCTTGATACCTGTCTGAAGAGGTGTGTCTACACTCTTTCTTGTGATTACGCCGGATGCCACACGTTCGATCTGACGGTATTTGTCTGTCTGGATCGGTCCCTTGTCATCGATCGGCTGACCAAGTGCGTTTACGACACGTCCCAAAAGAGCATCGCCTACAGGTACTTCCACAACTCGTCCTGTTGTCTTTACGGTATCGCCTTCACTGATATTCTTCTGGCTGCCAAGAAGTACTACACCGACGTTGTCTTCCTCGAGGTTCATGACCATTCCGTACACTTCACCCGGGAATTCAAGAAGCTCGCCCTGCATTGCCTTTTCAAGACCATGCACACGTGCAATACCGTCTGCTACCTGAATAACAGTACCGACTTCCGATACTTCAAGCTCTGACGCATATCTCTTGATCTGATCCTTAATCACTGAACTTATTTCTTCTGGTCTTAAATTCATGGATCTTTCTGTTCCTTTCTAAATACTAGCCGGCTATGCCAGCTGAATTTTCATAAGCTGTTTTTTCAGCTCATTAAGCTTCGTTGCAATACTGCTGTCCACGACATGATCCCCGATACGGATCACAAGACCGCCGATGATAGCTGCATCTGTGCTGTAGTGCATCTCCATAGCGGTGTATTTTGTCGTTTCAAGAAGCTTTTCTTCGATCTGTTTTTTCTGCCGGTCGGAAAGTGCGGCGGCACTTTTGACATAGGCTACACCAATGCCTTTTTCTTCCTTGACTGCATTCCGGAAATACTGCAGGATGCTGTCAAGATCCGCATAACGTCCTTTCGTGACGAGCAGTCTCAAAAAGCCAACCAGCTCCTTGTCGATCCGTCCCAAAAAGACATTGTCGACAATTTCCAGTTTGTTTTCTTTATCGATCTTTGGATGATTCATTAATTTGGAGAAGTCCGGATTTTTGGCAAGCACCTCGGATATGACATCGATCTCCTCTGTAAAGACATCAATCTTATCCTGCTCCATTGCGAGCTCAAACAACGCTTCTCCGTATGTCTGGGATACTAGCTTAGCCATGTGCTTTCACCTATTTCCTTTAATGTCTCGTCAATCAGGCCGTCGCTTACTGTTGTATCAATGTTAGCTGCCACAACCTTACCTGCCATTGCAGACGCGATCTGGATCATTTCCTTCTTCACATCATCCGCTGCTTTCTTCTTTTCAAGCTCAGCTTCCGCATTTGCTCTTGCAATGATACGGGCTGCTTCTTCTTTTGCTTTTGCAACGATATCCGCTTCATTTGCCAGTGCTTTCTGTCTTGCTGCACTTAGGATCTCTTCCGCCTGCTTGTCAATGTCGCGGATGCGGTTTTCATAATCTTCCTTCAGTGCGATAGCATCTGCCTTTTCTGTCTGTGCTGTCTCAATATCATCCGCAATACGGCTTTGTCTGTCTGATAAGAACTTTCTGACCGGATTAAACAGGAAATGGGACAGAAACAGAAATAATGCAAAGATCGCAATGATCATCAGAAACGCATCATGCAAAAGCTGCCAGTCAAGATCAAATAATCTTGTCATACCTGCTTCGCTTTCTGCCAGTACGAAGGTCGTACTTAGTATCGTATTCAAGCCATTAGCCTCCTTTCATGATTTGTCCCGAAGGTCTTTATTTTGCTAACGGTTTTACGAATAATAACAGCATAGCAATAAGTAAGCCGTAAAGACCTGTTGTCTCGGCAACTGCCTGTCCAAGAAGCATGGTACCTGTAATATCGGATTTTGCGCCCGGATTTCTACCTACAGCTGCTGCTGCATGACCTGCTGCAATACCCTGACCTACACCAGGTCCGATACCGGCGATAACTGCCAGACCTGCACCGATTGCTGAACAGCCTAAGATAAAGTTTGTGTTAAATTCCATGTTTTGTTTCCTCCTTAATTGAAATGAATAACTTTCTTTAATTGTCCCCAATCGCATCCGCTACATATGTCATTGTCAACATACAAAATACATATGTCTGGATTGCTCCTGAGAATAAATCAAAATAAACATGCAGCGCTGCCGGCCAGAAAACGGCAAACCATTTCAGCAGTCCATAAACCAGCGCCATCATGACAGTTCCGGAAAGCACGTTTGCGAACAAACGAAGTGACAAGGAAATCGGAACAGCCACATCACCAATGATATTGATTGGTGCCCAGAACGGCCACGGCTCACATAATCCTTTAATGACTCCGCTGACCTTCTGATACTTGAATTTGTTAAAATGAATGATTGCAAAAGTCATAACACCAAGCGGAAGCGTCACTCCATAATCCGCTGTCGGTGGCCGGAGCCCCAATAGTCCGGAAATATTGCTGATGAAAATAAAGATAAATATGGTTCCGATGTAATTGGCAAACTTTGATGCACTTTTGCCCATGGTACCTTTTACCATATTGTCCAGCATTTCCACAATGATCTCCACAACATTCTGGAAGCCTGTCGGCACATCACTTGCATGCTTCATTGCACGATTGGCACATAATGCAAAAATGCCAAGAATCAAAAATACAATGAGGACACATACATGTGTTGTTGTTATCCACACGGTATGACCAAACCACTTATAGGAAAAGACGCCATGTACCATGAAATCTACTTCCTGATCTGCGGATAACAAAATACCCTGACCCATACATTCACCTCCTGAATAATTTATGAGTAAACGGCTGTAAATACGCCGCTACTTTCAAACCCATGATGCCTAAAAAGGCTACGATCGGATTTCCGATACCGGAGAGCCATAAAGCAAATATCACCACAACGACAATCCCGTATCTGAGCAGATTATGCAGCTGCATCTTCTTCACCGCACCGCTTTCGCCCAGATCCAGTGCCATATTCAGCGACCACGCCATATGGACTGCCATGCCCATGGCACATAAAATACCGGTGAGAAGACCGATACTGTAAAACAAACGGTCTTTTACAAAAATAAGACCAACTGCCTCACAGGCCACGCCATATAACAAAATACCGATCAGAAGATCCGGCAGTACATCACTTAAACCGTTTAACCAGTTTTTTAATTTCTGCATGTTTGCTCCGTTTCTCCCTCAAACTGTTCTCTCTGCCGCACAGAAACCGCCTGCCCTGATGGCACTGTCATTCAGCGGTCCCCGGAAGGATCGTCATCCTGCGGCGTCCTGTCGATCCTGTGCGCCTTTACATCGGCTCTGCGCTTCTTCCGCCCGGAATCATCCCCGGCCGTGCGCATCGCAAAAATATAAATATTCCGAAAACCGGCTAAGGCACCGACAAAAAACAGGATGACCGATAAAAATGAAGTGCCTAAAAGCTTGTCCAGATACATCCCCGCACCGCCGCAAAGCACGATCGGCACGAGCATATTGATGCCAAACTGTGTGATCATCGCCAGTGACCGGTATACGCTTCTGTCATATCCGTTTTTTTTCTGCTTTTTCGGATTTTTCAATTTACACCTCATCCTGATCGAACTGCTTTACATTATACTCATTTTTTTTCGGACTGTCTACCAAAATACCCATTTTAATTTTTTCTTTAGAGTTCAGTTTTCTTATTTTTTGTCATATCTGCGCACTGTACATTTTCCTCATTTTATTTTCTTTCTTCTCATTGACTTTTTGTACTGCGCAGAGTACGATTTGTGTAATTAATGTCATGCATCGCAGATGCATGATGTAGCCTCCGCCGTCGCCGAAGGCGATTTTGACCGGCGGATGTTCCCGAAATGTCATGCATCGAAGATGCATGATGCAGCCTCGCTCATCTGCGAAGCAGATTTTGCATGAGCAAGGTTCCTGTCAGAGCCATATAAGGAGAACCTCTATGAAAGAATTCTCTCTCTATCGTAAACGGATTATTCCGGATGAATGTATTTTATTGAAAAATGACCATATTGTTTCCTTTGAGAACAACCGCCTGGTCACAACATGGTCGGCGCTCCATCCGAAAAAAGACCTGCACCACGGTATTTCCTGTTATTTTCTGGAGCATGGTATCAAGGTCAGCAAATTCTATTATGAGGATGGCAGGCTGCTTTACTGGTACATTGATATTATCACGCACAGCTGGAATGAGGACAAATCCTCTCTGACGGTGATCGATCTTCTGGCTGATGTCCTGATCTATCCCGATGGTTTTGTAAAAGTTGTGGATCTGGACGAGCTTGCAGACGCAGAGGAAGCGGGCATCATCACAAAGGATCAGCTTCTGAAATCCCTGCGCACGCTGGACAAGCTGCTTGGCATGATCTATTCCGGGGATTTTAAACGGATCCGGGATTATGTGGAGAGCTTTGAAGTTTAATAGATTTAATTAAAGATGTGTAAAACAGGGACAGCATATGAATGCAATCACGTTTGCCTACCCTGCGATTTGCTATGAGCACATATTGTCGTGCTACAGCCACCAAAAAGCGTGGTGGTCTCTCCGCAGCGACAAGTGCTCCGCAAATCTCGGTCGGCTACACTATCGATTGCTTATCATATGCTGTTCCTGTTTTCTATGAATTTTCCTCTACTGTATCTGCTCCAGTATGTACGGATCCTTGATCTTTTCATCCTCCGCAAAGAATAAGATCTTCGTCAGCACCTCTGCCGTCTTTGGATCATCATCCACAAATGGCAGGAAAATTCGTCCGCGCCTCTGCGAATGAACCGGAAGTACATTGATCATCGGTCCTGCCTCCTGATGCACCACACCACTTCCGAGATGAACCGTATAATTTGCGCGTTTTCCTTCTATCACAGCATGGTTCTTTGTGAAAGTCACATTAGTCAGTCGGAATAATGGCATTGTAAACTCTGCGATCGCCTTTCGCATTTCCACCGTAGAGTGAGAGGTCTCCGGATCCACACCGCCCGCATGCGCCACGCTGACAGCCATATCCACATCCCGCATTACCTCGGAAAACAAAATATCCGGGATTTCCTTCAGTTTCAGATCTTTTCCCGTTTTTCTGTCTGTAAATACAACCCATTCCAGCGTCGGAGCTTCTATATCGGATGGTGAGAACCAGTCTGCCAGCGCATAAATCCTTGCCACGATATTTTCCTTATAATACACCTTCTGCAGGCCATCTTCGATATCTGCTACCCAATGCCTTGCTTTCAGACAGCCCAGCGTTTTCTTCGTCTGGATCTGATTGCCCGCATAGCGGAGGGAATGTTCCATGTTCAGTTCTTCTTCTGTTTTTACATACAATTCCCTGAATACCTGTTTAAACGGCTGTATGATCTGATGATCAAATACATACTTCTGGAGCATATGCCATTTGCCCGCCGTATACATCTGGAACGGATGCGCCACAGTCATCTTTGCATCATCCGCAAGCTGCATTGACTGCATCTCTCCATCCTCTGCCGGTACATAAAATGTAGCTTCTGCAGCAAAACCAAGTATGTCATCCTCTGTTTTGAACACCAGCGCAGCGACCATATCGTGTACGACCGGATTTTCCAGCATTCCTTTTATTTCCGAATATGCATAAGTCTCCTGGCTCTCCATTGCAGCTTCCAGCATAGCCTTTGTACGCCTTGCCTGCTCTGTCAGCTGCTTTTTGGCATCTGTCAGCTCCAGCACATACGGATCTTTCCTGCTCTTTGCCGGAACACTCTTGAGCTGCCTGCCATTCTTTTCACAAATGACCGCACATTTGCCGCCCTCTTCCATTTCCAGCCATATGGACAGTTCGCCGACTTCATGCGGTTTGAAATATTCCGCCATTTCCTGCGCCACCAGCCCCTCCATGCGCAGAATAAGCCTTGTCACATCCTGATAGCCGGCGCTTACTGCCATGTTGCGCATGGCTATCTCAACTGCAGCCGCCTCGCTTGCACGCCGCTGGGCGCCAAACTGCTTACTTTCCTTTTTGAATTTCTGCAAAAACAGATACCTGTCTTTGATCTGTGCCTCCTTTTCAATCGGCAAAATCCCGACCGCCATGAGGAGATCTTTGTTTCTCTTTGCCTCGATCTCGGCAAACAGCTTTTCTTCTTCATATTTACCAAGTGCAGCATCTGCATATTTTCTGGCTCTTGTATGTTTCGCGCCGTCTGATATGTATTTTGCAGCCTTGTATATGAGTTGGAAGCGCTGATCCCCCAGCTTTTCATATACCTCTGTAAACCACTTCTTATCAAAAGCACCCGCATTCAACTCATCTACCTCAAGCGGCGTATATCTGGCGATCATTGCCTTTCTCTTATCATCAAACATTTCATTCATATGCGCCATGAAATAATAGCAGCCGGCCGTAAATCCATCCCAGCCAAGATATGCTCCGACAATGTCGATCCATTCCGGTGCATACATAGCAGCCTCGATCAAACGCGCTTCACTGATATCCGTTCCTTCCAGACAAGACCGCAGCGTGTCTGCATTATCGTTTACAGCAGGCATACAAACCTGCAGCAGATGAGACAGGCTATTCTTCTTGCTGACCTTCTGCCGTCTGCCATAGCTATAACTGCCGCTAAAATAGGTAGATCTCTCCAGTGGCTCCTTACCGAGTGCAGCCAGTATTCTGACAAAATACGCTGCTCCGTATACGCGTTTCAGTCCATATACATATGGTGAAAATTCTGTCTCTGTATCTCCTCTTGTCAGCTCTGCTTCCATCACAAGCGCCGACATATCGGTGTAAAGCTGTTTTGCAATCTCCAGACATGCCTGATCCTTTTCAGACAATTCTTCAGACGGTGCATGGAGCAGGATCTGTTTCACGCTGTCCATTCGTTTTCTTTCTGCCCAGCCCCATTTCCATTCATAACCTCTGACCTGCCGTTGTCTGTCGTGTTCTGTAATATACTGCATTACATTCGATACACATTCCAGACTTTTATCCAGTGGATTGCCCTCAAATGCCATCTTGTACATATAATCCCTGCTGATCAGCCCATGATTGTGCGCCGCAATATAAATGGAAAGACTCGGTATTTCCATTATATTCCAGCTATGTACCCAGTAATGATATCCCGGTTCATTGATCACATCCGCTGGAATCCGAAAATCATGCGCCTTTGCCAGCGCATAGTTGTATGGGAACAACCTGACAAATATTTCCTCTTTATAGACTGCCTCCGCAGAACCTGCATCCGGTACCTTTCCGCCACCGCTGTGGGCAGGTGAGATCCTGCCTGCCAGTATCATGATCTGTTCATGCGTCAGCACGCTCCGGTGGCACAATATCTCCCGTTCCTCTGTTTCTTCCATAAAATTATTTCTGCGCTTTTTCCCCCGGAATGTATAGATCAGGTCCTCCTTCCGGCTTAAAAGGTAGTCCGCTACAGCCACAGCCAGTTTTCTTTCATCAATGTCCGGTACAAATTTCTGATACAGATAACTGATGACTGCTCTGATATGTGCAATGTAGCCAAGGCTAACCCTTTCCCCTGTATACTGCCGCCCAAACAGGTCTGCCACAAAGCTCTCACAGTACTTTTTAAAATCTTCCTTATCATTGTTATATCCCTGCAAATATACATATATCTGCATACATACTTCCGGTGTCTGTATTGTTTTTTCATAAAAACCCAGCCATAAATCTTCAAGTATAATGCTTTCATCGTCCGCCGCGACATAAATCCCCGGCTGTTCGCCAAGCATACAGATTTCCCCATTTCTGTTTTCATATTCATCATATTTATGGGCATCAATGAGGGCATCCAGCTTCCGCAGGATTTCTCCCGGATCTGTCGTTCCTGTCTTCGACCCGTTTAATAATCTGTCCTTCATCTTCAGGAAAGTTCCTGCCAGCTTACCTGCGCTTCCTGCAAGTTTCCTTGTGGTAATCCCGCTGTCCGGAAAATATCTGTTATAAAATTCCCTGCATTCTGCCAGATAATCCGCATCAAATACAGGCGTATAGTCCGCATTTACATCATACAGCCCATAGCCTTGTGCAGCACCTGCTTTGTCCTCTGTCTCATTTCGGATCTCCCGGATCAGGATCTGTTCTTTCGTGGAAACTTTGATCCCCTTCTGCTCCATTTCATCCATACAACCTGCACATGCTGTAAACAAGTTCTGTCTTTTGTCATCATTTTTAAGCTGCAGAAGAATATCCAGTCCTGCTGTTCTCTTTTCCTCTTTTGCGTCAGTAAGCAGTCTGCAGATCATCTGCTCCATCTCTGTTCCATCCAGCTTGTAAAGGATGGATAATACAGTTTCCCGGATATCAGATTTTTTATACTTCAGCATTCCCTCAAGTCTTGCATAATCTGCCTTTGAAAGTTCCATGGCGCTGACCAGCTTTGCAGCTTTCTGTCGCGTATACGTCTCTTTATCCGCAACCGCATCTACCAGTATTTCTCTCTGTCTGTCATTTGCAGGTTCTCTGACCAAAAGAAGCAACAGTGTATCCCTGCTGTAGTGGGAAATATCTATCTCCTGCAGCATCTCTGCAATATGCGTGATCTTATCCTCATCACGGAGGGCACTTGCACAGATGGCAAGACGCATGATCACATCCGAGCGGTCAAGATATTCTGCATTCCATGGAAATACGCATGGATCGATCTCCAGCCGTTTTTTCGGAATACGTGCAAGAATATCTTCCAGAATATCATAGATTTCCTGGCATTCCTGTCTGCTGTCAAAGTATTTCTCCACCTCCGCATATGTCTTTTCCCGGAGCACGCCACTGTAGCGTTTCCCCTCCTCATAGACCAGTTCATTCATATAAGACGCGAAATCCGGCATAAAGCTTGGCAGCATAACGGTCATGGTATCCATTTCATCCGAAAACTGCCGGATAAATGTCTTTGCCACTTTATGGGTGTATACCATGCCAAGATTCATCGACTTGATATACATGCCGAAAACCATTCTCTGATGCCTGCTGCCGGTTAGCGCCAGCTTATTCATAACAGCGCACGCCTCATCCAGATCGAAAAATCCATAGCTCCACAGAGCCAGATAGATCTGCATGGCATCCTCGCCTGCAAGTACTTCTTTTCTGGCTTTTTCATCATGCAGATAAGTGTCTATGGATAACAGTTGCTTTTTCTGGATCCTGTCAATTTTACTTTCCTCGCTTGCGATCAGTCCTGTCCATGTCGCAACTGCCCGCATGACAGAGGAATAGCGCAAGAGGTCATTTTCTTTTATCACCTGAAAAAGTGTCATAAATGCCTGCGCAGTTCCGTAATCCATATTTTCACAGATTGATTGACGAAGCCCTTCCTGCAATCTCGCCGCAAGAAGAAGTTTTCCGACAGCCTCATAAAGCTCCGTATTCTCGCTCATGAAAATACCACGGAGCATACTTGTTGTCAGCTTTGTCTGCGTGCCTTCACCAAGCAGCACATCCAGCAGAAGCCTGATAAGTTCCTCATTGCCCCGGTCAAGCTCTGCAGCGATCCAGTATTCCGATACAGCACTGTAGGCTGCAGCAGCACATTTATTCCGGTAAAAACACAGCTTGTCCGCAGGCAGTTCTTCTTTATACAAGGACACAATATCTGCCTGATAGATGCCCATCTCATGGTATGCCTTTAAAATGCGGAAGTATCTGTCCAAAAATGTCGTATACCGCTTTGTCCGCATCGTTCTCCTGTAGTAGGACTCACTGACCTGCCATTTTATAATACTGTCTACAGAAACATAAAAATCCTCCAGCAGCGCATCAGGCAGCCATCCGGGCATATTTTTCAACTCTTTTCTGAAGAACTCGGACGGACGGGCTCCTTTCTTTTCAAGAAAGGATCTAAGCCGCTTACCGATCACTGTGGAGGACACACTTCCTCTATATTTGTCACTTTCATCCAGCACCTGTCTTACCTGCTCACTGTAGCTATTTCTAAGCTCCCGCGAAGCCTTATCAAATGCCTGTCTAACCTCTTTTGCAACCTTCTTCTGCTCTTCCAGCTCTTGTCTTGTTTTCTTACCTTCTCCCATGTATAGCCCCTTTCACATCTTTACCACATTCTGCCTGCCAGCATCGTCAGGCGGATAAATGTAATTTCGTTACCCTCTGCAAACTCCACTTTTTCATCCAGATTTTCCAGTTCTCTGTCTCCCAGAAAGACACGGAACAATCCATCCTCAAATCCCTGTACCGCTGTCTCGATCGCCTTTTGTACATCCGGCTTCTTTTCCCCGTATACGATCCCGAATGCAATCTTACCGATCTGTGACATATCCTCGATCTGCTCCTTGGAAAGCACCGCCTCGCCCTTGTCCATGCGGTCTATATAATTGGCTACACAGAGCTTTACCGTTTCTCCGATCAGCTCCCGCAAACTCTCCGGTGCTTTCTCATAAGAAAATGCCACCTTATCTACCATGTTTTTACGCTTTCCAAGCTGCTTCATATTGATATACAAATGCATATGTTTTCTCCTATAATAAAAGACACATTGATACCTGGAATCCACTGAATTTCCAGCAATGGAACTCACATAAACTTTTTAACATATTCTTCCGTCCGATCCAGATTCTCTGCAATCTCTGCAATTGATTTACCTTTTTGCAGCCATTTGGTGATCAGTTCTTTGTCCCGGTTCTGTTCACCCTCATTCCGCCCCTTTTTTCTTCCCTGCTCATATCTCTGATCCATTTTCATTTCTATCGTCATATAATTCTCCCTCCACTTGGAACATCAGCCCATGCAAATTTGCCTTTGGCAAATGGGCTGATGCTGCATATCAAGTTTTCATAGAAAACTTGATACATTTATCATTATCATCCCTTATCAGTTCCACTTCATTCTGAATATTTTCTGTATAGGAATCTGTTGGCTGCCCGGTTTTGAAGTAATCAAGCAGTTTCGTTGTATCCTCACTGATTCCTTCTCTATTTCCTTTTATATTTACAAAATACGTTCGCCGCTTATCCGCAAGCACCAGTTCCTTATTTTCCTTACATGTCGTCTCAAATGCAGATCTGTTTCTTCCGTTGTCTGCATTTCGATATCATACACATTACCATCGCTATCTTTGGCATAAATGTCGATACGGATTCCCTTTCCGATAAAGGTTGTTTTCATCGACTTCTGCGGCTCTACAACCTCAATCTCGATCAGTTTGATCTGCAGGATTCTCTGAAGCAGTTCCTTACATTTTTCCTTATCCCGGAATACCGTGCCAAACATGAAATCATTGGTGATACCAATCTCATCAAAATTGATCGTCTCCGTTTTGCCTTTTCCTGTCCCCATATCCGATACGACAGTTTTTCGTTTCTGTGTCATATGACCTCCTTTTCTGTAAGCCATGCTTACCCAGAGAGGTCTGTTATACTTTGAAACCTCTCTGCTATTCATTTGTTTGTGGAATTTAAGCAGTGAAGTTTCTTGAAACGTTTAGATATATGATAGTAACTAGTCAGAGTTACCTATCATGAAATAGAAAATGGGATGGCGAGCCATCCCATATAAAATATGCTTTTGACTTTCTGCTTGCAATCAGTTTAGCATACATACCAAATGCAGGCAACCGCAAATATACTATTACCTAACTCTTAAATTCATGCGCTGTTTTCACAAAGATCAGTTCTACCATAGCAAATAGAAGCAGAGAAATAATCAATCCTAATATATTCCAAAATGTAGATTGTACAAATAGACCTATGCCTATCGGCAAAAGCGCAAGACATCTTGCAATCCCCTTACACCGACTGAATTTTTTGTTAATGGAACGCGTCATATTCTTGCCACAATTTTTACAATCCGGATGTATCAAAACCTTGATAGAATACTGCTGCTCGCCGCAGCAATGCGGACAGATCATTTTCATTTCAAATTCCCCCTTAACTATATAAAACCTGCTGACTCGATATTTGAATAGAATTGTTAATACAAAACAGGAACATCCTAGGAATGCAATCACGTTTGCCTACCCTAGAATGTTCCTGTTTATTTCTCACATTACTAACCCATTCCTAGTAGAAGATATGTCCCCCGATCTGCTGCCCGGTCAGCCCCGGGATCGGGGTACGGAAGAACAGACAGTTTCCGACCGGTGAAGCACCTGCCATGGCATCCTGCGCTGCCTGATAGCACGATTCATTTGCACCTCTGGCAAGCACCAGTGCAAAACGTCCGCTGCCGACAGGAGAAAACTGCTTCTTCTGCATGATAACCTCCAGCACTGTAGATGGGAATAACGGACTTCTGACACGGTTCAGGACAACTGCACCGACTGCCACCTTTCCGGTATAGCTTTCGCCGCCGGCCTCACACTCAATGATCGCCGCCATCAGATCCACATCACCGCTCGCAAACAGCACATCCGACAGATCCCTGTTGACCATTGCCTGCGACTGCAGGGACATGGCAAGCTCTTCCTTATACTGCTCCTGCAGTGTTGCGATATCACTTTCCTTCTGTGCGATCTCCTGCTCGTAAGCCAGTGCTTCCTCTTCTTTTTCCGCGATCTGATCTAAATACTGGCGTACATTCTCACTTGTTTTTTTAACATCCTCATACAGTCCTGTTGTGCTGGCATTTGCTTCCTGCTGCAGCATTTCAAGCGTTTCCTTATCCTGTTTAAGTTCCTTTTCCTTTTTTGCGATCTTTACCTGGGTGTCCGCATATTCCTGCAGCATTTTGCGGTCATACTGGTTGATCATCTCAATATAATCAGCCTTATTGAGCAGGTCCGAAAAGCTGGATGCAGAAAGAAAAACATCCAGATAAGAAGTGTTTCCCTCTTCATATAAAAACTGGATCCGCTGCTTCATTTCTTCATATCGTACCTTCTGCTGCTCTTTAGCATCTGCAATCGTTTCCTGCGCCTCGGTGATTGCATTTTGCTTCTTCTCGATGATCTCATCAATTTCCAGAAGCTTACTGTTAGCCTTCTGCAACTCTTCATTCAGATTATCCAGATAGCTTTGCAGACTTGCGCGGTCTGTCTGCAGATCCTGAATACTGTCATTTGCTTTTTCCAGTCCGTTTTCCGCCTTCGCCTTATCCCGCTGTGCCTGCTCAAGCTGCTGCCCCGCCGTTGCATAGGTATACAAAGGACGCCCGATCAAACAACCGAGCGTCAATGTTGTAAAAGCTATCCATTTTTTCCAGTTCTTACAAAATGTCATCTGCTACATCCCTTACAGATCAAGTTCTATTTTTCTGCCGGTTCTTTCATACCGGTAATATACCACGCCTGCTGCGTCAAACATCTTTTTCGATGCGATATTCATCGGCGTTCCTTCGTATTTATCGCAGTCATACACAACCGTTCTGATTCCCGCCTGTATGATCGCTTTTGCACACTCATTACACGGAAACAGGGATACATACAGCTTTGTACCCTCCAGACTGCCACCGCGGTAGTTGAGAATGGCATTCAGCTCACTATGCGTGACAAAAGGATATTTTGTCTCAAGCGCATCGCCTTCTCTGTCCCACGGAAAATCCTCATCGCTGCATCCATTCGGGAATCCGTTATATCCCATGGAAAGAATACGATTGTCTTTTCCGACAATACAGGCTCCCACCTGTGTATTCGGATCCTTGGAACGCATTCCCGACAACACGGAAACGCCCATAAAATATTCATCCCATGAAATGTAATCTTTTCTCTTATGATTCATAGTTTATCCCATCCGTTTTCCTGACAAATCCACATGTACCGCAGATAGTGATCCTTTTTTGCCCTCGCATCGTTTATGACATGAATATCACTTACTTTGTTCCGAAAATTCTGTCTCCTGCGTCGCCAAGTCCCGGTACAATATAGCAATGATCATTTAACTTTTCATCAAGCGCACCAATGTAAATATCCACATCCGGATGTGCTTCCTGCATTGCTTTTACCCCTTCCGGTGCTGCAATGATACACATAAAGTGGATGTTCTTACAGCCTTTATCCTTCAGCATCTGGATGGCTGCTACAGAAGAACCGCCTGTTGCCAGCATCGGATCGACTACAAAAACTTCTCTCTGTGCACAGTCTTCCGGAAGCTTACAGTAATATTCTACCGGCTTTACCGTAACAGGATCACGATACAGACCGATATGTCCCACCTTTGCAGCAGGGATCATTTCCAGCATACCGTCTACCATGCCAAGTCCCGCACGCAGGATCGGTACAACAGCCAGCTTCTTACCCTTCAGTTCTTTTACAGTTGTCTTGCAGATCGGTGTCTCGATCTCCACATCTGCAAGTGGCAGATCTCTTGTTGCTTCATAACACATCAGCATTGCGATCTCGCTGATATTCTGTCTGAAATCCTTTGTTCCTGTTTCCTTTTTACGGATAATACCGATCTTGTGCTGGATCAGCGGATGATCCATAACAACAACTTTACTCATACTTTTATCCTCCTGTTTTGTAAGTTCTTCATTCCTTTTGTGCCTTTGCTTCACTTTACAATGTATTTCTCCAAAACGCAAGTACACAGCCTATTATGCCTCGATCTGATCAATTCTTCTCTGATGTCTTTCTTCTCCCGAAAATTCTGTTTCAAGGAAGGTATCGACGATGGAAAGTGCCAGATTCGGTCCTACGATCCCTGCTCCCATTGCCAGTACATTGGCATCGTTATGCAGTCTTGTCAGCTTTGCGGAAAGTGTATCCGCACAGAGTGCAGCACGGATTCCCTTTACCTTATTGGCTGTGATGGAAATACCGATCCCCGTTGTACAGATCACGATTCCTTTCTCACATGTCCCATCCGCCACCGCGTTAGCCACTGCTTTTCCGTAAACCGGATAATCGCAGGAGCTTTTATCGTAGCAGCCTACATCCTTTACTTCATATCCTTTTTCTTTTAAATGTGCTATCACAGCTTCCTTCAGATCAAATCCGCCATGATCACTGCCTATTGCTATCATCTGTTTCCTCCTGATCTGCATCTATTATTTTATGACCTGCTGCCTTCAGCAGCCTGTTCATAACAGCCTGTCCGATCCCTTTATCCGAAAAGCCTTCCGTATACATGAAGTCCATTCCTTCATCATCAAACTCACGGAGCATCCGGAAAAGGTCCTTTGCGATCTGCGCAAGATCATCCCTGTTTCCCGTTACCTTAACGGAATCCGCCTGATAGGCGCTGCCATCTTCCCCTGCAGCGATCACGCCGACTTTATATCCCTGCGCACGCTTTTTATCTACTTCCTGCTGGAGCCGTTTTCTGACATGATCAGCCTGTCCGCTGATGATCGTCAGCTCACCCTTTGGCGCATAATGCTTATATTTCATGCCCGGCGCTTTCGGCTTTGCATTTCCGCTGACACTGAACATGGTCGGATCCTGCAAAAGCTCCGGCAGAATTTCCTGCATCATTTCATAGGTCACATAGCCCGGTCTTAGGATCATCGGCTTTTCGCCCGTTACATCCACGATCGTGGATTCCACGCCGATCCCGACCTGTCCGCCGTCCAGCAGCATTTCGATCTTTCCGTTCATATCCTCATATACATATTTCCCCAGCGTCGGAGAAGGTCTGCCCGAGGTATT
>ENA-ORPH01002463-ORPH01002463.1-human-gut-metagenome-genome-assembly--contig:-NODE-2463-length-15409-cov-3.714276_pt1 | contig 15409 bp, 10 predicted proteins | sample MGYA00242142_ERZ509074 | MGnify/ENA primary metagenome ERZ509074 (study PRJEB26280, sample SAMEA2338724) | human gut metagenome | biome: human gut; feature: human-associated habitat; material: faeces...
CCTTTAGAGCATCCCAACTATCAGATATTTTTTGCTGCTCTCTGGTATTATCTGCAGAAGGGGAAGGCAGCGGACTAGACAATACTTCGTCTGAACTTTGCTCGCCTGCTTTCTCTCTCTGTTGATCTGTTGAAACATCATTCTGCCCTTCTTGAATCTTGCCGATTTCTAATATAGCCGCTTTTATTCCACAACGCTCCGTCAACTCCCAAAATTCATCCGCATGCTCCTCTGTAAAAGCATTTTTATCATCCTTCATTTTTGCAATAGAGCATAACACCTCATATGACATTAATTCATTTTGTTGTGCTATTTCTTCTTGTGTCGGAGCAATTGAAACAACCGGCGTCCGCACAGGTTCCTTTCGTTCCGCTTCCACCACTCTAGGTTTTGCATTTTGTCGCCCTATCACATTGCCAAGAGCAAACATCCCTATGCATAACAACACAATACCTACACAAACTAATACAGAGATATGTTTGTTTACTTTTTTTTCTGCATTTCTGTGATTGGTTGAATACCTCTCCATGCTGCTTTCTTTTAAAGCTTGAACTCTTTGATCTGAAGAGGCTGCCCTCTTATTAACGTTGTTCTTTTGAGGTTCTCTATGCTCTTTTTTTCTTGGCGTATCTGAAACCCTTGTTTTTTTCTGCGAACTCTCAATGTTCTTATCAAAAACTATGTCACTCCGCGGTTTTTCCGGCATTGTTGTATTCGTAAGCAGTGCCTTTTGACAGCCAGCCAGCCAATTCCAATTTGGTTCCACATAGTATTCCAGCTTCTGCTTTTCCACTTTCATCGCATTATTCATCAAGCAAACCAAGCTCTTATCATCATCAACTTTAGACAATGCCCATACTGCATAACTGTACTGAGCAATTACTTGACATAATTTCTCTGCATTTTTGTCGCCAAAGCTTTTTGTATAACTCGCTTTCATATATTGAAGAAAATTTCCCTCATCTTCACCAGACAAATCACCGCGAAGATAATGTTCCATAAATCTTTCCGGATCAACTATTTCCCGATTATTAAATACGACATCCGGATTCATAAAAAATTCTGCCACCGTAATATATACATTATTCTTTTTGAAATTTCCTTGTATAAACTGGGTGCTAGTCTTCGGGATATTAAGCAGACTTGGTTCAATAACTCCATCTAGCAGTCCATCCGTAACAAGTAAAACTCCGGCAGCAACTTCCTGCGATACTCCAAATTCCCACGACGTGCTTCCGGCACGTAACGGACGCACCGAAACTCCATCCGCTCCTTTTTGTCGATTTGTTAATGCCTTTATCTCGCCGGTTTGACATCGCATAACAATGCCGCCATCCCCAGCATGTCCATAAATAATATTTTCTCCATCATATATAACTGCAGATAACGTTGTATCATACTGTGCAATATCTTGTTTATTTGTTGACACATATTGTTCTATCTGTTGAAACGCATACTCGTATCCCTGCTGTAGCACTTGAAGCATTTGTTCTATAGAATAGCCTCTTTTGATATGTTCATTACAAAATGCAAATAAAGCATCCACTGCCATCTTCGAACCTATATCCGAGTGAACCGCACTCCCAACTCCATCAGCCACAATTCCCATGTAAACATTCGCACGTAAACGTTGTACTTTGCTGGAATCTTGACAAACTACGCCTCTCTGAATATGAGATTTACCTTGTATTGAATAACCATATGTAATCATAATAATCTGTCATTCCTTTCTCAATCCAACCACAATGGACTGCAGGTATACTATTAGTTCCAATCATCGCCAATCGCACGATCCTCTTTGGTTTTACGGGCATTCTCCGGCAATTCGGTAAATTGAATATGCTCACCAACCTGACTTTGTGAAATCGCAGACATGCTTTCGCTTAACCAGTCAAATATTCCTTCAAAATCACAATCTTTAAGTTCTATCACACGATTTGTGAGTTTAAACATTTCTGTTGGATTATAATCGCCTACACCCAGTGCCCAAAATGAAAGATGTCCATTGCTCCCCTTACTTTCCTCTTCTCTCACTTTTGCAATGGCAGCTTCCATATCACCACACGAGCCGGAATTATTCTCTCCATCTGTAATCATAAATATCCATGGTTTATGACACGGTGTCCCCGCACTTTGATACAAATTTGTTCTATTTTTTACCATTTCAACTGCTTTTAGAATTCCCTGCCCCATCTCTGTGAAACCATAAGCATCCAAGTTAGGTGTTGGCATTTTATCAATCGGACAAAAATCATTGACTACTGTTACCTTTGAGTCAAATGTAATAATTGCAATTTCAACTCTCTTCCTTGCAATTGGATCAGCCATGATCGTAGCCTTAAATTTCTGGATGCTCTCATTCAAGCTTCTTATCGGTGCCCCCTGCATTGATCCGGAAGTATCCAAAAGTAAAGCACACGCTAAATGAGGCTCCGTCAGACTTGCTATCTCATTTCCATATATTCTGTCCATTGTCAACTGTTCTCTCATCACAAAATCCTCCTCTATTCGTATCCCAGCTGTTCCTTTGCAAACTCATTACCACAGTTTGCCGCCTCTTGCAAAAAATCAACTGCCTGATCCGGCTTATATCCTTCTTTCTTTCCATGACCTTTTGAAATCAGATCAGCAATTGCAGCGAACACGTCACCACGTTCAGACATGGTTAAATTTTGATTATTGCTAATAAATAACAATGTATTAAAATCACTTTGTAAAACACTCCCTGCAGCATTATCTATCATATGTATAACATATTGCAGATAAGCTCCCCACGGATGCAACGCTAGCATACCATCTCGAACAATGTAATCTTGAAATTGCTGATGATTTTGTGTGTTATATCCAATAAATGCTAACAACCAGTATGCATCAATCTCATATTTATCAATCGGAGCATCGCCCTGATATGACATTGAGTTATTACGAAGGCGCTGTACTTCCTGCAATATCTGCATACAACTTTGACTGGCTCCGGTATAGTCGGAGGCATTGTGCTGTTGTTTCGCAGTATTCAGTAAGCTTTGCAGTTGTGTATCCGTATTGACAGCAGATGTCCGGTTCGATGTTCCTCCTCCGTTTGATGGCTGTGTCTGCAATTGTGGCTGCGGTTGCGGCTGTGGTTGCGGCTGTGGAGGATTATCTTTAGGCACTACAGATATTCCTGCTTTCTGATAATACTCCTTTGCCAACTCCTCGTTTTTAATCATGTACCAACCATTATGATAGATATCACCTAAACCCTTATAGGCTCTTTTATCGCCTTGTTTTTCTCCTTTGTGAAACATCTTATAAGCAAGGCTATATTGCTTCTCATGACCATTTTTCCCATAAAGATACCGCTCCCCAAGTTCACAAATAGCATTAATATCTTTTTGCTGAACTAACTGTTCCAATTCACTGTCTGTTGCATTAATATAATCCATAATATTTATTCCTTTCTTATGTATTTTAGCGACATGCTATACCTTTATGCTTCCACACTCTCTACATAAAATACCAGCAGATCACCATTTTCTATATCTTGTGTTAGATCACTCACACATATTTCTGGCGCATTTTTCGTGTCTGTCTGCCCCGATAATGTTTGTTGATAGTGATTAAAAGCTTCCGTATAAACATACATATACAAGAAAACGATTAATAAAAGAAACGCTACTGTTGCCCCAAATAACTTCCATATTGTATTAACAGATTTTTTAGTCTCTTCAGAATCATAATACGGTTGCAAATCCGGCGGCGTCACTGGACCGGAACCATTACCGCCACCTGACACTCCTGATGAAGATGCTATCGGTGGTCGATTCTGACCACCAGATTTCTTTTCTATTGGTGGATGCTCAGGATCATCAATTGGTGGTTTTCCATTGGATATACCCCCAAAGAAATGGGCAATCTTTTCTTGAATCTGACATATCGGACAGATTAACGACTGCCTTAAATGTTTGTGTCCTGCTTCACATTCTACAAATCCCTCATTCCATAATGGCATTAAGGCCTCAATCCACTCACTTGCTGAAACTCGTTTTGTCGGATTCATATACCCGTCACAAAATGTCCTAATAAAAAGTTTTTGCAAGGATTCCGGTAATGTTGTAAAGTCAGGTGCACTAATTGGAATGGTAATTCCCGCCTTATATTGAGAAAATGGAAAGAATCCTTTCTTGATGTTCTCAATCGGTTGTGGCGCTACCACGGAATCCTGCACTGTACTCATCTGACCATAACTGCTATCATCCTGTATCTGTTCACCCATCTGTTTTGCGCAGGCAAACGGATGACAACCATTCATCAATAATGCAAATATATGCACCGCCAACGCAAACTCATCTGTTTCTATTGTATACGTAGGTAATGGTGCTGTTCGCAATGTTAATCCATTGGTTAATTTGTTCTGTATTTCTGGAGCAAGATAATCGCCTAATCCAACCTCACACCGAAAATCCTGCGTATCGGTGACCACATGGTAAGAGTCCGTATCAACTAATGTAACATGACAACGTTCTGCCGAATTTTCCTCCAAATTGATCAAAATGTTTAACGGATTCAAATCTCCACATACCTGCCCTGTTTCATGAATCGCTTCTAAAGCTATGCATACATTAATTGCGGCAGCCAATCGCCACTCAATATCATACTTATCCTCACTATATAACTCTGTCAGCATGCGCATGTTTGTCACTTTAGGCATTACATATCCGACAAATCCTTCAATACTATATAATACGTCCTGTGGCCATGTAAAATACTCCAATTGTTCGTCTGTCATTTTTTTTGACACCATTAACCGCAATTTTTCCTCACGATCTTTTGTCTTTTTATCATCACGAAAAATTTTAGCAACTTGTTTGTCATTGCCCTGTATCGCATAAATCGTTCCTTCTCCACCACCGGCAATCTTCTCATTCTCGAGCACATTATATACATATCCGTCTATGCCTTGATAATGCATATTGTTTCATCCTCCCTGTGTAATCTGTCATACCTTTGTACCAAAACTATATTACAACGCATCCCAAAATGCCGTTTTGCCGTATCAATTTACAAAATACATTGCTCTTTTCTTATAATAAATAAAATTGAGTAGTGCCATTAGTTCCGAAGCAATACATACTACCAAAAAAGTACCAGCTTCATATAAAATTCCGCCTGGTTCTGCCATTATATATGCTTGTACATTCGTAATTAAGAAAACAATTCTGATGATCATACTAGGCCATATTGATAGCACCAAAAATATGACATAAGCACTCCAAGCTTTTCTATTAAAGTTTTTCAACTGCCACCAAAGCCAAAAACAAAGTACAGCATAAGCAAAGTATTGAAATATAAAAATTTTGTTTGTAATCATTGGTGAAATCCGATCATATTGCACCATTCGATTTGCCTCGTATAGATAATACGCTATGCTTGACCACATCCCAATATACACCAGATACTTGTGCCATTTCATTGGTAAGTCTGGAAATTGTGATGATGTGTTTTGCGCATAGTTCAACCGCATACCACAAGAAACGCAATATGATGCATTTGGATAATTATTCGCTCCACAATTTGGACAAAACATTCTATCACCTCTTTTTCCATAAATTTCATTTCTCCATAACAATGCCCATTGTAATATAGGTGATGTTGTCTATTTTTTCCGTTATTTTCATTTTTGCAATTTCCCTAAAGCATGATAAATTCAATCTAATACGTATTTCTGAAACGGTTATTTCCATAAACATTGTGAGTATTTGACAATTATTTGTATTAAATTTCGTTAAAAATCACAACAACTTTTTTCAATTTTTTCCATAAATATAAAATGACCGTTTCGCAAAATCTATGCGAAACGGTCATCGCTACGAATCTTATGAATCAACTTTACTTCTTAATCTTAATTTTCTTTACTGTGCTCCACTTACCATATTTCTTAACATTTCCAGACTCCCTAAATGCTCGAACACGTACATAATATGTCTTGTTCTTTTTGAGATGTTTGAACGTCTTCTTAGACAGCAAAGAATTCAGTGTGACTGTCTTTTTCTTCTTCGTAAATTTCCGGTTCATAGCATACTGGATCTGATAGCCATCCGTTATATCCCATGACCATGAAACTTTCAGTTTACGACCCTTGAGATTCTTTACTTTCACGCCCTTTACTTTCGCCGGTGCTTTCACAACCGGCTTCTTGTAATTCGGTCGTTTTGTAGGCTGCACTACAGGCTTATTAGATGGGGCAATCGTCGGACTACCGCTAGGAGTCACTGTCGGCTGTGTACTTGGCGAAACTGTCGGCGTTGGTGTTACTTGCGGCTCTTCACTCGCATCTGCCGTTGGCTCTGGTGTGACAACTGGCGTTACTGTCGGCTTTACACTTTCAGTCGGTTTTGCACTTTCAGTCGGCTCCGGTGAGACACCAGGTTCTACAAGCTTCTCTTTGCTTACAATAACCATACTTGTAACCTGCGTTCCATCCTCTGCGGTTGCTGTGATAACCGTATGGCCTTCCTTTTTCGCTGTTATTACACCATCTTTTACCGTAGCCACATCTTCATTTTGACTTGTCCATGTACATTCTACTGCCGCATCATTATAATATGCATACAGAATATCCAGATCATTTTCATACAAATACATGTACTGTGTAGACATCTGCAACTTACTTTCCTGATACTCATTTAATCCCTGCACATCGCACTCCGCAATGCATGTTCCGGATTTTGCATATGCACGAAGCTTCGTTGTTCCTTTTTTAAGAATAGTAAGCTCTCCTTGATCTGTGATAGATGCTACACTATTATCATCTACATACCAATCAACTTCCTGATCTGTTGCATTTTCAGGATAAACAGTAGCCTGCATCTGAATCGTTTCATTTTTTATTCCTGTCACAGAAGTCTTATTTAGTGAAATAGATTCTACATCCACATCATCTGTTGTAACCTCAATTTCACAATAATCTGCATACTTATTGTCTTTCGTACTAACAAATACCTGTGTCGTTCCAACATTATTGGCATGCACCGTTCCATCCTCTGCTACAGTGGCAATATTATCATCCAAACTGTAAAAGTTCACACCAATATTCGGATTATCGTGACTCAAGAAATAAGTGATCTTGGTTTCAGATCCTCGATCCATTTTATACTTTTCTTTTTTCACCACCAATGCCCCCTGATCATCTTCTCCAGATGCCACAAGGAATGATACTGCCTGTACTTCACTCATATTCTTTTGTGGTGCAACAGCCACAAATTGAAGATATGTATTGGCGGATATTGTTAATTCCCCTGTATATTTATTACTAAATACATTAGGCGTGGTGCCGTCTGTTGTATAATAAATAGTTGCATCCTTTTCTGCAGAAAGTTTTACTTTCGTTGCCTCTGTAAACACACCTGATTTTGTGTCACAAGATGGCGTCTCTGTTGTTTCTTTCCATACATATACCGGATATACATCCAGATCTGACTTGACTTGGATAAATCCATAGGTATTCCATCCTTTGAAATCCATCTTATCAACATCTTCATGTTCTGGCTCGATAGCATCTTTACCATATTCTACCTTTTGAGAATTAATTAATTTCTCATTTTTATCATAGAAATTAATCGTATAGGTCTGTATTTTATAATTTGCCATCAACACCAAATTATCAGTCACCTCATTAACCTTCTTACCATCTAATGTTGTCCAGCCAACGAAATCATAGCCCTCAATAACTGATTCCTCCGGGTAGTCTAATGGATCACCATAAGAAAACACTTTAGTTTCTGCCTCTTTGGTTTCCCAATTTACATAAGCAACACTATATTTATTTTTCACATACTGTGCCGTAATCTCCATGTCGTCTCTAACGTTGGTAAAGCCAAAGTCCCAACCCACAAAGGAATAATGCTCTTTATCTGGTACTTTCGGCGAAGTTGCGCTACTTCCCTCCATTACCTTCTGTGTATCAATGATATTTCCTTCATCATCCTTAAAGGTAACCGTATATTCCGGCTTTGGAGCAATGATCTTTTCCAAAAATACCGGATTCTCAGCACCTTCTATCGCAAGCGCTACAGTATAATCGCCTGTTTTTGCGCTAATAGCCTGACGAGGGATAAATGTATATGCGTAGCTGCCATCTTCTCCAATCGCAACCTGTCCTACATATTCATTATTAGAATCTGATGGTTCATCATTTTTGTATACCAATAATGTCGCCTGTTTCCCAGCAAGCTCCTTATCAAGTGTTCCTGATACCGTATAACTCTTTCCGGAGTTGTCCTCTACGTCTTTCATCTTGGCACGATAACGATATGCTGTTCTTGTCTCTACCTTACTAGTATTGCTTTCCTTTGCTTCATTCGTGCTCCACTCGGTCCAATCCTTCCAACGCGACCAATAATATGTATATCCCTTTGTCGCATCACGATATCTCCATTCAGTATGCGAAGAAGCTGCTATATTTTGCGTTGATGCTAAGAACCATATCTCAGCAGAAAAGTTTTTACCACCGGCAGGTTTATACCCTGTGTGACCGGAGTAAGTCCCAATTACCGGCAGACAATAATCTGTCTGCCAATCATACCTGGTACCACCCATACTAGATGAGTAGGTGTAATAAAATGTTTTTGCATTGGTATTATAATATCTGTAATAATACCAGTTATATAATGTACGTGCTGCAGAGTCCTGTACATTTTGCGTTTGCACTTCTCTCTTGGATGTCTCATTCGTATATCCACTAATTGAGTTTCTTGTCCATCCACTCCAAGCGCCATAATTCCAATCTCCATCAAGGACCGACTTATCTAATGACCATCCTGCATTGGCATTTGTTCGTGTTGTCGTTGTTTCCTTATCTTGATGTCGATATTCTGTTCTGGTTTCAATTTCATTATTATCATCTGGTTTCTCCGGGCTCCACTCACTCCAATTACGTGCCACATCAATAGTAGCCACCTCTGAAATCGGGATTCCTTTGGAAAAACCATTAATAATATATAAATCTGCCTTTGTTGCAGCCCCCTCATATGGCACATAAATCTCTATGCCTTCCTTCTCTTCTCCTTTCCCCAAAGAAAAAGCTTTTGATTCTGTCGAATCTAACAATTTCCCTTTTGATGTCTTTAAAGATACCAGGGCACGTCCTTTTGTACGCTTATTTGGATTGTTTTTAATATCATAATTGACAATATATCCGTCATCCTTAAACTCGCATTTGTTCAAAGTAATGACAACCGGAAGATCATCATTAGCCCATACATAAGTTGCCTTAATCGTAGCATTCCCCTGTACATTTTTATAATCTTCAGAATCCCATCCAGCAAACACATAACCTTTTTCAGCCTCTGGTGGTTCCGGTGCAGTTGCACTGTCTTCAAACAAGACGGACTCTGACTTGATCACCTTATCATCTTTGTCGCAAAATGTAATCTTGTATGTATTTCTCTTGAACTGCGCCTCTATCGTACGATCAGATGTAACATTGCTGTACTCTCCTTTCCAGCCCAAGAAAGTATATCCCTTTCTTGAAATACCAAGTGGCGCAGTTGCGGCATATCCGTATTTTACTGTCTGCTCGCATAAAAGATTCTCTTGTCCATCTTTGTCAAATTCAACGAAGCGTACTTTGCATGGATCATGTGCAACAATCGTTTTATTTAACGTTGCTACATCACTATTAGAACTTCCTCGCGCAAAACCTGTAATTTTATACTCCCCGGCACTTGGTAATGCAAATGCCAAAGAAGTAGCATTCGCAGTACTGGTTGTTAATGTTTTCGTATATGTTCCACCTTTTGTCTGTGTGATTGTTAGGGAATACCCCCCTGTAGCATTGCTATCAGCACCCCAATTAACCGTTACTGCATCCCCAACCGCATAATGTGTCTTAGCAGTACTAAATGCCGGTGTATTTGGTTTTTCTGTACCGGTTGTCCTGTCATATATCCAATCGGTATAAAGGGTCTTACCGCCAACATTTGCATATATCTGCCAATTATATACATGCCCCGGACGCAATGTGACGCCACACTCCGTCCTACAATCAAACCATATATTGGAAGAGTGTGAATACTGCCCCTCTGGCTTCATAGTTTCCTGCTTGCTGGCGATCACGTTATTATTATCTCGAATTGTTATTCCTACCGTAGTAACTCTCTGTCCATTTGGATTATATACTTTTGCTCGTGGCACAAGATTATTATCATATTTGTCACATGATACGGCTTGGATAGAAGCGTTTGCAACCGGTTGCGGATTGTAACCACCGAGGTAGTCCAACGGATTTACCACCCTGTTACCTGTACCTGACCATGCTGTATGACGTCCACCAATTGATACAACAAAATGTAAATGCGCCCCATAGGCATTTCCCGTTTGCCCAACAGCACCTATTACCTGTCCACGGGTAACACTCTGTCCAATTGATACATCAACTCGACTCATATGATTGTACTGTGTAATCATTCCATTGGCATGTTTAATCTCAACATGATGTCCATTGCCTTGTCCCTGACATCCACGATTGCATTTTTCAGTTCTTCCTGATGTTGTATTATTAGAACAGATAACAACACCACTCTCCGCCGCCATTATACTGGTTCCCTCAGGAACTCCATTAATGTCAATTCCATTATGATATCCCCTATGGGTTGCACAAGAGCAATTAAATCCACATCCCAGTTTACCTCCAGATACCGGCCAAAGTAAGTTACCAGCCGCCTTTGCCTCCTGCTTCTGATAAAATGGTATACTAGTTACAACCATCACTACCACAAGCAGTCGTGCAAGAAAGATTTTCAATCTAATACTTTTCCTACTCATATCATCGTCCTCCTCGTTTACGGTGTAATTATCAACGCCTCTAGATGTTCATTGTAATACATAACGTTTCTATTCCCTTTTCCGTTATTTTCATTTCCATAAGAAGTATTAAACATGATTTATTCGATGAATTATGTACTTTTGAGACAATTTCATATTCTGATATTGTGCGGATTCAACAATATTTCAAATATAATTTTAGTTAAAATAACAACAACTTTTTTTAGTGTCTACAATATAAAATGACCATTACGCAAAATCTATGCGAAACGGTCATCGTTATATAACAATATTATTAATACCTATTTTCCGGCATCATCCATCAATATCTGTTGTGTTTTCTCTTTCCCCGTTAAATTGTTATCAGTACTTTTTTCTGGAATTAAAGCGATGATTGCCAATGCCATCACTAACAACAATGCTGCAATTTTAATAAGATTACTTTTTCCCATGGTATCTTACTCCTTCCCTCTTCATGCAACTATTTTACTTATCTCGTCGTAAGCATACACCATCCATGTTCAAACATTTCTCCGTTTTTTTCATTTCTTTTATATTGAACCAAACCATCGATATTGTTTGATTTTTCTATGTTGTCATTACAGAAATCTGTTAATCTATTGACTCCCCTTACATAAATTATATATTGTGCACAATTTTTATTGGAAAACTTTGTGAAATATTTCGATAAAAATTTAAAAGAATGAATAATATTGTTGTTTTCATACGCAATATCTCGCAGACGCACTAGAACAACTTACATTTAACACTCTTTACGTTACACAATTGCCTATGTAATTTTCTTTTATACCGCGATTGCATCCTCACAGAGTGCTTTTATAATATGGGACATTTTTTTGTTTCCTATATTGCAAAAGAGACCGCCAATCGGCGGTCTCCTCTATATCCCACAACACTTATCTTTCTTTAATTCCTCGATATCCCTATTTTACCTTGATCTTGACGTTCTTCTTTTTGCCACTGCCATCGGTTGCATAAACTGTAATCTTCACAGTACCTTTTTTCTTGGCCTTAACTACACCCTTTGCAGATACTGCAGCTATTTTCTTATTTGAAGATTTCCAGCAATACTGCGTGGATGCCAGCTTTTTGCCCGGTTTTGCTTTTACCTTTAATTTCAGTTTTTTGCCTTTCTTAAGGTTGCGCTTTCCTGCCTTAACGGTAAGTTTCTTGACGGGCTTTTTCATGACTTGGATACGAACTTTTTTGCTGAATCCATTGGCTGTCGTAATCGTAATGACTGCCTTGCCTGCTTTTTTGCCTGCTTTTACAGTACCATTTGCCGTTACTTTCACGATGGATGGTCGGCTGCTCTTAAATGTTAGTTTTTGACTTGCAGCATTTCTCGGAACCCACTGAACAGTAAGTTTCATTTTTTTCTTAGCAGCAAGTTTATAGCGAGAACCCACTGCAATTTTACCTGCTCCCTTAACTTTAGCATACACAGCAAATCCTTTCGCCGTTACACTTGGTTTTGTGCTTGGGCTCACGCTTGGTTTTGCACTTGGCTCTGTGCTTGGGCTCACGCTTGGCGTTACACTCGGTTTTGCACTTGGCTCTGTGCTTGGGCTCACGCTTGGTTTTGCACTTGGTTTTACACTTGGCTCTGTGCTTGGGCTCACGCTTGGCGTTGCACTCGGTTTTGCACTTGGTGCTGTGCTTGGTCTCACGCTTGGCGTTGCACTCGGTTTTGCACTTGGCTCTGTGCTTGGGCTCACGCTTGGCGTTGTACCCGGTTTTGCACTTGGCTCTGTGCTCGGACTCACGCTTGGTGTCGCACTCGGTTTCGAACTTGGTGCTGTGCTTGGGCTCACACTTGGCGTTACACTCGGTTTTGCACTTGGTGCTGTGCTTGGATTCACGCTTGGCGTTGCACTCGGTTTTGCACTTGGCTCTGTGCTTGGGCTCACACTTGGCGTTGCACTCGGTTTTGTACTTGGCTCTACCGCCCCATTTGCCTTTGCACCGCTAACAGCAAAGGTAAGTTCCACTGTATTGTTTCCCTGATACGAAGCGTTATTAAAGGAAGCTTTTTTCTGTCTTTCTGCCGACACATCCTGAATATGTGTCATGACATCTGCCCAAATATTAATAAAAGCAAAATCAAACACTTTATTTGACAGTCCGTCGGATGCTGCCGTTTTCAGACTGCCATCATAGGTATACGTGTCGTCTTTGATCGTGTACTGTTTCCCATTTACTGTTATTGATTTCAGCGTAATAACTGCATAGCTAAGTGCTGAATCTGCCGCTTCGGCCGCCTGTATATCTTTGATATATAATGAACCGATATTTTTAAGCTGCGTGTCTGTCGGCTTAACTGATAACGTGAATTCTTCGTCTTTCGTTGAAATATCTACACTTTGTTCACTAGCGATCGTCGTCCAGTCGGATGTATCTAACATATACAGCTTTGTCCGTATATAGGAAGGTTTTGGCACGGTCACTTTGCACGTTGCCTGACATCCGGCCGCAATCGCTGCCGTAATTGTGCAAGTACCTGCGCCCACTGCTGTGACCAAACCATTGGAATTTACTGTGGCTACTTTCTCATCATCGGATGTCCATTTAATAACATCTTTGCTGTCAGATGGTGTTAGGGTTGCATTAAGTTGTGTTCCCGCATCCCCAACATGAATCGTGATTTCCTGCTGATCCAAAGCTATCCCGGTTGCCGTGGAAGATGCACGATAGATCTCCATCATTGCATCAATAATATCTCGATGCGTTACCTGACAAGAATACCGATTTATCAGACAAAAGCCATAGTCACCATCGAATCCATTATCCCATGCAACAGGCACCAGTTCGTACTGTTTTGCATAATAACATACTTTCTGATAATAATCGGCTCGACATGCCTTATTCCGACTATCATAGTTTGCTTTGTTGATGGCACCAAACTCGCCGATGATAACGCCATATCCCTGTGATACGAATTTATCATGCATTTTCTTAAACTGCGAAGCCATATAACTTTCATCGCCCCAAGTCGGTACTTTGGATTGGTTCGTTGCCTCACTGCCCCACTGTGTTTTATCGGCTGATTCTGTACCACAAAAATCCCATGGATCGTAGTAGTGCACAGAAATCATAATTCTTTTTTCGCCGGATGCAATATCAGACGATAAATACTGATCCGTTGGCAGCACAAAGCCATAATTGTCTGCCGTATAATTAATGTTTGTATTCCAACCAGGTATTAACAGCCATCTGCGATCGTTGTTGCCACCGGTTTGACGAACCGTATCCACAAAAATCTGATTATAATCATTGATATTGTTATACGCTGTCTTATTTGGAGTACCATAGGTTCCGTCAAATTCTTCGTTCATTGACTCAAAAATCAAATGTTCATCATAATTTTTGAAACGATCAGCAATTTGCTCCCAACATGCCTTGTACTTAGCTTTGATCTTAGTCTGATCGCTGCTTGCGCAGAGCAGCCAACTACCGCTTACCGTTGTGTAACCGTCTCCATGCATGTTAACGATTGCATACATATCGTTCTGTACACAATAGTCTACTACTTCCTGTACATGATCCAGCCATGCAGAATCAATTTTGTATCCATTGTTATCATCGATTTTGCTCAAATAAGATACCGGAATTCGAATTGATTGAAATCCTGCTGCCTTTGCTGCCAAAACAAATTCTTTGCTTAAAACCGGATTCCCCCATGCTGTCTCGTTTGGAGTTCCTCCGCTATTTGCTTCCAGGGAGTTTCCTAAATTATATCCAACACCCATTGCCTCCGTGATCTGTTGTCTGTTTAGATCTTGGAAGGAATCTGTCCCCGCCGTCTTCTTTGTCGAAACTTTGTTTGTCACGCTGGCGATCTTACCTATTTCTGTTACACTTGCCGCTTTCTTTGTCGAGGTTCTGTCCATCACGCTAACGATCTTACCTTTTTCTGTTGTACCTTCTGCCTTTCCTGTTGCGCTAGACATTGTAAATGATGTTACAACCATCGCCGCACTTAGCAAGTACGCCCATATTCTCTTTTGTTTTCGCATGTTTTCACCATACCTTTCTGTTGATTATTAGATTCTTTTCCCACGAACATACGCTCTCCCCCGTACAACAAATACGATAAATTCTTCATGCACATCACGTTCCTATATACTTCCTTTATTATACTACAAAGCAATCTAAGTGGATATACTTTTCTTATATTTTTGTCTTTTTTTCTCCTATAAATCATGACGTTAATATATTCTCTTGCAGAGTAAAATTAATATAAAATCCACTTATTATGTTGTATATATAGACATACGAGTAGATGAATGGCTGGAATTTTAGTTTTGGGAATTCCAGCTTGTCTTTTTCTTGCTTTGGTTGACTGTTTTGATGATTTTGAGGATTCCAGCTTGCCTTTCCTGCTACTTCGTTGACTTTTTTCTCTATTTTCGACATTTCAGCTTGTCTTTTCCTTGCTTTGGTTGACTGTTTTGATGATTTTGAGGATTCCAGCTTGCCTTTTTCTTGCCTCGGTTGACTGTTTTGATGATTTTGATAATTCCAGCTTGTCTTTCCTGCTACTTCGTTGACTTTTTTCTCTATTTTCGACATTTCAGCTTGTCTT
>ENA-ORPH01002476-ORPH01002476.1-human-gut-metagenome-genome-assembly--contig:-NODE-2476-length-15355-cov-3.436209_pt1 | contig 15355 bp, 7 predicted proteins | sample MGYA00242142_ERZ509074 | MGnify/ENA primary metagenome ERZ509074 (study PRJEB26280, sample SAMEA2338724) | human gut metagenome | biome: human gut; feature: human-associated habitat; material: faeces...
TCACGCCCAAGCAGGTGGCGCTCTATGAAGAATGCCTCAAGGCCAATCTGGAGTCGCTCGAAACGCTTGACCGCGAATCCCGGGAGCAGGAAGCCGCGGGCGACAGGCTCCATGCGGCGCAGGCGCGGCTCTCACGCCGCGGACAGATTCTGCGCATGATTCTTAACCTTAAGCAGATCTCCAATTCGCCCTCGCAGTTCCAAAAAGAATTTGTCGATAAACCCGACTCCGGCAAAGCTGAAGCGCTCCTCGAGCTCCTTCGCCGCTGCCGCCAGTCCGGACGCAAGGCCCTTGTCTTTACACAGTTCCGCGAAATGGGGGAACGCCTGGTTCGATGGATTGAAGACGCTACGGGCCGCAAGCCCGAATTTCTCCATGGCGGCGTGCCCGCAGCCAAGCGCATGGAAATGGTAGATGCCTTCCAGAACAACCCGGACTCGGAAATCTTCATTTTGTCGCTCAAGGCGGGCGGCACGGGTCTGAACCTCACCGCCGCCTCCGCCGTCATTCACTATGACCTTTGGTGGAATCCGGCTGTAGAAGATCAGGCCTCGGACCGGGCATGGCGAATCGGTCAGCGCCGGGATGTGGTGGTCTATCGCTTCATCACGGCCGGCACCTTTGAAGAAAAGGTGAACGAAATGCTTAAGAAAAAGCGTGAGTTGGCCGACCTTGCCGTCGGTGTCGGCGAATCCTGGATCGGTGACCTGACAGACGACGAAATTAAGTCCATCTTTTCGCTTTCTTCGTCCGGCATTTAACGCTCGAACCTGAACCATCGAATTGGACCCCGAGAGCCATGGACAAGAGCATTGCGCTATATCTCTTCGTTTCTTTCGTTGCCTGCATCACGCCGGGATCCGGCGTGCTCTACACGATTGCAAGCGGATTCCGCGGCGGCATGAAGTGCGTTTTGGCGTCTCCGCTCGGCACGTGTTTGGGGTGTTCATTAATGTCAGCGCTTTCCGCTACGGGGCTTGGCGCCCTGATAGCCAATTCCCCTGCGGCATACAACGTGCTTCAGGTGGTCTCCGCACTGGTATTGGTGTGGTTCGGCCTTCAGAGCTGGCGCTCGGGCGCGCTTGATCTCTCTGCAGCCAGTGATTCGGCCGCGCGTGAGGGGCTGCGTTCCGGCCAGGAGCGCTTCACATTCCGGAAGATTTTTTGGGGCGCCGTGGTTCTGCAGGCCTCCAACATCATGCTGATTGTGTTCCTGCTCTCACTGATGCCGCCCTTCATCCGCACGGAGGAGCCCTACCTGCCCCAGGCGGTCATGCTTTCGGCGCTTTTTGTGCTCGTCTGCTTCGTCGTGCATTTGGGCTACAGCTGGATCGCCGCTGCCGGCGCCAAGCGGCTCGCCGGCCCAAGGTTCTCCTTTTGGCTCAACCGCATCAGCGCCGTTCTTTTCTGGCTCCTTGCGGTGAGCGTTATCTGGAACGCTTTTTTCAAGAGCTGAAAATTCGCGTTGGCATCGTGCGGTCTGCCGCAGATCCATGCCTTGGAGCATTACTGTCCTCCTCACTGACGGCGCGATTGGGCTGGTTATCTCCCGCATCCGTTTATGGTGTTCGCTCAATCAGAAAAGTACTGACTTCCTGAAACGCCGGCAGAGAGCGACATCGGAATACGAAAATTCCTGCGTTTTGATCACCAAAATAACTAGGCTGAAATATCTATTTTCTCCTTTTTTTGCATTTACATAAAAGAAACAAGATCTAATGTCATTGACTTTAAACGGCGGACTCTTTTAGGCTTTGTAAACCATCTGTTCGCCCCCCAAGCGGCAGCAGGCACATCGAAGTCCGATCTTTAAGAGGATCCTTTCCCATTGCTTTGATGTCTGCTCTGCCGTCCAAAAGACCCCATAAAAATGCTGCTTTCTTTGCGGCTCAGCCGGAGTATTTAATGAAGCGAAACCGAGTCGGCATTGCCCTTTCCGCTGTAGGCATTCATGCGTCCATCGGCAGCGTCTATGCCTGGAGCGTACTGACGAAGCCTGTGATGGCAGAGATGGGCATCTCGCTCTCGAGCACGACCTGGGCGTTTTCCATCGCCATTTTGTTTCTCGGGCTGTCTGCGGCGTTCCTCGGCAAGTTCGTTGAACGCATCGGCCCTCGTGCTTCGGGCCTCCTTTCCATGCTCTTTTTCTGTTCCGGTCTGATCGGCACTGCGCTGGCCGTTTCGATGAAGAGCGTCGCGCTCCTCTATTTCTTTTACGGTGCTGTCGGCGGCATTGGGCTCGGCATCGGCTATATCACGCCGGTTTCAACTTTAGTCAAATGGTTCCCCGCTCGCCGCGGATTTGCAACCGGCCTGGCCATTATGGGGTTCGGCTTTGCTTCGCTCATCGGCGGGCCGCTGATGCAAAAGCTCACAGCCCTCTATGGTCTATCAGCGAACTTTCTCATCATGGGAGGGGCTTACGCGGTAGTCATGACGCTCTCATCGCTTTATTTGATGCCTCCAAAAGCCGGTGAAACGGTAGATCTCACCAAGCTTTCCGACGATGCATCGGAAAAACTGAAGAAAGCCGCTGCCGCCCAAACCGGCAGACAGTACACGCGCCGCGAAGCCGTCCAGACCTGGGAATTTTGGTCGCTTTGGTGGCTTTTCTTCACCAACATCACCTGCGGCATCGGACTCCTCGCCGTAGCGTCTCCGATGGCTCAGGAAGCCGTCGGCATGAATGCTGCCGGTGCTGCCGCCCTCGTGGGCGCCATCGGCATCGTCAATGGTCTTGGCCGGCTCGCCTGGTCCACGCTTTCCGATTGGATGGGACGTGCCGCGACCTATGTGCTTTTCTTTGTGATTGAAACGGCAGCTTTCTTTGCGCTCGCCCAAACCCCGTCGGAAGCCTTTTTTTATATCCTCGTTCTCACAATCATCAGCTGCTACGGCGGCGGTTTTTCCTGCATGCCGGCCTTCCTGTCGGATTTGTTCGGTGTTCGCCAGCTCTCTTCCATTCACGGCATCATGCTGACGGCTTGGGCTTTGGCCGGCATTGCCGGACCGATGCTCTTATCCGTCATTAAGGAAACGACCGGGAGCTACCACCAAACGATGCTGGTTTTTGCCGGTTTGATGTCGGCATCCCTCGTTCTTTCCCTCATCTTGAAAGTGAAGAGCACCAAACACTGAGGATCGAGTCATGGGCCAAACGCGCTCTTTTTATTCGAATGGCCGTTTTAATGCAGAAATAATCTTGAGGAGAAATGCATTCTGCACTGAAAATGAAGCCGTCAATACCAGCTTGATTCAAATAGGGATGAGCTGAAAAGACGGCTTCAGCAGTACCGCAGATGTCTGCCTCGGCAGGTACGGGCGGGAATGATTTCAGCCATCGACAGACTATCCGATATCGGCTCAGATCGGCCGTCCGCATGGGGCGTAAGAAGAGTACTTCAGAGGCTCACCGAAAGGCTGAGAAAAGCCGGCTCGTCGTCTTTGGGGCCGTCTATGACTGCTTGATGCATCAATGCGCTTTTGAAGAGGCCGTTCGGGCGCTTAAAAGCGCCGGCATTCTTACGGCTTTCCGCCCAACCGCAAATCGTTTTGTCCGCGCAATGGGCGCAACGCCCGAAGCTGCGGCTTATTGTTTAATGCCGCCGTCCTCCTGCACTCTGGAACTAAACACCGATCCTTGCAGACCTTTTTTGGCGACATAGGCTTCTACCCACCGCTTCACGCTTGTCTGTGATGCCCCGGTCATTTCAGACACTTCTTTGAGGGTATGGCCGGTCAGCCGCAAACGGACAGCCTTCTCTTTGATGTAGCGGTTATAGCGAAAGAGCGACGGCGAAATTTCCGTTTTGAAAGTGCCCTTTTTCCAAGCGTTTGACCAGTCTTTCACCGTATTGGCCGGAATATTGAGCATCCTTGCAGCCCGCACGTAACCGAATCCGGCTTCAAAGAGCTTAACGGCGCTTCCGCGAAGCTGGGCTGGGTTGCAGTACTTCGGACGCAGCCGGTTGCGCACGGACGTTTCGGGCGGAGATGAAGGAGCTGAGAACGGCATTTGAACCTCGCAATCCGAATTCAAGATAAAAAAAGCCCGTCCCCCGCACAGGCGGCAGACGGGCGCGAGATATGAGGCGGGATCGAACTGCCATACAGTCCGTCTCGCTTCAGTTCATTGGTTGTTCACCCGCCTCCGCCGACCCTTGGAGTACGGCCGACGGAGGCTTGGAGCTCACGACTGAGGAATAAGTTCCTCAATTCGATGCGCGTTTTTAGAACGAGTAACGGAGGTTGGCGTTGAAGGCATTGTTCATGCGATCGTCGCCGCCGGCCGTCAGACCGTAGTTGAGACCAAACGTCCAGGCGCCGTTCTGAGCGGAGACGCCCAGCGTGGCCTGAATCGGATTGGTATCCACAACGCGGGTGACGTTCTGGATGCCGCCCGTGTAGGTTGCAACCGCATCCTTGTCGCCGAAGGCGGGGACAACGGAGAGGTCAACCATCGGAGCGAGCTTCCAGCCGTTCACGTCGAAGTTGCCCGAGAAGGCAACACCCAACGGGAGCTGGTAGACCGTCATCGCGTCGTAGTCAGCACCGTACTTGGAATCGTCCATGTCGATACGGCTCAGGCGGATGCCGGCATGCGGCGTCACGTTGAGCGCGCCGAACTTGGCGAGGTACTCGGTGCCGAGGCCGAACGTGAAGACGTTGGCATCAAGCGATTCCTTGTAGGAACCGAGGATGTTGTTCGTCGACAGGTCGTTGGAAACCTGGGTGTAGCCCAAGTCAGCCTTGACGTTGAAGTCACCGAAGGTCTGTGCACCGTAGAGACTGAAGCCGTAGAAGTCGGCATCGTTGTCAACCTTGGCGCCCGAACCGACGGAATTGCCGTCCGCCTGACCGACGTTGAAGGCAACGCCCAGCGTACCGCCGCAGGCAGCGGTGTAGTCAAAGCCCAGAACAGCACCGTAGATGTCGGCTTCATAGCCGGCACCGTTGCCGTAGAGGCGCTTGGCTTCGTTGGTCGTGCCGAAGACGTCCACCCAGGGAGTGAAGCCTTCCACACGCTGCGCGGAGGTGCGGCGGCTGACGGCAGCCGTGACCTGATCATTGATGTCGAGCGCCGTCGTGAACGCGCCGCCCAAAGCAGCCATGTTCGTGGCGGCGTGTTCAGCCCCGACGAGCTGCGACATAAACGCGGAATCAGCCTGATTGACAAACGCGCGATACTCGGTGAGCTTGCCTTCCGTCACCAAGCCCGCAAGATTATTTTCATTGTCATAGCCATTCTTAAAAGCCTCTTCCGTCGTCTCAGCTTTGATCAAGCCGGCAGCGAGCGCCTGCTGATAGAGTGACTTCACATAGGCATCGTTAATGGCTTCCATGCCAAAGATCAGCTTGTCGGCTAGCGCATTCTGGCCGAACTGAACGTTTTGCAAGGACGTCTTCATCGCGCCCACGGAGTTGAACGCGCCGTATTCAGCAGCGAGCTTCACTTCATTGACGTCAAAGGCGATGACAGACGAATCCTGAGCGGGCTGCTTATAGAAGTCATCGGACATGCCGAAGTCGACATTGGCAGCAGTTACCTTACCGAGGTTCAGCTCGTAGACACCGGCGTCATTCTTTGCAAGCGCGGTGTTGCTGAGGTTCGTCAGCGCGAGGTTGGAGATGCTGCCGTTCGCAGCATCCGCAAAGACCCCCATTACCTTGTCAGGCGACGAAGCACCGTAAGCGGCAAGGTCAATCACCGCAGCGCCCGTCTGACCGACATAAACCGGATCGTTAGCACGCGTCTTGGTCGCTTCGCCAATTGCGATTTTATTGATACCCACATTGAGCTGCTTATCAATGTAAAGGACGCTGTTGACGCCATCGAGACGTTCGACGGCATCAGCGGCCGCTGCCTGAGCCTTCGCGATATCAGAACCAAAGGCCAGCACAGCCGTTTGCTCGTCATCACCTTGAACGGTGTAGTTTGACTGGACCGTGAAGATTTCAGGCGCAGTTTCCTTCGGCGCAACGTACATGCTGCTTACAGCGAGTGCACCATTAACGGTCGCAGAACCGCCCGTAATGTAGTCAGCAGTCGTTGCACCCTCAACGGTGAGGTTTGCCTTTTCATCGAGGGTAATACCCTTCGTATTAAGCGCGCCTTCCAGAGCAACTGACGTGTCGGCGCCAACCTTAAGATCACGGTCGATGGAGGTCGTCTTCTCTTCATCGCCGAAGACAAAATTACCCGTCGAAACCGTAATCGTCTTATCGGCGGCTACACCCGTGAAGAGCGCTCCGCCGTCTTTAGCGCCGGAGATCGTAACGGTCTTCTGAGCCGTGCCAGTAACGGTCACGTTATCCTTGGCAGCATCACCCGTGAAATTCAGGACACCGAATTCTGTATTGTCCTTAAATTCAACTTTAGCGGCGTCACTGTCAGCGACCGTGTTCGGCGTAATGACGCCGTCAACGTCGGTTGCCGTGACATTCTTGCCGTCGGCTGCAACCATGCTGCCTTTTGTGAAGACGATGTTGCCGACAAGACCCTGAGCCTTCGTGAGCTGATCCTTCGTGTACGTGCCTTCGTAAGCGGTTTCGTAGGTCGTACCTGTATCGTCGTCACTCTTCAGTGCCGTGCCGAAAAGCGTGGCCTCGGTGTATTTGCCGTCCTTCCCAGTGAAGAGATTGTCATAGGACGTATAAATTTCACCTTTGTTGGTGATGACGGTGTTCTGAATAGCTGTAGCGTCTTTTGCAAGTTCAACAGTGACCTTGTCAACGACGAGCTTGCCAGCATTTTCGAACGTGGCATCACCATTGCTCAGGTAGAGATTAGAAACCGTGAGCGTGTTGTCTTTCGTAACCTTTAGGTTGCCGGTCTGGCCAAAGCTGATATCGCCGAAGCTGTAGTCAGCGTTAATCGTTACGACATTGGTCTTGTTGTCGTTAGTACCGCCCTTGCCGATCTTCAGTTTCTCAACAGCGGAACCGTTGTAAATAAGATCGCCGCCGTTCAAATTCCAAACGCCAGTCACCAGGAACTGATCGTTTTCGTAGGTCTTGCCGGTTTCCTTATCGTTGCCAAAACCGAGGTACTGGTTCGAATTGAGGCTCTTAAGTTCGAACGTGCTGCCCTTGTTGAGGGTGGTTTCTTTGACGGAATAGTTATCGACTGTCTTGTCGTTTTCGCCCTTCGTGTTGATATGCGTGGAGACTTTCGCACCATCACTGAGGGTAAGCGAAGTTGCAGACAGCGTACCGTTGTTGTCGAAAGTGGCACCGTCACCAAGGCTGATGCCGCTCGTCGAACTGAAAGCAGCAGCACCGTTATTGGTAAGAACGCCCTTCTTGAACGTAAAGGTGCTGTCCGCATCAACTTTCAGCGCCTTGCCGATAGTGAGCGAAGCACCATCGAGCTTAAACGTACCGGCCTGAAGGTCGAGCGTATCGGTGACGGCAGCATTGCCCTTCGTCAGGTTAACTGCGGCGCTCGAACCTTTAACAGTCAGATTGTCAACGGTCAGATTGCCACCCTTAAGGTTGGCTTCAGCTTTGCCATCCGTACCATCGAGCGTCAAGTCGCCGTAAACGTAGTCGCCCTTCGTGATATTGATGATTGCGGCGTTGTTATTCTGCGTCTTAACTGCGAGGTTCAGGTGGCCCTTATCGTTGACAAAGCCATAGGTCTTAGCCGCTTCGCCTTCGCCGGCCGTCAGCACGCCATTCGTTCCAATAGCCAGTGAACCGCCGTTGAGGTTGATCGTGCCGTCAGTGAATGTCAGCGCGAGATTGGTGTAGTTGCCCTTATCGTTTGCTGTAGCACCCGTCGTAACATTATTAAGCGCCTCTGTGCCGAGTTTCGTGATTTCGAGAGCGCCGCCTTCGTTGACAGTGAGTGTGTCAAACTTGAAATGGTTTGTTGTGTCAAAGTTGAGTACCGTCTTCAAGGTGCTGTTCAGTACGGCAGTATCGACCTTAAGGAAGCCGGTATTGTCGAGACCGCCGTTAACAGTCAGCGATCCAAGATCGATTTTGCCGGCATTCGTTGCGGCACCTTGGAAGGTAACGTCTTGATTACCCGAAAGCTCGCCTTTGACATCCGTCTTGCCGGTGACGACGGTTGTATTCGTAACTTCAGCTTTCTTACCTTCGTCAACGACGATCGAGCCAACCGTACCGGCATAAGTCGTCGGATCTGCAGCTGCAGTTTCATCAGCGACTGCGGCGCCAGCCATCAAGGCGGCAACAGCGGCAGCAACGACGGTCTTCACCGCCTTGCCCTGATAGGAAGAAGCCTTTTCGCTCGTCACGACGACGCCGCGTGTGAGCGACTTGGCAACTTTGAATGTACGATTCATTATTCAATTACTCCAAGAGTGTTCTTACATCTCGTCAACCCGACGTTTGCCGGTTGCGAGGCAGTGCAAACAGCACTCCGAGCAGTCTATGAAGTCGTATGAATACGTATGGGGGGGGGGTAACCCTATACTTCGCAGTAATTTACATGGATAATTTCCGATGTGTCTAAAGAATAAACATTCGTGGTAGAAACCCTATATTCCTTCTTTGTTGTAAATTCACGACGTAGATAAACGCCGTTCGAAAACAAAACCAAGGACCGCAAGCCTAATTGTCGTTACTATCCGACCGCCTCAGGCAGAATGTAAACATATAGGTATCCCGAAAACCCACCTCTATCCGCCGCACTGATCAGTTCGAGGGTTATCCACCCAGGCATTGCTCAGAAAAATGCCGCGGCACCCTCGGCACAAAGTCGAATTCTCGATAAGGTGATGCATCCCGCAGGCCAATCTGATGCTGACCGCGTATTCGTCAGGATATGCTCGTGACAAGATCCGTTCACTGCGTTTCCCGGTGACCGAGCCAAAACGCACGGCATGGCTGCCCAGACGATGATGAAGCGATGGACGACTTCGATTGCGTATCAGCGCTTCCCATTTCAAGCTGTCATGAAATGGGGAGACTTGACAGCTGAATTAATCGCTTTATCCAGCCGCGAATCGTACTGCCCACGGAAAGGTCTGCCAGCCCTGCGGCCGCTTGCAGCCAGCCAAAGGACACTCATTCAAAGGCAGGAACACTCCCAGCAATCAGGTGCAGCCGCGGCACTTTAGCTTCGCACGGTCGGAGTTTCTGGTACACCCTTGGCATCCACCTGCGCGGTCATCTGAGTACGCAGAGAGAGCTTCCACTCTGCAACTTTCCAGCCGTTTTTGCGGGCAGCGGATTCGAGCACTGCGTCCGGATTGACACAGACGGTATAGCCCGCGCGTTCAGCGAGCGGCAGGTCATTTCTGCTGTCGGTAAAGAAAAGCACATCTTCAAAATCGATGCCGGCTTCGGCGAGCCGTTCAGAAAGTCTCTCGACCTTCCCTTCCTGAAAAGTCGGAATGCCGACAATTTCGCCGGTACAGAATCCGTCTTTAAACGCGAGCTCAATCCCCATCGCATCGGTAAGTCCAAAGAGCTTGGCAATCGGCTTCACAATGAAGGCTGCTGAGGCCGAGAGCACACAGGCTGGAATATTGGCCTGCAGGGCGTTCTTCGCCCATTTTTTGCCGTCAGGGAAAATAAGCGGTGCGATTTTCTTTTTGGCAAACTCCTGAGCCAGTGCATGGAGTTTTTCCTCCGGAATGCTGCGGAACGCTCCGGCATGTTTTCTGCAGAAATCGCGGATGTCCAGTACGCCTTTGGCGTAGCTTTTCACCATATCGCGGTCGTACTGACGCCAGATGGGATCAGTGACGATCTTTTTTTCATAAAGAAATTCCGTCCATAGGATCGTTGCGTCGCACGCGATCAGCGTGTGGTCCAGATCAAAGACCACGAGCTTCGGGGGCCGGGACGTACCCGGAAGCATCAGCGGAAAAGCGGCCATGGCAGTTAATTCAGTTTAAAAGACTTCTAAAGCGGACGGATGAGGGATCGATAGTGAGAGTCATTGTGCAGAATTCATGCCCAATCAGCAAAGCCGATTTTGCCATTCGATCCCAGTGAAGTTGATGCAGGTCTATCTGACGGCAGAATTCATCCTTTTGAAACACGCTTCATGGCTGGTGATGGGCAATGAAAACGGGACGCAGCAGCCGGAAAGCTATTGCGTCCCCTTTATTCCGAAGTCGGCTGACGGTTCTAATCATCAGGCCGATTCAATTCAATTGAGCGAAGTGCGGTCAGCCGCAACGCCTGAAGTTACTTGTCACCCCAGACTTCGTCGGCGATTTCACGCACCAGGCGAACCTTTGCCCACTGCTCATCTTCGGTCATGATGTTGCCTTCTTCCGTGGAGGAGAAGCCGCACTGGGGCGAGAGGCAAAGCTGATTGAGCGGCACATATTTCGTCGCTTCTTCAATACGGGCTTTGACGGCGTCCTTGTCTTCAAGTTCAGGGAACTTGCTGGTGATGAGACCAAGCACGACGGTCTGGTTCTTGATGAAGCGCAGCGGCTCGAACGAACCCGAACGGTCGCTGTCGTACTCGAGGAAGAAACCGTCCACATTGCAGTGCGAGAAGAGAATGTCGGCCACGGGTTCGTAGCCGCCCGACGAGAACCAGGTCGAGCGGAAGTTGCCGCGGCAGATATGCATCGTGACGGTGAGATCTGCGGGCTTATTGGCCAGGATCTTGTTGATCACTTCAACGTAGCGCTTGGCCACCCAATCGACGTCAATCCCGCGTGCGGCGTAGGCTCCGCGCTTTTCGACAGAGCAGAATTCACCCCAGCTCGTGTCGTCAAACTGCAGATAGCGGCAGCCGCGTTCATAAAGCGCGAGCATGGCGTCCGTCCACGTCTGTGCAAGATCGTCAAAAAGCGCATCGGGATGCTCAGCATAAAACGGGATGGGCTTATAGGTCTCACAGCGCACCGCACAGATGAGGTGCAGCATCGAGGGCGACGGGATCGTGTACTTGATGGGTGTGTCGCCGGCAATCGCCTTCAGACGGTCATAGGCTTCCAAGAACGGATGATCCTTGGGGAAACGGATGCGGTCTTCGATCACCACCGTTTCGGCCTTGGGCTGGAAGCCTTCAAAATGCACCGACCAGTGATCGGCCTTCACATGATGCAGACCGGAAAGACCGGCGAGAAAGTCCAGATGCCAGAAGGAGCGGCGGAATTCGCCGTCGGTCACGGCCTTGAGGCCGTTCTTCACTTCCTTTTCAACGAGATCCTTGATGAGACGGTCTTCGAGCGCGGTGAGAGAAGCACGATCGAGCTTCCCGGCCTGAAAAGCGTGACGCGCGTCGAGCAGTTCCTTGGGGCGCAGAAAGCTGCCGACGACATCAGCACGATACGGGGGATTGACTTGGGACATTTTTCTTCTCCGGCATTGGGACGGATCCGCACTCAGCAAAGCACCCTGCTTCGCGGCATGGGGCGGACATCCTGTAGTAATTTGGTGAATGAATTATGACCTGCCTGTATTCGATTTGGTCACCCTAAACGCGTCTCTCGGACGTAATACCGCAAGCTTCGGCGCAATTGCTGCGGCACGAATTCACCGAGGGAGGCGATGCCACCGCGCAGCCATATGCCTCATGGCCAAGCCAAAGAGCACTGGGATCACCCAAAAGCACCACTCGGAAACGACCGTCGGAAGCAGTGCTGCGACAGAGCTCACGATGAAGAGTCCGCCCGGCACAAACCCAAGACCCGCAAAGAGACTCGGCCGCCCGCCCGTCATGCGGTGGTGCGCAATTCTGCGCTCGAGCATGCCGTCGGCAAATAGCGCAATAAGAAAGACCCCCGAAAGGAGGAAGTAGACCGCCATTCTGGCCGTCCGCCGGATGGCGAGCAGCCCCATGAGCCGAAGATTTTCGATATAGGGCGACGCTGCCGCTCTCGATAAGCTCGTCCGAATCGGATCTGCCTCTCGTCTCGAATCGTTGCCTGACCACCCTGGGAGCCGCGTATGAGATCCCTTGCCGAGCGTCGTCGGAAATAAGCCCTGGGTTCCGGATGCCCATACGGCGCGCAGCGCATCCTCTGTCCACTGAGCGGCGAGAGATGCCCTCCCGTCCAAAACCTGCGCGGCGCCATAAGCATCAGCATAAATCACCCGAATGAGCCGCCCGGGCGAAGTCCCGGCGGCGCCAAACCCGGCGGTGAGGAGCATAGCGGCTGTCCATAATCCTAAAAAGGCTCTTATTTCAGGCTCTCTCCTTTTTCACCATTGAAGTGACGTCCGAGTGCCGCCGACCGCTCTTCAGGCACTTCACGCGAGCCTCAAGGAACGCTCGCAAACGCCCGATGGGCGCAGGGACTTTCGGCACCGGCGCATACAGATGGAGGCCTTCGAGCGCGGGATCGAGAATCGGCATGCGCCCTTTCCAAAGCCGGCCGCCCGAGAGCGATGCAAAAAATTCGAGGTTAGGCAATTGGCCTAGGGCTTCGAGCGGCACGACGGAATCGCGTCGGCCGCTGAGACTCGATGATGCGGCCGCACGGAAAGCGGGGAGCGCACTCGCGCCGGCCGTTGTCGTCACCGAGGCCGCTGTCTCCCAAATCGTCGTCCGGCCGAAAGCTTCGGCAATAAACTTTTGCGTCGCTTCATCCTTCGTGCGAAGCGCAATGAGATTATTTAAATTGCCAAGCGCCATGCGTGCCTGCGCCGCAGAACCTAAGCGCGCTTCCAGATCGCTGATGGTCTGCATGGCGCAGACGCACTGAAAGCCCGCCTCCATGCCTTTATTGAGAATTTCAATCAGGGGCGGATTGATGACGTTGGCGGTTTCATCCACAAAAAGACTCGTCCGCACAGCCTCCTGACCGCTTGCTTCCGTGTTGTAGCGCCGCCCGGCTGCACCCGAAAGGTCTGAAAGCAAGAGCGCCCCTAGGGCCGAAGCCGTTTCGGCGTCGGGCAGCGCATCGAGCCCCAGATAGAGGACGCTCTGCATGCTGATCACGTCTTCGAGCGAAACGATGGGCCGCGAATCGTCGGTTTTGCCCGAGAGATCAAATTCCGGCGAGAGACTTTCGCCCAAAGCGCCGGCCGTCAGCATGGAAAGTGCCGGGAGAAGCGACGCGGTGATCTTCGCATAATGCTCCCTGCTGTGGCGATAAACGGAGAGAAGCCCTTCGACCGCCGCTTCGGGCGTCCCGGGGCAGTATTTCGTTCCTGGGGAACCTGCTGTGCGCTCCCAAAGCAAAGCCATGGCTGCGAGCTCCGTCCCGCCGCCCGCCCCCATCGGCACTCGGATCTCCCGCGACTGCTGCAGGATGAGTGCCTCGAGGCGCTCTTCCCAAAAGGGGACGCGCTTAGCCAAATCCTTGCGGAGCGCCGCCTCGAGGAGCTCCTCAATGCCGCGCTCAAGTGCCGCACGAAAGCGCCGCAAGGTCGGCGGCTGTCCCACAAAGAGCATGCCTTCGGTCATGACAAAGACCGCACGCCAGGCAAATGCGGTAAAAGCACCGTCCCCGCGAGGGAGCACTGCGCAAATGCGGCTCGCGATTTCAGTGCTGCGGGTGTAGCTCCCCAGAGGGTTGAGCCGCACGCCGCGCTTCGGGAATGCCGGATGAAATTCGAGCGGCTCGGGCCGACCGGCGGCACGGCAAGCCCCGATAACGGCGCTTCGGAGGCGTTTGCTCGATTTGGGATCAATGACAATGACCGCGTCGCCGCGCAGAATCGCTTGACTAACGAGGTTCGTGAGCACGACGCCTTTTCCCGTCTGCGTTGTGCCGACGAGAAGCGTTCCGCCTCCTAAGCTCGAGAGCGGCCGAATAATGCCGGGCTCTTCTTCAATTCGTCCGCGCTGCCAGGGCGGACAGACCGGCGACGGCCCGACACCGTGCAAAACGGGAATCCCGGGCGAAGCGTCAGATAGCCCGGGGTGCTGAGCAAACCAATGACGCCAGTGTTCCGGCAGAAGCATGCTTTTCCAGTCAATGCGCGTTAATTCATACAATCGCTGCGCTTCAACCGGTGTCCAGCGAAACCCGAGTCCAAACCAAACCGATTGAACAGGCGCTTCGGCCGGCGCATGAAAGAGCGTTCCAGGGTCTGCTCCTATCAGACGAATCGCTGCTGCCCTCGTCATGCCCGTCTGACGAATGGCCGACCGGGGTTCATCGGGCGAGAGCCTAGGCGTCTCGAAACTTCGCATCACGAGCGCCAGATCGGCAAAGCTCATGAAGGCCGGCGCATGCCCGGAGAGCCGCGAGCGTTCTTGCCAAATACGCTGCGCCTCCGTGATCCGCTTGAGCGCCAGTCCTGCCGGGATGCCGCCCAATACCAGTGCGGGCATGCCGGAAAGCACTCCGCAGCTCCAAAGTCCCAATGCAAAGGCCGAAGCGGTCATGTGCCACAGAACGGGTCCCACTTCCCAAGCGGGCCGCCAGAGCGCCAAACAGTCCGCAGAAGCTTCCGACGCCGGCCTGAAAGACTTGGCGAGCGGCCGTCTTCTTTTCAGTAAATCCATAACATTAGTCATCGCTCACATTCCAATCCATTGCGCCTCAGCGCCCTGCGCCGTAAGGCGCCGGCGTGATTCGCCCTCGATCCGCTGAGTGCCCCCGGCAGGATTGCGGCGAACGAGCGTGAGGGCGGCGGGGTTCAAAAGAAGGCCGGCCTCCACTAAGCCGTTCTTATCCGCGCGGTGCCAAATCCAAGGGGCAAGCCCCGTATTCGCACCGGTGCGGCGCAACAAAAGCGCTGAAGCCGAGAGGAACGCCCGCAGGCGTTCAAAGGAATCTTCAAAAGCGCTTTCCGGGAGAAACACGCCGGGGGGATTGAGCGTCGTGATTTCGGAAGTGAGTGCGCCCGAGTCTTTCAAGTGTTCCAACGCAGCCGAAACTGCATCGCCCGCCAAACCCGCCTCGGCGCCCAGCCCAAAGATCCACTCGCAGTCGTCGAGCTGCGGCATCGGCATCTGAGGCTCTTCCATCACCCGAAGCTTCGGCTGTGAGTGCTCTGAATCGAAGGCATCGTCATCTGCATCCGTTCCGTCGGCCTGCTCGAAGCAAAAGAGCGCGCAGCCTTCTTCGTGCTCGGTGTTTTTGGGTGGTTTTGCTGCCGAAACTTCTGGCCGCGGTATGAAACCGGCTGGATTCACCGCCATATGCCGCCCTCGGGCGCCGTCCGGACCCAGTGCCCGGGCAATGGGCTGAGCCGCTTTGGCCAGCCGCATTAAACGAGCGTCTAGAGCTGCCCAGAGTTCATTCGCGGTCCGCGCGCTGTCTGCGCCGCTCCCCGAAATCTCGGATTCAGGGGACTCTGAAAGTGCCTTCACCGCTCTCGCCCTGTTCTGATGCTGCTCGGGACTTAAGCGAGACTGTGCAGCTGCTGTGAGAAAGGCGGCCTCGAGTTCACGCGAAGACCTTAAAGGAAGAGCCGCCGGTTTGTTCGGGAGCTTAAGTTTCTGCGGCTTTATCGGCAG
>ENA-ORPH01002480-ORPH01002480.1-human-gut-metagenome-genome-assembly--contig:-NODE-2480-length-15339-cov-3.989728_pt1 | contig 15339 bp, 7 predicted proteins | sample MGYA00242142_ERZ509074 | MGnify/ENA primary metagenome ERZ509074 (study PRJEB26280, sample SAMEA2338724) | human gut metagenome | biome: human gut; feature: human-associated habitat; material: faeces...
CAGAAGCCGCGCCTTGGGAAGCGCACAGTCGTATTCGACAAGCACGTCTCCGGCCTTGAAGCGTTCACCGTCGCGGAATGCAATAGCACTCACTTCACCGGGCATTTCGCTCGAAAGGAGCGCCTGCGCCTTAGCGGTTACCTGCGCGCGGAATTCGACCGCATCAGCCAATGCTGATGAGCTCGAAAGCCCTGCCGCAGGGGCCGGCGCAGCCGAGGCTGCGCCAATTGTTAAAGCTGCAGCCATCGAGCAAATTGCGCTCAGCGTATGGAGCTTTTCCATCATCATCCTCATTTCGAGCACGATTCTTACCGGCTGGCCTTCAAAGAACCGAGACTTTCCCAGGGCATGCCGGAAACGAGACGGACGGCCGCTCCGCCCTCCTGCGCAGCCGCAGCAACTTCCGGGTTGAGGCGGTAGCTCGCAGACGCTTCCTTATAGTCGCCCACGCCGTCCTTCAAGGCCTGCGTACCGTAAAGCCCCTGCAGCACTGCGCCGTCGGCGATGATGCGGTCCTGCGCGCCGATGGCTTCAGCGAGTCCCGAAATGGACTGATCGGCAACCTCAGCGGGTACCGTATCAAAGCCCGCGGCTTGATAGATGGCATCCTGAGCGTTAAGCATTTCGGCATAGCTCAGATCACGCGTGCGTTTGGCGAGCAGCGTCTCAACCTTCGTGCGCACCGCTTCGAGCTTCGTTTCGCTGCGGCTCTTCACGGCATTTTCAACCTGCTTGTCGATGGAATTCTGTACGCGCGAGAGTTCGTCAGCTCGACGGAAGGCCTTTTCAGCCGCAAAACGCTGATGCCAGGCAACGTGCACCTGGGAGAGAACCGTCATGCGGATGGCCTGACGACGAAGCGGAGCGAGTTCTTCGCGAAGCTCTCCGCCCTTCAGAATCTTCGGCGCAGTGAAGAGGCTCATCAGGTTCCAGCTCACCTGGGTGCCCACGTCCGCCCAGTCATTGTTCGCCAAATACTTATTGCTGTCGTAGTTGAGACCCGCAAAAAGCTGAACATTCGGGAAGAGCTTCAGGAGCGACATGCGGGTTTCGAGCACAGCATTGCGCGCGAGATAGCTTTCTTCGCGAATCTCAGGGCGGCGCACCATGGCGAGCACTTCGAGGTCACTGAGCTTATAGGGCACGGCCGGAACGGCCTCAGCATCCGTCGAGGGAACGGCGAGCTGGAACGGCGTCCCCGGCTGCAGGTTCATGAGGGTCGCGAGCTTGGCTTTGCTCTTCACCAATTCGTCTTCGAGCGTTTCGAGCTGACGAACCATGTTGAGAAGGTCACGCTGGTAGCGAAGCGCATCGAGCGGCTTCACGAGGCCGCGGCCGCCCGCTTCCTTGGACTGAGCCAGAGCCTTCGAAGCGTCGTCGAGCGCATCAGCAACTTCGTCGCGCAGACGCTCAGCGCTGACGGCCGAGAGCCAGGCCGCACGGGTCTGACGGGCGATATCGGCCACCACGCGGCGGCGGCGTTCTTCGGAGGCATAGGACTTGTTGGTCGAAGCTTGGGCTTCAAAGTAGCTCAGACCGAAATCGAGCACATTCCAGGAGAGCTCCAGATCGGCCGTCCTGCCGTCGCGTTCGCTGCTCTTAGAAGGCACGAGCGACTCCTTGCCGGTTGCAAGCGATTCGCTCGAGCTTGCGAGCTCGTTGGAGCGGTCGCGATACCCTGCCGACGCCGTGAGCTTCGGCAAGAGGCTCATGCTCTGCACATCAGCGATGTTTTCCTGCACCGCACGCTCCATCATGGCCAGGCGGTGTTCGAGGTTGTACTTGAGCGCACGGGCAACAGCCTCTTCCATCGTAATGGGAGCCGTGACGGGTTCCTGCGCAGCGAACATCAGCTGCTGGTCGACATTGGCAAGACGCATAAGATCGTCGCTCGAAAGCTTTTCGGGCGCGATGACCGAGCAGCCGGCGAGCATCAGCGCTGCGGCGACGGACGTAGAAACAAGAGTAAGGCGGATCATCCGAGAGGCTTTCATCTGAGACATGATTGGAAATCCTGAAATAGGCAAGAGAATGAGTAGGTTCGGCGGCACGGACTGCCAGAGTGAGCGTCCGTGCCGAATAAGTGAGTTGTCAGCGATCAGCTCGCAGCGAGATCATCGGATTTGGCAAAGATGCCTTCGCGGGCATAGACCGTATGGCGTTCAATGGCAGCGGTGAGACTCGTGTCAGCGACCTCGCTCTGCTCGGGCGTCTCTGCGTCGAGCAGCGCGGCTAAACCCTTTTGAGCAACGTCATTCAAGTCAGCTGACGGCAATTCCGCTGCACTCTCATTGAGCGTCACGCGTGCTGCGGATTTGTCTGAGCGCTCGACCTTTTCAACAGCGCGCTCTACCGCCCGGTCACGGCGAACCTCTTCGGTATGAAGCTTGGCGTCGCGTTCATCATCGACGGTCTGCTTATAAAGCGCGAAGAGGCGCTCTGAGGCCGAGGGTTCTTCCAGAGGCGCAGCCGGCTTGCCGAAGATCGGTTCGAAGACCGGGTGATCCGCCGCCAGTACCGTAGGTCTGAAGTCCTCGCGCTCGAGCCCTCGTCCGAGTCCCGTGTCGCGCAGAAGGTCAAGACCGCGGCCAAATGCCGGGTTGGCAACGCCCGCATCCGCACTGGTGACGGGCGCAATTTGCGTCCCGATCCAAATGGTGCGGGTGGTCGAAGCGCCATAGGCATCCGTGGCCTTCACCGTCACCGCCAAGCCGTTTTCGAAATTCGCGTCCGCCTTTAAGATGCCGGTATCGGCATCAAAAGAGACACCCTCAGGGAGTTCTGCGGGTTCGGTGATCTCCACTCTGAATCCGTCGCCCTCGGCATCCTTGAAGAGCGTATTGAGATCAGCTCTGATCCCGCCGGCCGTATCGCCGAAGACCGCCGGCAGCCCTTCATGAGTCGATCCCGCGCCGACAAACTCGGGCGCGGAATTGGTGCGAACACCCACCGTCACTTCGAACGTATTCGAAAGGCCGTAGCTGTCCGTCGCGGTAATCGTGAGCTTAAAGGGTTCAGTCACCGTCGCCGTGCCGTAGATGCGGCCCGTGTCAGCATCAAAGCTCAGCCCGCTGTTATCGGGCAGCCCGTCAACCCTGAAGGTCAAATCGTCGCCATCAGGATCCTTGATGAAGTCCTTGAGCTCAAACGAATTATTGCCCCCGACCACAACGCTCGGAGCGGTATCCGGTACAGCCTGCGGGGCTTGATTGCCGCGAACAGTGAGCTTAAAGGTGTACTCCACCGGAGCATTCTTGCCGTCCGAGGCCGTGATCGTCACCGAGAACGCACCGACCTCCTGAGGCGTGCCGGAAATCGTCCCTGTCTTTGCGTCGATAGTCAGACCATCGGGGAGCCCCTTCACTGCCGTGAAGGTCAGCTCATCGGCCTCATTCGGGTCTTTGAACCAATCCTTGACACTGAAGTTCGTCTCGTGATTGAAGACGACTTCGGGCACCTTGACATTTCCATCAACAACGACCGGCGGCTGATTTTCCATGATGGTCAGCGTGACATCACGGCTCGCCGTCAGACCGCTCTCGTCTGTCGCAGTGATTCGCAGCTGATAGGCACCCGTCTTCGAAACCGTGCCGGAGAGTTTGCCATTCTCAAACTTCAGCCCCAGCTTCTGAAGACCATTTTCGACAACGTTCCCGTTCTCATCGAGGAGTTCCACGGTGACGGTCGCCACTTTGACGTCATCCGTAAAGAGGTCTGAGGGCAGCGTAATAGAACCCGCTGAACCGCCGAGCGCAACATCCAAGGTACCGCTCAAAGCGTAGTCCGGATACTTCGTTTCGTTAAATTCGGGACCATCGTTAATCTGCAGCGTCACCGCATTGTCAATCAGCAGCGAATCGCTGCTGCCGCTCGAGGACGTAAAGCCAATGCTTAAATCGACCGACAGATCTGCACCTGGCTCAGCACCCGAGGCGGTGAAGGTGATTGCCTTCAAAAGCGCCTCGGCTTTGTCTGCATCAACGCCCTGCTCGAGTGTGATGGAAAGCGTTCCTTCGCGGGCAGACCATGCACCGAGCTTCACGTCACCGCTGTAGACGTAGCCGTCATCCTTGAGCGTCAGACCAGAATCTGCACTGAGCCCAAAGGTGCCGTTCGGATAGTCGACATTTACCGTGATCGAAGCCGCGTGTCCAAGGATGGAATCTTTGATGCCCGAGAAATCAACATTCGCGAGAAAGTCGGTCGGCTGCTCGGGATCCGGGACATGAATGGTCTCTTCGTCGGGCGTCTCAATAGAGCCGTCAGTGGCTTTGACGCTGAAGATCTGAGCGTCGGACTTGCCGACATTGTCAATCATGGTGACCTTCAGCACGACTTCACCGGCAACGTCGGACGGCACGTCATATTTCACCGCCCCAAGCACCGTGTTGAAGACATCGTGATTGAGCGACCCCGTGAATGTAATCGTCAGCTTGCCGCCCTCGACACTGTAAGAACCGAGTTGAGTGCCGTCAGCTCCGGTAATTACTCCGTCCGCAAAGGTATATCCAATAGTCTTGGCAAAACTAAAGCCGTCAGAGGCATTCGCCCCGCCGTTGCGCTCGATCGTAATGCTGAAGTCTTGGTAATCCTCAACATCCGCATCGACGCCAGACAGATATTTGCCTACTTCGGCGGAATTGCCGGTGTAGGGAATCTGAGGCAATGCCGACGCAGAATAAACGCCCTGAGATCCACTGTTAAAGTAGATGTTTTTACCGTCTGAAGAAACAATAAATTTCCCAAAACCTTCTGTACCTGCATCAATGGATCCGGCTTTTGTCAAGAATCCAGAAAGTGCATCTACAGTATATTCAACCATCTTTCCATCCTCAGTTGAGGCAAACAGAAGCTTGCCGTCGGAGGAAAGATGCATTTCTTGAATACTGATCGATTCACCTTCGAATCCATAATCCGCACCAACAGTTAGGGACTGCACGAGAGTCAACGTACCGTCATCATTTTTCTCAAAAGTCAGTACGTAGCGGCTCCCAATGGCAGATGCGGAGTAAACGTAGAGATGTTGACCATCCGCCGATGAAACAACGCTTCCAACCTTCCACAGCATAAATTCATCATCGACTTTGACCCCAGACTCATCCGCATTGATGGTCTCGTAATTCAATGATTGAACAAGATTAAGCGATCCGCCTTCACCCACTGCGACAACGGCAATTCCGCTCTTATCGCCCATACTGTCTTTTTGAACATATATGGATTTGCCATCACCGGAAAATTTAATGGCCGTTAGATTCTGATCCGCAAAATTCATTTCATCCCGCGTGAACTGCGAGATCAATTTCAAACTGCCGTCAGCATCAACTGTATAAAGGTACAAAGTATCTTCGGTGAGCGCCGCAAAGTACTTGCCGGAAGGATCTAAGGAGATGTCCTGCCACGAATCAGACTCAGAGGTCAGATCAATGCCTTCAATAGGAGACCAAGTCCCGTCGGCATCTGCCATGAATCCATGAACGCCTATAACAAAAGAGTTTTCACCGGAAATTGCCTTGACATAAACAGAGCTGCCGTCGGCGGAAACAACGATGCTCCCAGGATATCCCCCTGGCGATGATCCAAGTTCAAAAGCGTTTTTGAGTGTTAATGCGCCATCATCACCGCGGCTGTAAATGTAGAACGTGTACGTCCCGGAGCCATCGCTGCCGGAAGACGACATCACGAAAACCGTCTTGCCGTCCGGCGTCTGTGCTAGATCGTTGACGTAATAATCAGCCCCTGTTATGACGCCGTCATGCATGAAGATTGTGTCTGAGGTTTCAGGCGCATCAACACTTACATCCGGATCGACGCTGAGATGCACACGAATAGTCGCCGTGACATCATCAATAATTGATGAATCAGCCCCGCCGTTATCGGTGCCGCCGTTATCGGTCACTTTAGTCAGAGCGAAAACACGCTCACTAACCTGAGCCTCGGCATTCTCGTTGACATATGTCATCGAATTGACAACGTTTTGAGCGGCCCCAGTCTTAATGCCACCATCAAAACTAATGGTCAGCACGCCTTTTCCGTCAGCGACTACATACTGATAGGCGTATCCGCTCTTCGTAGTGCCGTCTGATGAGCTATTCAGAGGAATACGCACTCCGTCGACCACCCAATATTCACCTTCAGCAAAATCACCCGAAGCCGTGAGCTCCATCGAGGATACTTTCTGATTGAGTTCACCGACATTGATCGCCACATCTTTGAAGATAGGCGATGACATGCCTGTCGTGTTGTAATACTCATTTTCTACAGCAGAAGAACCGGATGCTGAAGGAGCCTGATTGGCAGAGAATTCGTATTGAATCGTTTTCTCAACGGATTGGTCTTTATCCGTTACGGTCGTCTTGACGGAAACGCTGCCGTCTGCAGCTGCAGACTGGACTGTAAAGGAAACCTGCTTGACAACTGCGGCCACATCGGCTGTTGTTGCGCCATCCTTAAATGTCAGAACGATTTTCCCATCAGCTTTCTCAACCGCAGCAATCGTACGGTCTCCGTTCTTGATGACGCCATTTTCGAGCGTATAACCGTCTGCTCCCGTCCATTCAAACGCTGTTGAAGGTTTGGCTTCATCATTCGTTTCGAAGGTGACAGAAACGTTACCGTAGTTGCCGCTGCCGGAATTGGCAGCATCGCGATCGGCATCGGTAATGGAAAGCGACCCGCCGACATTAACCGACTCCCCTAAGGTAGCGTTATGAACTTCCGCCTCTTCATAAGAAAGCACCTGTCCGCCCGCGGCAATCCCAACCTTTCCTGAGTCAAACACAACGAGTCCGGCTGCATCACCACCTACTGCAGGTGTTGTTTTAATCGGGGTAAGACCTTCTTGCGTCACGCGAAATTCTGAAAGCGTCCCAGAGTCATTGCTTGAAAGGACATAAAGACGATCTCCAGCTGGAGAGAGCGCAATATCCACAACGTTAGAACTATCAGTTTCCGCTATTTTAGAAAAAGTTTTTTCAGCAAAATTAGCCTGATAAATTTGAATCTTACCGCCAAATTGAACAGCTATTAGCCCGTTATCTGATGCCGTAATATTAAGAACACCATCACCCTCTTCTATTCCATCAAGATCTTGAGAGAATAACTCTTCACCGTCAGCACCATATACTTTAAGTTCTGGGCCATAGGCAAACTCATGATTGCGGAATTTAATGACATAGTCTCCGCAGCTGACAAAATCCATTGAAGCATTTTCGCCAATATCCGAATCGTTCCATTGACCGTTCTCATAAGATATTTTTGTACCGCCGTATGAACTCCCCCAACCATAATCAGCAAAATAGCCGATATAACAGGTAGTACCATCAGAACTTACAGCAATTGATGTGCCAGTTCCTGATATTTCCTTTTGACCTTCAGTGGTTAAATCACCATTATCTGCCACTTGGAAACGAAATACATTATTCCCGCTCACAGCATAAAGGACACGGCCATCAGCGCTAGATGCAATATCCGTAATGCTTCCAAGCCCATCAACACTTGAATGATCAAAAGTCTGCAGATAAGAAAGCTTCCCATCAGTCACTTTAAAGACAGCAATATCGCCGTCTTTGTCGCCTACAAAGGCAAAATTCCCGTTGTCTGACAGAAAGATCTTTGTGGCATTCTCGATGCCGGGTGCATTTGTAAGACCGGACAGTTCTGTTCCGCCAACATTCACTTCCGGCGCAAAGTTATAGCTGCTCTCGATTTTCACGGTTCGATCTATATCCAGATCAGCCGTGCCTCCATCATTCATATAAGAAAGCGCATCGATCTTGACGGTCACATCCGCTGAAGTTTGGGCAGTGCCGTCTGCAACCTTCAGTGCAAGACCGTCAATAAGCGTTTGGAGCTGGTCAGCATTCTGAGTAGACCCGATTTTGATGACCACCGTTGCCGTGCCGTCCGCACCGACCGTCACCGTTGCATAGCGGTCAGCGTCTGGATCACCGATCTGAACCTTGTTGCCCTGCGTGAGGAGTACTTCCTTTCCATCAACAATAAGGGCCAGTCCTTTGCCGCTTTCAGAAACCTGAAGCGTCAGCGAGTCGTAAGTCTTACCGTCAGCAAGCGGCTCAACCTGGACATTGCCGAAGAGATCGACCTGAGCACCCGGATTGCCGTTTTGATCCACGGTGATGTCGCCAGCGGAAGGATCCGCTGAAACTGGCGGATTGGCATCCGCCTGAGCATCCGCCGCCACTTCTGCCGCCGTTGCCGCAGCCGCCGCGTCAAACATCATTCGCGGCTCAAGCGCAAGCTCAAGGCTTCCGTAGGAGAGATTCGCTGTAGTCATTTTGTGCTTCTTCCCTTTTGGGTTGGGTTTCAAACTTATTCGATGAGCCGCGCAAAGCTGCTCTTACTTTCAAGATCCGATGCAATACGCTTCAATCCGTCGATCACCGTCTCTTTGCCTTCTGCGAAGCTCGTTGTCTGAACTTCAGACACATCGCCGGAATTGCGTCCGCAGGCCAGGAGCGTGGGCTTAAGCTCGTTGTAGCGGCGAAGCCCGGATTCATTTGTTGAGGGCGGAACGATGAGCATGTAGAAATAGAAGTCCTGATGCGACTTGAAGCTGTCGCACAAATCTTCAATTCGCTGCCGGACAAAATCTCGGTCTCCGGTATCGGCATAGCCGCCCAAGCTCTCAAGATCGAGATAAAAGTTGTTGGCATCCATGTCGATGTCAATCAGCGGACCATTCAAATTGGCCAGCATGACGATCGCCTTGACGGTGGACTTGCCGTCTTCGCTGAAGTCACGCGGGTGGTCGAGATCTCCCCAGCCGTCAATACCGCGGAACCCCGGCGAAAGCGCCATTGCTCCCCATCCCATTGCAATATTCATGTTGATGGCGTGATTGATTTCTTCATGATCGCCAATCATTTTTTGCAGACGTGCCGTAAATTTTTCACGCTCATCCGTGAGCGGCAGGAGTGCTGTGAGCGGCACTGTCCCGTCAGCCGCAATCCAGCGCTGATCTGTTGGTCCCGTTAATCCGTTGCCCGCAGAAGGAATCACCGGTCCCCGCCACGTGATGTAGGGCCACCCGCCGGGATAGTTCGACATAATGCAGTTGCCGCCGTAACAGGTTTCAGCGCTGATTTCAAAAGATCCTCCCGGCGGTTCAGTCCAATCGAAGAGTTCCCCGCCGCGCATTCCCCGACGAACATGAAGAATCTTCTTGCGGACATCGGGCATATCGGGAGAGGCCAAATTAGAGACACCCGCCCCCTGTTTGATATAGCGGAACCACTGCGGCTCAATTCGATCCGGCAGCGCCCAGCTGCGAATACGCGAAACACCCTTGGCATCGTCCCAAACATTGACGCCGTCTGAATAAGGCACTAAGGCCATCCAGCGGTCAGCCCGTCCGTCAATGACTTCGTCATAAAAGGCCTCGCCGATGTCGCGGATCGCCTGCATGTCTCGCTGCGTCTCATTGATCGTGGAGGGGACAACCAAAGCAATTTCAAGCGGGTTGTAAATCGCCACCGCAGCACTTGCCACCTCAACGGTCTTCCCCGGACCGCCTAAAAGTGACGGCAGCGCCCGAAAGCTTGCCGAGACTCGATACCCTTCATAGTCGTTCCAGGTCACCGGCTCTACCGCAACGCTCAAGTCACGCGAGAGCTGCTCTTTATCCAAACCCAGATTGACGGCAACATAGCGCTGAGCCATCCCCAGCACATCCGTCTCGGAGTCCTTCGCCGCCTCCATCGCCACAGCCTGTGCAGCCGCATCAGTCGCCTGCTTGAGGCGAGCCCCGTCGGCACTCACGCGCGTTGCGTCCACCACAAAGGCCGTGAGCGCAATGCCGCCGATCAGGAAAAAGACCACATTGACCGCAGCCGAACCGGATTCTTCACGGAGAACACGGGCCAAAAGCGACTGGGCACGTTTGCAAAGAAGAGAAATCATGCGTTGCTCCCTTCGCCATCATCGTCCGACGGCATCAGATTTTCTTCTTCAAGCGCTTCGTCGAGCTTGATTTCGCGGTTGTTGGAGCGGTAGATGTTCTCCACCTGAATCACTCGGGGAAGACGCAGGTGCTTGCCCAATTCAAAGCCTGCCGTACGGCGGCAGACATCCACCACAATCATCGACATCGTGCTGCCGTCCACATCGCTCTCATCATTGCCTTCGCCGGAATTTTCCGGCGGATCCACCGGCAGTTCGCCCGTGAAGTACTTCCCCTCGACATTGAGTTCGCAGAGCATCGCCCCGTCGCCGCGGCGAATCATCCACTGCACGGCGCCGGACTGCAGCACATTCATGATGATGACTTCGGTGTCACGGGTTTCGGTCTCGAGCGATGCGTCAACGAGCGCATTGAGCCCGTACTGCGTGAGCTTAGGCTGCTGCGCAGCATTTACAGCAATGCTGCCAGCGCCCGCCTCAAGGCGTTCCCGCTCAATGCCGATCTGGTGCATATCCGAAAGAATCACGGCAGTGCTCACCAAAAATGTGATGCCGAGCGCTGTTTCTACAGCAATCGACCCGGATTCACGACGCAGTCCGACTACGGCCGAAGCAATCATCTTGAAATAGGAACTCTTATTCATTTCACGTCCCTTCACTTTCTTCAATGCGGGGGTAGTAAGCGATGACGCGTTCGTAGCGATAAGTGAAATCTTTTCGGTTCGTCAGAATGAGGCGCGGAAGCGGCGTAATGAAGTCCTTGGAGATCACGACGACAACCTTCCAGGCGGGATAGCTGCTGTCCGCTTCTGCGGTGCCTTCCTCATCGTCCTGGCCTGCGCCGTTTGTTCCGCCCGGGTTGCCGAGCGCGTCCAGCGACTCATAGGCCTCAACGGTTACGCGGGAGACATTCGAGGGCTTGAGGTAGCCAAATGAATAGGCCGCAATACCCTGACGAATGTCATTTTCGGCGGACGCCCCCAGCTCACCGGCATCGCGAAAGCGCAGAAGCGCGCTCGAGACTGCGCTTTCACCAACCTGAATCGTGAGCGCCATATTGGCAAATTCCACAATGATGAAGAACGCCGCCAGAATCACCGGAAAAGCAAAAGCCGTCTCAACCGCGGAGACGCCGCGACCGTCGCGCAGGAAAGCACGGCCGGCGGTAAAGATTCGCGAACGGAAGATCCCGACTGTCATTTAGGGCTGACTCCCGTTTTGACCAGCGCTGCCCTTTTTCAGCGCCTCAAGCGCAGCTGCGGCTTCGGGGCTGCCCTTCGGGAACGTCTGGGCATGGGAAGAAAGACCGGCAGCGTCCTTTGTTTCGATCGTCTTCACGGGCTCAACGACAAGCGGAACTTCATAGCCGTAGTCCGAATCATCCGAAGATTTCGGGCGAATTTCGATCATCTTCTCGGCCGCCCGCAGGCACTCATCGGCGAGCGTAGATTCGCCGGCATCAATGCGGCTTTTCATGGCGGCAAACTTTTTGAGGGCATCCTGTTCATTCGTCATGAAGCTCTGGAGCGTTTCGCGCGAACGATCTGCCGACCCCGTCATAAACTGGACAAAGGCGAGATTCATTTTGGGGGTCAGTATGCCGGAAGCGTCCGACGAGCTGAAGTTCTCAGCGTCGCCGAGCACCTTCAAGGCCCCCTTGGCATCGTTCATGCCGAGTTTGGCGAGCGCCAAATTGTTAAGCACCTGCACGTTCGTCGGTGACTGGGCAAGCGCCTTGTCAAAGTACTTGACGGCTTCCTCGTGCTCACCCGCAGCATCGAGAACAATGCCGTAAGCATTGAGCGCAGAAACGTTCTTGTCGTCGAGCTCAACGGCCCGCGCGAGTGCGCTTCGCGCATCGCTCATGCGGGCTGAAGCCATATAAGCACGGCCTAAACCAGTGAGGAGCCCCGCTTCTTCAGCCGGAGCAAATTTCACTTTTTCAGCTTCTGCAAGGGCTTTGGTTCTGGTAAACAAAGTCAAGGTAGCTCGCGGCGGTTCAATGAGCGACGCGATCCCTGCATATTCCAAAAGGGTCTTAGCATCCATGCCGCCTCGGCGGTCGAGTTCAGCATAAACGCCGAGCGCCCCTTCGTAGCGTCCCTGAGCCACCAGCATGCGCGCAAGGCGGAGCGCCGACTCACGGTCCTTTTTGGGCGCTGTTACGACTTCTGAAGGCGTGCGCTCCTTGATGGTGCGCTCAGGCATCGGGCTGTCCGACCCCGCGCCGGCGAGGGACGCACACCCCGAAAGCATCAGCGCAGCTGCCGAAAAGGCAAAGAGCATAGCGGCCTTCATGGCCGGATGCGGGCGTCGGCAGGAACTGTGAACAGAAGTAGTCATGATCGAAAAAATCAGGTGAGGAGACTGCGGATGACGCGCATCAGTGCGGGTGCGGCCACGATCGCTACGACGGGCGGCAGAATCAATGTCATCAGCGGCAAAGAGAGACGGGCGGGGAGCTTCCCGGCACGTTCTTCGAGCGTCAAAATCAAGGTCGACCGAGATTCGGCGGCAATGTTGTGGAGCGCCTGCGCCAGAGGCGTACCGAACTGTTCGGCTTGAATAAGCGTTGAAACCATGCCTTCAATAGACGGCACGCGCGTACGCTCGGCGAGATTGCGCAGCGCCGCTGAACGCTCGGGCATGATTTCAAGTTCGGCATTGGTGAGTGCGAGTTCATGAGCGAGAATCGGTGCGGAAAGTTCCAGTTCTCTCGACACCACCTTCACAATGCGCGTAAAGGGAAGGCCGGCCTCGGCGCAGATCACCATGAGGTCAAGGGCGTCGGGCATGCTGCGCTCAAGCGCCGTATAGCGCCGTGCGGCCATCGACTTCAAAACCCATTCCGGCAGAATACCGCCCGCAAAGTAACCTGCCCCCATGAGCGCGATGGTGCCGATGCTTCGCTCCTGAGTGCCGAAAAAGAGCGCGGCCGCAATGCCGAGTCCGAGCAGCGTTTTGAGGAGCAAAAAGACGCCGAGCGAACCCGGGCGCGCGAAACCGGCTTGGGCGAGGAGGAGCGCCGTTGTCTCACGGCTCTTGTCATTCCCGGCGAGCTTCAGCCCAAAGCGAGCGGCCGGCTGAATCCATTCCGGCAGCGGCTCGATGCCGCCCGCCTGATGCGGATGCGCAGCCGCTTCTTCATCAATGGTGCCCGCCAATCGATCTTCAAGTGCCTCAGCATCTTGTTGGGAGCGCAGCGCAAACACAAAGACGACAATAGAGAGGAGCGCGAGCGCAAAAAAGATAATCCATGTAGTCATGACTCGAGCCTCACTGAATGCGGCGAACCATCAGCCAGGTCACAAAAAGCCCGGCAGCAACGCTCGCGGCAGCGTAGCCGAGCACTTTGAGGCCGGTCGGATCGGTAACGAGGAACTGAAAGTCCTGCGGCGCCTGGATGTACTGATAAATGAGCACGCCGGGCACGAGACAGGCGACGATCTTGATCGAAGCGCGAGCCTCGGATGTTTTGGCCTGCACCTTGAGTGCAAGCTCCGCGCGCTCGCGAAGCGTGGCCGCCAAGCGCTCGAGCGTGTCGGCCAGACGGCCGCCCGACTCCTGACTGATGATCACGATGACGGCGAAAAAGCGGTATTCGGGCAGCGGCACGCGGTGCGCTGATTCCTGAAGCACCTGCTTCAAGGGGACGCCCAGACGCAGCCACCGGTCGATGGTGCGAAGTTCTTCCGAGAGCGCGCCGCGCAGGTTCTGTGCGGCGAGTCCGAAGGCGGTCTGAGCCGGCACGCCGGCGCGGCAAATTCGCGCGATGGAGTCAATCGCTTCCGGAAGCAATTTGCCGAGGTCTTCGGTCCATTCACCCATGGCGCGCAGATATAGGAGCGCCGCCGCAGAGGCGAAAAGCGCTGCGCCTCCGAAAAATGCGATCAGGAACGGATAGTCCGTCATGCGGCCCACCAGTGCGGCTGCCGTGAAGGAAAGAGCTCCAAGCACCAATACGCGAAGGCGCAGGTTCTTGGTCCAGCCGAGCAGTTCCAGTCCCTTCTGAATGCGCACGATGCGGGCATGGAGCTTCGGGAAATGCCCGTGATAGTCGTCAAGCCCCATCAGCACGGATTCATCGGGATATTCAACCGGCGCAACGCTTTTGGCTTCCTCCTCAACCTGCGTCAAAAGCTCAGTGAGTCTTTCGCGAACCATTTCTTCGCGGCGTGCGCGGTTCGTAAAGGCACGAAGTCCCAGCACGCCCAAAAGTACGAAGAGGAACACCAAAATCGTGAAAAGATTAAGCATGAGCTTTGTCCTCTCAATTGCCGCCGAAGAGATGTGCGCGGTCCTGATAGAACTTCGGGCGCAGCCCCGTATTGACGAATTCGCCTACGATCCGTCCGTCGGCAGAGATGGATTTGATGCGGTAGTTGTAGAGTTCCTGCGTCTGGATGACGTCCTCTTCCATGCCGCAGACTTCAACGATCGACACCACACGGCGCTTGCCGTCGCGCATGCGTTCAATCTGCACGACCATATTCACCGCGCCGCCGATCTGACGGCGGATGGCATTGAGCGGGAGCTGCAGATTGGCCATCAGCACCATGTTCTCCAGACGGATCAGGGCGTCGCGCGCATTATTGGCGTGCACCGTGCAAAGCGAGCCGTCATGACCGGTGTTCATGGCTTGGAGCATGTCAAAGCACTCGCCGCCGCGAACTTCGCCCAAGATGATGCGGTCCGGACGCATACGAAGCGCGTTCTTAACAAGATCGCGCTGGGTGATCTGTCCGCCGCCTTCAATGCTTTCGGGACGGGTTTCCAGACGCACAATGTCTTCCTGATTGAGCTGCAGTTCGGCCGCATCCTCAATCGTCACCACGCGCTCCTTCTGCCCGATCTTGAAGGACAAGGCATTGAGCAGCGTTGTTTTGCCCGCGCCCGTGCCGCCTGAAACGACGATATTGAGGCGCGCCATCACAGCGCGGGAAAGGAGCTCCACCATTTCCTTGGTGAGTGCGCCGCCCTCGGAGAGTTCTTCCAAATTGCGCTTATGCTTGCTGAATTTGCGGATTGAAATGGATGTGCCGTCAAGCGCCAGCGGCTTCGTAACAACATTGACGCGGCTGCCGTCTGCCAGACGAGCATCGACCATCGGATTGGCTTCATCAATGCGGCGGCCGACGCGCGCAGCAATGCGCTGCGCAATATTGAAGACGTGCTCTTCATCAATAAAGGTAATGGGCGTCAGTTCAAGTTTGCCGAAGCGCTCGACAAACACCTTATCCGCGCCGTTGACGAGAATATCCGTAACGGTTTCATCAGCGAGCAGCGGCTCGATCGGCCCGATGCCGAGCATTTCGTCGAGCATCTGCGCGCTGATGGCCTGTTCTTCAGCGGCCGTCAGCTGAAACCGGTTCTGGTCGCAGATCTCACGAATGAGCTGAGCGACTTGTTCTGCAAGATTTT
>ENA-ORPH01002504-ORPH01002504.1-human-gut-metagenome-genome-assembly--contig:-NODE-2504-length-15220-cov-6.715859_pt1 | contig 15220 bp, 18 predicted proteins | sample MGYA00242142_ERZ509074 | MGnify/ENA primary metagenome ERZ509074 (study PRJEB26280, sample SAMEA2338724) | human gut metagenome | biome: human gut; feature: human-associated habitat; material: faeces...
AAATTAAGACATTTTCCTAAATGATTTATTAAGACATTATCATAAATGAATCATAGCAACTTGTATGAATTAGAAAATTTGATTGACTAAGCGTAAAAAACGTGCTATAATAGGAAACATAAGTTTTTTGGATTCCGAAATGTAACAATTGTTAAAGGAGGAAAAGCTTTTATGAAACAGTTATGGAAATCTTTTAAGAAATGGTATCGGTTAGGATTTAAATGGTCTATGACCAAAGATTGTGAAGATGAGCTACTTATGCAAGTGTATTACATTCAAGCAATTATTGTTCAACTGGTAATATTTTTTAATATGAAGATTGCAAATTTTAATCTTTATTTGATTTTTGTTTTAGCACATCTTGTAGGAATGTATGTATTGGGCTTCTTAAGAGATCAGTGGGAAGGAGACAAAAAAGAAGAAAAATATTTTTATATTAACGAAGGTGTAGAGATTACACTTATACTTCTTTCATTTTTTGTTGTAAAATCTATCTACTATGTTTTGACTGTTGCTATAGCGACAGCAGTTGCAATGTTTATTACACCCATAATGCTCGAGTATATTATTGAATTTTTAGATTTAATACTTGAAAAAATTTTTAGTAAAACAACAATGAAAGAAAAAATAGAAGTAGACGATATTTCATATATTTTTATTAATATTTCGTGTTGGATTTTTGCAATAATAGCAATATTTGCTACAAAATTTACAATTGGTATGAAAATATTGTTGAGTGCTATTTATATTCTTAGTATTCCTATTATTACAATAGCAGCAGATAATGGAATGAACTGTTCTGAAATAATAGCTTGTGACATAATGTTTATCGAGAATCTTCAAGAGAGGTTAGATGATATTTACAAAAATCAAGAAGAAAAAGATAATGATAAATAACTGAAAAAAAGCAGGTGATAAGTAATTATCACTTGCCTTTTTTAAATTATAATTTATGATAAATATTATAATCAATATCAGGGAAAATACAATCCTTTAATTGAATATCTTTTAAAAATGATTTATCAATTTTATTGTCTTTAATCTCATAATATAATTTAGTAAAACGTCCGATGTGATCTTTAATACGTTTTTTTGCATAATCAACCATTGTACCATTTGTGATAATAAATAGCCAGCAACTTGTTTGTGCCAAAAGCAATTCTCTTGCAGCTTGGTTAAGAGCTTCTTTAACAATTCCATCTTTACGATTAGGATAAGTTGTTGCAAGTTCAATCATTCTTTCTGCTGCTTTATGTAAGTGACGGTGAACGTAGTCGTTAGTAGGGTTTAACCAAACACCACTATAACCATTTGCACCCCAACTTGAACGACATGGTGTACTAACTTGGATTTCTGGATATTTATCTATATATTCAGATGGTGTAATTAATTCAAAATTACAATCATCATAATAAATCTTCTTAAATAAAATATATAACCAATAAGGTCCTTCATACCACCAATGTCCATATAATTCAGCATCATAAGGGCATAGTATAATAGGTGGCTTGTCCATATATCCAGCAACATTTTCAATTTGTTCAGTACGAGAATTCATAAAATGTCCAGCTTGTCTTTCGGCAGAATCATGAGCCCATTGAATATCATAATAATCTTTTTGTTCAGTCTTTCCAGTAATTCTGTGATATTTTATACCAGTGTGAACACGAACTCCGTTATGAGCGATATAAGGTTTAATATAATCATAATCAGCTTCATAACCGATATCTCTATAAAATTCTCTGTAATTGTAATCTCCTGGATATCCATCTATTGAGCTCCAAACTTGTTGAGATGATTTCATATCACGTCCAAAACAAACTAATCCACCAGGTGAAACAATAGGTGCACAAGTTCCGTAGATAGGAGTAGGGTCTGCATATAAAATTCCATGAGATTCTACAATAGCATATTCAATGCCGAATTCTTTTAAATATTTATCAGCTTCTGGGACATATCCACATTCAGGTAACCAAATACCACGAGGTTTTCTTCCGAAAAATCTTTCATATGTTTGAACACCAACAGCAATTTGTGCTCTAATGGCTTCTTCATTAACATATAAAATAGGAAAGTATCCATGTGTTGCACCACAAGTGATAATTTCTAATACTCCAATATCTTGAAAATGTTTGAATTGTTCTATAATGTTACATTTCCACACATCTCTAAAAAGATGTAGGTCATTTGAATATCTATCATAATAATAATGAGAAAGTCTATTAACTCTTTCATTATCTTTAGTTCTTTCAATTTCTTTTCCTGAAAGTTCTATTAATTTCTCTAAATAATGAATATATTTTTGTTGCAATAATTTATTATCAAACATTGAAAGTAGAGTAGGTGTTATAGACATTGTAATTCTAAAATTAATACCTTCATCAACTAATTTTTGATAACTTTGTAATAATGGTATATATGTTTCTGAGATTGCTTCATATAACCATGATTCTTCCAAGTAATCATCACTTTCGGGATGATGTATAAATGGAAGATGTGCATGTAATACGAAACTTACATATCCTTTTTTTTGCATTTTATTTCTCCTTTTTTGTTAAATAATGCCGTAGGTGAATTTCCTACGACATTTATTGTTTAAATGAATCTTGATGACATACTTCCTGATGAAGGATTTCCGCCAGAAGATGGATTATTTGTAATTCTGTCAAATAGTGAAATATCTTCATTTTGATAAATACCAGCATACATGTTTTGTAATAATTTTTCACTTATATATGGTATATTTTGAATACGTTTCATAGCTGGTAAATGTTTTATTATATCAAATAATGAAATAGATTTTTCATTATTGTTTTTTACATTTCTAACTTTAATTGTATTATTTTCATTTGTATTAAATAATACGTGATCATTAGGAGATTCTATTTCATTTGAGTTTGATACATGTATATAATCTGTATGAATTTTTTCTTGAATTTCTTTTGTTGCTTCTTCATTATAATAATTAGGACGTCGTCCAAGTTCAACTCTATAATCACATTTACTATCATTTACATGTAAATACCAACTATTTGCAAAATCATTTATTGGAATTTCAAAACTATAATTCATAGTGTCATTATGAACAATTAAAACTGGTCGTGTTATATTAAAGAAATTTTCACCATATTGTTTAATATAATTTTCTCTGTCAGAATCTGCAATATCCCAATATACAAATAGAGTATCAGGTGTTTGATAAAGTATTTTTACAATTGTTTCATTATATCTATATGGTAAATCGTAATATTCTATAACTTCTGCAAGTGGTTTGACTTTTTTTGTAGTTTTCTTTGTTGATGTTTTTAAAGCATTTTTTTGATTAGCCACTTTTTTGGAAATAGTTGATTTTTTTGATGCTATTTTATTTGCTTTTTTCGTAACTGATTTTTTTTCTGTATTATTTTGTTTTTTTGAACTAGAATCAACTTTAGAATTAATAACTTCTTTTGATACTTTTTTTACCACATTTTTTGCACTTTTTGAAGGTGTTACTTTCTTTTTATTTTTATCATTTAGTTCTTTAGTTTTTGTTGGCATTTTTTCTCCTCCTATGTAAAAGACATTATTTCTTATATACTATACCAAAATAAAAATAAATTCAAGGGAAAACACAAAAAAATTGAAAAATATTTTTGGAAAACGTATTGACAAATTTAACCAAGCATTGTATAATAATATCTGTTACAAGAAGAAGTTATCCACTTCTCACCTTATCTCAGCGGAAAAAGGTTAGAAAAATTTAGATTTATATTATTGATATATCTATATTTGTGTGGAATTGACTTGTAACAGAGTCAATTTTTTTTATGCAAAAAAGTGACGAAAAATTAGGAGGTGTTTTATATAAAACAAGAATTACCTATTAATGGTCAAATAAGAGCCAAAGAAGTTCAATTAATTAGTGAAACTGGAGAAAAATTAGGAATGGTTCCACTTGCAAGAGCATTAGATTTAGCTGGAGAGAAAAAATTAGATTTAGTATTAGTATCACCAAATTCACAAATACCAGTATGTAAAATAATGAATTATGGAAAATACAAATTTGAACAATCTAAAAAAGAAAAAGAAGCTAAAAAGAAACAAAAAGTTCAAGAAACAAAGGAATTAAGAATTACTCCAAATATTGAAGAACATGACTTTGGATTTAAAGCAAAAAATGCAAGAAAATTTCTAGAGGATGGTAACAAAGTAAAAATTACTGTAAGATTTAGAGGAAGAGAATTAAACAATGTAAAAATGGGAGAAGATGTACTAAATCAATTTATATCTGAATTAGAAGATATATCAGTAGTAGAAAAGAAACCAAAACTAGAAGGTAAAAACATGTTTATTATACTAGCTAAAAAAGCTTAATAATATATAAAAACAATTGAAAGGAGCGAAAACGCTATGCCAAAATTAAAAACAAATAAAGCTGCAAAGAAAAGATATTCTTTAACAGCAACAGGAAAAGTAAAAAGAACAACAGCTAATAGAAGACATTTATTAGCAAATAAGACAAAAAGACAAAAATTATCAAGCAGACGCCCAGGAGCTTATGCAGATAAGACATGTGAAAACACAATTAAAAAATTATTACCATATGGTAACTAAAAAGTAGTTAGGGAGGGAAAAATAAATGGCAAGAGTAAAATCAGCAATGACAACAAGAGCAAGACATAAAAAAGTATTAAAACAAGCAAAAGGATATTATGGTGCAAAGCACTATAGATTTAGAAATGCTAATCAAGCAGTATTAAAATCTTTATCATATGCTTATGTTGGAAGAAAAGATAAAAAGAGCAATTTCAGAAAATTATGGATAGCAAGAATAAATGCTGCAGCAAGAATGAACGGATTAACATATAGCAAATTAATCTCAGGATTAAAGAAAGCTAATGTTACAATCAATAGAAAAATGTTAGCAGAAGTTGCTGTAAATGATCCAAAAGCATTTGCAGAAATCGCTGAAGTAGCAAAAAAAGCATAAATTAATGAAAGGAGGTCTTTATTTTGAATAAATCAAAATAAGGACTCTTTTTGTTTTATAGACAAAAAGGATGGTTATAAAAATGAACATAGGAATAGATATAGATGGAGTTTTAACAGACTTAGAAAGAGAAACAATAGATTTTGGAACTAAAATGTGTATAGAAGAAAACTGGCCAATAACAATTGATTTGAGTAAATATTGGGAAGTAGAAGCATTTGGCTGGACATCAGAACAAGCAGATAAATTTTGGAATAAATATTTAGTAGAATATGTAACTCAGAGTCCAGCAAGGAGATTTGCAAAAGAGATAATAAGCAAATTAAGAGAAGAAGGAAATAATATATATATTATAACAGCTAGAGATGAAAATGGAATGCCACCTGAATATTATGGAAAAATGCAAGAGTTAACGATAAAATGGCTTAAAGAGCAAGAAATTGAATATAATGAATTGATATTTACAAGTGATAATGAAAAAGTTCAAAAATGTATTGAAAATAAAATTGATGTAATGATAGAAGATAGTCCAAGAAATATAGAAGATATAGCTAAAAAAGTAAAAGTTATTAAGTTTGATTGTCAATATAATAAAAATGTAGTAAATGAAAATGTTATTACAGCATATAGTTGGTATCATATTTATGATATATTAAAAAAGTTTTATAGGTAAAACAAAAACCTAAATATTATTTATAAGGGGAAGAAAAATGGCGAAGATATTTGAAGATGTGTCAAGAACATTTAATGAATTTTTATTAATACCAAATTTAACAGATGAAAGGTGTATACCATCAAATGTATCATTGAAAACACCTATAGTAAAATTTAAAAAAGGAGAAGAGCCTAAATATTATGCAAATGTTCCAATGGTATCTGCAATAATGCAGTCTGTATCTGGGGAAGAGATGGGAATTGCATTAGCTCGTGAAGGAGGAATTGCTTTTATATATGGTTCACAATCAATAAAGTCACAAGCAGAGATGGTATATCATGTAAAAAAACATAAAGCTGGTTTTGTAATAAGTGATTCAAATGTAAAGAGTGGTACAACATTAAAAGAAGTAATAGAATTGATAAAGAAAACGGGACATTCTACGGTAATGATTACAGAAGATGGAACATCAAGTGGAAAATTTTTAGGATTGGTAACAGATAAAGATTATAGAATTTCAAGAGATGATTTAGAAGCTCCAATAGATGAATTTATGACACCTAAAGATAAAGTAATATGGGCGGAAGAAGGAATTACACTTGCAGAAGCAAATGATGTAATATGGAAAAATAAAAAAGAATGTCTACCAATTTTAAGCAAAGATGGAAGATTAAAGTTTTTAGTATTTAGAAAAGATTATGAAGAAAGAAAACATAATCCAAACTCATTATTAGATGAAAATAAGAGATATATAGTAGGTGCTGGAATTAACACAAGAGATTATGAAGAAAGAATTCCTGCTTTAGTTGAGGCTGGGGTGGACATTTTATGTATTGATTCTTCAGATGGGTATTCAGTATGGCAAAAAAATACAATTCAATATGTTAGAGAAAAATATGGAGATAGTGTAAAAATAGGTGCTGGAAATGTAGTAGATAAAGAAGGATTTAGATATTTAGCAGAAGCAGGAGCTGATTTTATAAAAGTTGGAGTAGGTGGAGGCTCAATTTGTATAACAAGAGAAACTAAAGGCATTGGTAGAGGACAAGCAAGTGCTTTAATTGATGTTGTACAAGCTCGTGATGAATATTTTAAAGAAACTGGAGTATATATTCCCGTTTGCTCTGATGGTGGAATTGTACATGACCATCATATCACAATTGCATTAGCACTTGGAGCTGATTTTGTTATGATGGGACGTTACTTTGCTCGTTTTGATGAAAGTCCAACAAGAATTGTAAAAATTAATAATAATTATGTAAAAGAATATTGGGGAGAAGGTTCTAATAGAGCTAGAAATTGGCAAAGATATGACATGGGAGGAGATAAGAAACTTTCTTTTGAAGAAGGAGTTGATTCTTATATTCCTTATGCTGGAGCGTTGAAAGATAATTTAGCTGTTACTGTTGCTAAAATAAAATCAACAATGTGCAATTGTGGTGCTATTACTATTCCTGAATTTCATCAAAAAGCTAGACTAACTCTTGTATCTAATGTTAGTATTCAAGAAGGTAGTGCACATGATGTTATTTTAAAGGAAATAGAAAAACAATAAAAAGTGCTGACTTTTCGTCAGCACTATATTTTTTTATTCTTTTTTCATTTTAGGCTTAGAAATTAAGGATGCAATATATCCAAAAAATACAGCAGCGGCAATACCTCCAGCAGAAGCTGTAACACCGCCAGTAAAAGCACCTATAATTCCAGTTTCCTTGACAGCTTTAATAGCACCTTTAGCAAGATTATAACCAAAGCCAGTTAAAGGAACTGTAGCACCTGCACCTGCAAAATCAACAAGATATTGGTAAACTCCAAGTCCACCTAATATTGCACCAGTTGTAACGAAAATAACTAAAATTCTTGCTGAAGTAAGTTTGGTTTTATCAATTAGAATTTGTCCTATAATACAAATTATACCACCAGTAACAAAACATTTTAATAGTCCAATCCAAGAAATACTTTGCAACCAATCCATGTAAACACCCCCTACATTTCTATACTTATTGCATGTGCAATACCAGGAATGCTTTCACCTTGTTGAGAAGATGTAGAATTCATGAGTGCACCTGTTGCAATTAGTAATAATCTTTTAATTTTTTTATCTTTTAACTGTTTGAAAAAATAACCAGAAAATACAGTAGCACAACATCCACAGCCACTTCCACCAGAATGGGTATCTTGTTTTTCTTTGTCAAACATTAAAACACCACAATCATTATAATTAGACTTGATATTATATCCTTTATCCATAGCAAGTTCTGTTAATATTTCTTTTCCTATATATCCCAAATCGCCAGTGATAATTGCATCATAATAAGATGGTGCACGTCCAGTGTCTTGAAAATGACAGATTAAGGTATCAAGTGCTGCAGGAGCCATAGCAGCTCCCATATTGTTAGCATCTTTAATTCCCATGTCAACAATTTTTCCAGAAGTTATATGTGTAATAAATGGTCCTTCACCAGTTTGAGATAAAATTGCAGAACCAGCACCAGTAACTGTCCATTGAGATGTTGGTGGTCGTTGATTTCCTAGTTCAAGAGGAAATCTGAATTGTTTTTCTGCACTACAAAAATGACTAGAAGCGGCGCAGATGACGTGTTTGGCACATGCTTCTGTTAAAATGGCCCCAAGGCTAAGTCCTTCGACAAAAGTAGAACAAGCTCCGAAAATTCCTATAAAAGGTATGTTTAACTCGCGTAAACCAAAACTAGATGAAATACATTGATTTAATAAATCTCCTGCAAAGCAATATTCTATATCATTAGAAGATATACCAGACTTTGCAATAGCCATATTTACAGTTTCTTTAATAATTTTACTTTCTGACTTTTCCCAAGTTTTTTCACCCCAGAATTCATCATCTAAACATTGATCAAAATATTTTGTAAGAGGACCATTTGCTTCTTTGGGTCCGACAATTGAAGCGACTTCTGTTATAACAGGGGGAGTATCAAATTTTATTGTTTGTTTTCCTAATTTTTGCATAATAAAATCCTTTCTATATTAAACTAAAGTAATAGCTTGAGTATTAAAAATTAAATACACAAGTCCAATAATTATGGAAGCAGAAATACCAAATACAAGAACAGGCCCTGCAACAGTGAACATTTTTCCTCCAACTCCCATTACATAACCTTCTGATTTGTATTCCATAGCAGGTGAAACAATAGAATTTGCAAAACCTGTAATAGGAATTAAAGAACCTGCACCAGCAAATTTTCCAATCTTATTAAAAATATTAAGACCAGTAAAAAAAGCACTAATTGCAATTAAAATGATTGAAACGACAGTTCCGGAAAGTTCTTGTGAAAGACCTTTATATTTGCATATATCCATAATAATTTGTCCGATTGAACAGATTAAACCACCAACCCAGAATGCATTAAAACAATTTTTTAAAATAGGCGAATTTGGCGATTTTTGATCTACATAATTTTGATAATCTTTTTTTGAATCTAATGTTTTCATAATACCTCCTTCATATTGTTGATATTTTGTCCCAAAATAAGAAAAATATTACAAAAATATTACAATTAGATTACATTTGATAAAACTATTGACTTTTTTGACAAAAATAATAAAATATTGATATAAATAGTAATTAGTGAAAAAGTAAAAATCTAGAGAGAAAGGAAAAGAAAAAATATGAAAAATCAAAAAGGAATAACAGTATTATCTTTAGTAGTAGCTATAGTTGTTTTATCAGCATTAATAGGAGTATCATTAGCAATGTTGTTTGGAGGAACAGGAAAAATATCTAATGCAGCACAAAATGTTACAGTAACAAATACAACAAATAGTGTAAACAAATAATAAAACAACAGGCATATACATTTGATTGTATATGCCTGTTATAGTATTAGAAGAAAGGTGAAGAGATGAATATATTATTTTATATTATATTATTTTTTCTTGGAGCATTTTGTGGTAATTTTTACAAATTAGCAATTTATAGGATTCCAAGAGATATGGATGTTTTCAAAAAACATTATTTTGGAGACATTAATGAAAAAAATAAAAAAACTCAAATTATATCAACGATATTATATTCTTTGCTAGGAGGAATATCATTTGTAATAATAGCTTTTACATTTAAACTAAATATTTATAGTTTAAACTTAAATTCAATTATGTTATATATATTGACAATTATGTATATATCAGCATTAATAATAATTGCTGGAATCGATAAAAGCAATATAAAAATAGAGAAAAAGTTGTTAGAATTTGAAGTTATTGTATCAATGATATATATGATATATATGATATATATGTGTTCAATAAACACAAATCTAATATATAAATATTTAATATATGTAGCAATATATTTTCTAGCAATTGTTACAGACACAATATTACTTAGAAAATTCGCTAAAGACAGTTATACAATGGATATGCTAATATTGTTAAGTATAATATTGATGTTTTTAGATGTAAGAATTTTATTCTACACAATATGGGCATCAATTTTAGCAATTGTAATAGACTTAATCATATTAAAAATGAGACAAAAGAAAACAGGAAATAAAAAAATAAAGTTGAATGAAATTCCAATTGGCTTTTTTATATGTACTAGTAATATAGCAATTATATATGCCACTACAATTATAACAACTTTACAAGCCTAAAACCTGTGTGAAAGGAGTTAAAAATGTTTAACATTAATCAAATATTAGAACAAGCAGTAGAAAAAGAAGCATCAGATGTTCATTTAATTTTAGAATCAAAACCTATGTGCAGAGTAGGAAATGTCCTTGTCAAAATGGAAGGTGCGCCAGTATTAAAAGAAAAAGATATGTATGAAATATATAATTACATGATAAATGGAAACAATATTAAAGATAAAGTATTCCAAAATACCAAAAAGTTAGATATGATTTATAATTATAATGGAAATAATTTTGGAGTAAACATTTCTAGCTCAAATCAAATTCCTACATATACAATAAAAATATTAAATAATGAATTTTCAACATATGAACAATTGAATTTACCAGACATTTTAAGAAAAATGACATATAATAAACAGGGAATAATTTTAGTAACAGGACAACGTAACTCAGGAAAAACAACTACTGTGAATGCATTAGTAAGGCATATAAATGAAACACAAAATAAAAAGATCTTAATGCTAGAAAATTGTATAGAATATAATCATAAATCAAGAAACTCTATAATTATTCAGAAAGAAATAGAAAATGACTATGAAACTTATTATGATGGAATAAAAAATGCGATAAAAGAAGACTGCGATGTTTTAGTTGTTGAAGAAATATGTGATAGAAAAACAATGGAAGCTATTTTTGAAGTAGCTGAAGCTGGAATATTGGTTATAGGAAGTATGAATACTTTAACACCATCAAAAACACTTGAAAAAATAAAAAGTTTTTATAGTGAAAAAGAACAATCACAGGTAGAATATTCAATAAAAAATTTAATAAAAGTAATAGATTCACAAAGAATAATAGAAGGAAAAAAGGATGAAAAAGAATTAGTTTCTGAGGTTCTAGTTTTAGGAAGAAAACAAGAGAATATTAGCTTAATTGAATCTGTTGCTAAATTATATATTGAAAATAAAATAACTTTAAAACAAGCTAAAGCACAACTTGAAAAGAGTGAAATTGATGAATTTAACAATAAGATTATGAAAATGAGGATATTTCAAAAGAAGGTAAATGTATGAAAATAGGAATTGATATTGGCGGAAGTCATATTGGGATAGGTGTAGTGGATGAAAATGGCAGAATAATTGACAAAGTAGAAACATTTATAAAAGATAAGAGTGATATAGAAGAAAAAATAGAAAAATATTTAGTAGAAAACGTTACTAAAATGTTACAAAAATATAGTATTAATCAGATAGGAATTGCGGTTCCTGGAACTGTTTCAGATACTAAAATTATAAAAGCAGTTAATCTTGGAATAGAAGATTATGATTTAGGAAAAATTTTAGAAGAAAAGTTAAAAAACAAAGGCTATACTGTAAAAGTAAAATTAAAAAATGATGGAAAATGTGCAGGTCTTGCAGAGCAAAAATATGGAGAACTACAAGGGTATGATAATAGTGTGTTTTTATGTATAGGTACAGGTGTAGGAAGTGCTGTTATATTTAATGGAAAATTATTAGAACCTAAAGGTGTTCCAGGATTTGAATTTAGTCATACAATAATTCAAAAAAATGGATTAGAATGCAATTGTGGGAAAAGAGGATGTTTTGAAGTATATGCGAGTCTAAAAAGATTTAAAGAAAGAGTAAAAAAAGAATTCAATTTGGAATCTTTAGATGGAGAATGTATTAGAGATTTTATACGCAAAAATCCGGAAAATGTTACATTAAAATATATGATAAATAATTATATAGAAGATTTGAGTATAGGCATTTCTAATATTATTAATATATTTGAACCAGAAGCAATATGTATAGGTGGAAGTTTTGCAGAATATGAAGATATTTTGTATTATCCATTAAAAAATGCTTTGTTAAATGGAAATTTGCTATTCAATAAGAAATGTGATATAATAATGAAACTTGCAAAACACAAAAATGATGCAGGAATAATTGGAGCAACACTTATATAAAGAAGAGGTAGTAAATGAAAAAAGTAAGTTTTTATACATTAGGATGCAAAGTTAATCAATATGAAACAAATGCAATGGCACAAAAATTTAAAGAAGCTGGATATGAAATAGTAGAAGTAAATGATGATGTTTCTGATATTTGTGTAATTAACACATGTACAGTAACAAATATGTCTGATAGAAAATCAAGGCAGATATTAAGAAAAGTAAAAGAAAAAAATCAAGATGCAATAATTGCAGCTGTTGGATGCTATGCACAAGTAGCAAAAGATGATTTGCAAAAAATGCCTGAAATAGATATTGTATTAGGAAATGAAGAAAAAGCTAATATTGTGAAATATGTAGAAGAGTTTATTTCAAATAGAAATAATAAAATAGTAGAGATTGAAGATATAGCTTCCAAAAAAGAATTTGAAGATATGGGGCAAATTATCTATACAGAAAAAACAAGAGCGGTTATTAAAGTTCAAGATGGTTGTAACCAATTTTGCTCTTATTGCATAATTCCATATGCAAGAGGAAGAGTAAGAAGTAGAAAAATGGATAGTATCATCCAGGAGATTACACAAATTGCTCAAAAAGGTATAAAAGAAGTTGTAATTACGGGAATTCATGTAGCTTCATATGGAAGAGACTTTGGAAATGAAAATGGATTAATAGAATTACTAGAAAAAATAAATGAAATTGACGGAATACATAGAATAAGGCTTGGTTCTCTAGAGCCTAAAATTATAACAGAAGAATTTATGCAAAGATTAATCAAACTAGAAAAGATGTGCCATCATTTTCATTTATCTTTACAAAGCGGATGTGATGAGACGTTAAAAAGAATGAATAGAAAGTATAATACAGCGGAGATAAAAGAAATTGTTGAAAGATTGAGAAGATATTATAATGATGTTATTTTAACAACAGATATTATTGTAGGATTTCCAGGTGAAACTGAAGAAGAGTTTGAAAAGACATATCAATTTTTGAAAGAAATCAAATTATATAAAATGCATGTATTTCAATATTCTCCTCGAAAAGGAACCAGAGCAGCAGTTATGCCAAATCAAGTTGATGGAAATGTAAAAGAGAAAAGAAGTAGAAAATTGATTGAATTATCTAATGAAAATCAAAAACGATACAATGAAATGCTTGTAGGAAAAGAAGTTGAGGTTTTGTTTGAAGATCAGGCAGTTGAAGAAGACAAAAAATATTTTAAAGGACATACTCAAAATTATATTTTTGTTAAATATGAGACTGATGAAAATTTGGAAAACACATTGAAATCAGTAAAAATAAAAAGTGCAGATGTGGAACATGTTAATGCATAAGCTGTAATACTTTTGTAACATAAATTTAATATAAATGTAAATAAAAAAACTTGATAAATTTTGTAATTTATTATATAAGTATAATGAAAGCGAATATAAAAATACAAAGGAGGAACAGTTATGGCAAATATAGAAGATATAGAAGGAGTACCAGGAGTATTTGGCGGAGTAAAAGTAGATACACCAACAAATGATGCAACTACAATTGGAGGAATAGGAACAGAGAATATAGAGAATAAAGCAACAGTTGATGGTGTGTTTGGAGGAGTTCAATATAATGAACAACCAAATACAATAGCTAATGTTGAAACAAACTTACCAGCAAAACAAGGAGTTTGGGATAAAGTAAAATCTGTGTTATTTTATGATTTTAATTTTAAACTTACACCATATCAACAAAAAATTGAAGATGAATTAAATGATTTTATTTTCGACAAATTGTCTTGGTCTAATTTCAAAAACTTTTTATTTAAAAATGCTTCTTTTGGAAAAAATAAAGATGAAGAGTAGAAATTTTATTTGTTAAAAAAGGATAAAACATTCAAATTAGTAAAATAATATGAATGTTTTGCCTTTGAAAAGCTGATGTTTAACATACTTTCAGAACTTTTTTGAAAAACATAAAATTTTTTTGAAAAACTATTGACAATTAAAATTAAATGAAGTATACTATATCTTGCGTTAAGCAATGGAATATGCTCCCATAGCTCAGTTGGTCAGAGCAACCGGCTCATAACCGGTGGGTCCTAGGTTCAAGTCCTAGTGGGAGCACCATTTTTATTACAGCAATGTAATAAATTTGGACAGGTGGCCGAGTGGCTAAAGGCGGCAGACTGTATGCTTTGCTTTATAAAAGCAGAAATTGCAGCTCGTGCAAGAAATTGCATGATGAAAACTAGGCTAATTCGGGGAAGTCTTAACAGACTTATGTGCTGATGATAATCCCGAGCTAGAAAGAAATTTCGAGTGTAGAGACTTTATACCTGGCATCTGAAAAGATGAAGAGAAAGTCCAGACTACAAACCGTAAGGGTAGTGAAAACTATAGTGGTAAGAAATCTGTTCTCATATGAGTACGATGGTTCGAATCCATCCCTGTCCACCATATTAATCTTAGGAGTTAATCCTAAGATTTTTTGTTTTAATGTGGGAAGTTAAAAAGAAAAATACTATAAATGGAATTTTTATTTGACAAATTTGGATTATCTGTATATAATAGATATAGGAAATGAATAACCGCAGTGAATGCGGTTACCACTACATATAGTTAAAACAACACATTCGCAATTTGGTAGAGAGCAGAATGTGTTGTTATTTTTATTCCTTATTTATTATTGAATTTACATATTGTATGTATATAATTGTTAATAAGGTTACGTTTATAGTTATAGAAACCATAATGGCTATTAATAAAAATAGTATAAAGCCCATAAACACCACCTCACTTTCTGATAACGAAAGTTATCTTAGTTTAGTGGCAACACATCTACTACAATGTTCATTTCCTATGTTATCCAATATAACATATAATTAGAAGTAAATCAATATATATAAACAAAATTTCGCAAAAATAAATTACACTTGAAAAAATATTATAAAACAAAAAATAAGCAACCAATTCTGATTGCTTACTTTTTTGGTTCTATAATAAATGTTGGGGTGGTTAAATAAATACTTCAACATTTTTATTATT
>ENA-ORPH01002511-ORPH01002511.1-human-gut-metagenome-genome-assembly--contig:-NODE-2511-length-15191-cov-3.827696_pt1 | contig 15191 bp, 15 predicted proteins | sample MGYA00242142_ERZ509074 | MGnify/ENA primary metagenome ERZ509074 (study PRJEB26280, sample SAMEA2338724) | human gut metagenome | biome: human gut; feature: human-associated habitat; material: faeces...
GCAAGCCCGGGATATTCCTTCTGAGTCGCTTTGGTCATCTTGACCCTGATCGCCTTTTTCGGCACCTTTAAAAAAGGAGAAAACAAATGATCGAAATCAATGCCTGCGGGCTTTCCTGCCCCGAACCGGTCGTCATGTTGGCAAAGGCTTTGAAAGATAAGCCCGAAGAAGCCGTCATCTGTGTCGATGCGCCGGCCGCGTGCGAAAATTGCACGCGCTTTGCCACAAACGCCGGATACAGTGTCGAAAAAACGACTCAAGACAATAAAACGGTACTGACATGTCGGATAAAACGCTGACACAACTTTGCCAAACCGCCGGATGCGCCGCTAAAATCGGCCCCGGCGTCTTGGCGCAGGTCGTTAAAAACCTGCCCCGTTATGAAAATAAAAACCTGTTGCTGGGCTTTGACACCAGTGATGATGCCTGCGTCTATGACTTAGGTGACGGGAGATACCTCATCGAAACCATCGACTTTTTTCCGCCGATGGTTGACGACCCTTACGTCTTCGGACAAATTGCCGCCGCCAACGCGTTAAGCGATGTTTACGCCATGGGCGGAAAGCCCTTTTTGGCGATGAATCTGTTGTGCTTTCCGACTTGTCTGGAATTGGAACGTGTCAAAGCAATCCTGCAGGGCGGACACGACAAAGCCGTTGAAGCCAAAACCGTTATCGCGGGCGGTCATACGATTGACGACTTTACGCCGAAATACGGCTTGTCCGTTTCCGGATTTGCCGCCTCGGATTCTTTGCTGACCAACGCGGGCGCAAAAGAAGGCGATGTGCTGGTTTTAACCAAACCGCTCGGCACGGGAATCCTGACAACGGCCTTAAAAGCGGAAATGCTGGAAGAAAAAGACTATCAGGCTTTGATCAAATCCATGACAAAGCTGAACAATATCGACTTGAGCGGTATTGAAGTGCACGCGTGTACGGACGTTACGGGCTTTTCTTTGATGGGGCACGGACGCGAAATGGCGGACGGCGCCAACGTCACAATCGAAATCTTTGCCGAACGCGTCCCGCAGTTTGACGCGGCATTGAACTTCGCGCGCATGGGAATGATCCCCGCCGGAGCTTATCGCAATCGCGAGTTCTTAAAGGATAAAGTCGTTTGCGATGAAATGCCTCTTGAATTAACGGACGTTTTGTTCGACCCGCAAACCAGCGGAGGATTGCTGATCGCGCTTCCCGAAAAAGAAGCGACAAAGATCGATGCTCCGATCATCGGACAAGTCTTGCCGCGCACGCAACAAAGCATTCATATAAGGAAAACGGCATGATTGACAATCTTATCATTATTCGCGGCAGCGGCGATATTGCTTCGGGAACCATTCATCGTTTAGTTAAATGCGGCTTTCCCGTTTTGGCTTTGGAAACCGGACGCCCTTCGTCCATTCGCCGGCACATCGCTTTTTCGGAAGCCGTCTATGACGGTACGGCAACGGTTGAAGACGTCACCGCGGAATTGGTTAAAAATGTCAATGAGGCTCTGGCTTGCATGCGGCGCGGCAATCCGGCCGTCATGATCGACCCGAAGGCTGAAGTTTTATCAAAACTGCAGCCTTTGGCGGTTGTTGACGCCATTTTGGCCAAGCGCAACATCGGAACGCATCGAGACATGGCACCGATCACGATTGCTTTGGGGCCGGGGTTCAGCGCGCCCGAAGACGTTGACGCCGTCATTGAAACAATGCGCGGCCATGATCTGGGGCGCATTATCACAAACGGCAGTGCTTTGCCGAACACCGGCGTTCCGGGGATTATCGGCGGTTACGGCATTGAACGGGTAAACTTTGCGCCGTGTGCCGGAACGTTGCGCAACGTGCGTAAAATATCGGACTATGTCGAAGCCGGAGAAACGATCGCCACGATTGACGACACGCCCGTAACCGCTCAGATCTCGGGAATTATCCGCGGATTGATCCGTGACGGTTTTCAGGTCACGAAAGGATTTAAAATCGCCGATGTCGATCCGCGCAAAGAACAAAAGAAAAATTGCTTTACCATTTCGGACAAAGCCCGTTGCATTGCGGGTTCCGTTCTGGAAGCGATCCTTTATCTGCGCCGGATCAAAGGGATTTAGCCGTCAGCTTTTCATATTCTTCCACAGACAGATCCTGTTGATAGAACAGCCGATAAAAGCGTTTTGTTTCTTCGTATAAATCATATTTCGCCTTTTCCGGATACAGGACTTTTGCCAGCCAGAGCAGTCCCAGAAAACGGTTCACGGCCGGCGGAGACGTTACCCAGCTGTACGGTTTGTCGGGAACGCGATAAATTCTTTTTTCTTTAACAGCAGGAACCGTCTGCCAGACCGGATTTTTTAAAGCAGCGTTATAAGCCGCTCTGTCGGCAATGATATATTCCGGATTCCAATTCAAGATCTGTTCCAGATTGGTTTCATTGCCTCCGCCCGTTGTTAATACAACAGGAAACAGAGCAACATTATCCCCCATCAAGTCAATCACTTGTCCGTGAAAGCTCCCTTTGCCCAAAACGGACAGGCCTTTATTGCCGCTGATATATAAAACGCGTTTTTTGGTTCCGACTTCGGAAAGGATCTTTAAAATCCTGTCGTACACTTCCTGCGTATACGCGGCGAACTCCGCCCCTTTTTGTTCCAGATTCAACAACTCGCCCAACAATAAATAAGACTTTGAGGTGTTCTTCAAAGACGAATCGATATGAACGGTTTGCACGCCCAAACGTTTTTCCATTCTGTTCATATCGGATTCGATTTTTTCCTTGGCTTCCCCGATATCGACAAACAACTGCGGATTGATCACGGCCAGTTCTTCGAGATTCAGGCTGGCAGAACCATAGAGCTGTCCGACAACTTTTTTTTGACGATCCGCCGGACTTAAATAAGCTTTTTGAGATTCCCTGTTTGACAAAGCGACCACCTTTTGCGGCGCAAACGTCATCAACGTCATCTGCGCGATCGGCCCCGAAGGCACGACACGGTCTATTTTTTCGGGAATTTCCAAAGTCCTGCCGGCGGAATCGGTAAATGTCCGCGCGTGAACGGAAGAACAAAACAATAAAACGGATAAGAAAAAAAGTTTACTTTTCATCGAAACGTTCCGCCCTGACCTGAATCATCTGACCGACAATGCTGATTGCGATTTCGGCGGGTGTTTCCGCTTTGATCGGCAAGCCGACCGGCGTTATGACGCGATCGATTTCCTTTTGAGGAAAGCCGTCTTCCGCCAAGCGTTCGCACAGACGTTTATACTTCGCTTCGCTGCCGATCACGCCGATATAGCACGCGGGCGTCTTTAAGACTTGCACCTGCAAGATATAATCGTTTTGATGGCCGCGCGTCATAATCAAAACAAAGTCGTTTTCCGTGATATGGATTTCCTTTTCGATCTGATCGAAACCGCCGAGAACGATTCTTTCGGCGTCCGGAAACAGATCGGGGGAAGCGAATTGTTCGCGTTCTTCATACAGCGTGTAGCGGAAACCGACCGAATGCAGCAACGGTGCAACGGCCTGAGCCACATGTCCGCCGCCGAACAAATAGACTTGTCCGGCCAAAGAAACCGGTTCGGCGTAAAGTCTGGAGCCGTCTTTGTTTTTATTCTGCTTTGCTTTGCGCATCAGCAACGGCTTGAATTCTTCGCCGCCTTCAATGCCTTCAAATCCGTCTTCGGGCGTATAGAATCCCATTTCCCATTTAAAATCGGAAGAAATACGCGCGACAATCCAAGCGTCTTCATGCCTGTTGATCAACGCCAGAGCCCGATCACAAAAATCAATGGCGCTTTGATCCATATATTGAAACAAAATCGTCACGTTCCCGCCGCATATCATACCGATATCGGCGACTTCGTTCGGACAAAGCCGGTAATCCTGAATAAAGTTCTCTTTTGTCTTCAACAGTTCTTTGGCTTTGATTTCCGTTTCATATTCGACCCGTCCGCCGCCGACCGTCCCGATCGTTTTCGATTGTTCGCTGACCAACATATGCGCCCCTTTGCCGCGCGGGCAGGAACCGCTGTTATCGATGACCGTGCATAAAACCGCTTTTTCGCCTTTTTCCAATTCGGCTTTCAATGTTTCCAAAATATGTTTCATTTTTATTCCTTTTATAAAACAAAGGCGGAACGGACAACCGCTCCGCCTTTCATTTAGTCAGATCAGAACTTCGTTGACAAGGTCAAAAAGAAGTTTCTGCCTTCGGACGGATAACCGGCTGAAAGCTCATAATCTTCATCAAAGATGTTTGCCGCTCCGATTTCAATATCCAGATTCTTCATCGGACTGTAAACAAACTTCAGATCCGCCGTCATAAATCCGGACGACTTCACCGCGTCCGCCGGAGCCACCGCGCCGGATTCCGCCGGAGAACCGCCCGCCGGAGAATAACGCGAAGAATACGCCGTGATCACCGGAACAACCTTCAAACTTTCCGTAATGCCGATATCCGCATACAAATTGAACTTATGTTTCGGCACGTTCGTCAAAACCGACAATAACGGATTGTCTTTGAGTTTTTTACGTAAATACGTATAGCCCAACCCGACCGACACATCATCGCTGAACTGATACCCCATCGCCAATTCCAAACCATAAGATCTGGCTTTTCCGACATTTTGAACCTGATATTTAATCTTCGGTTTTCCAGAAACGGTATGAGACACCGCCATTAAAGCGTCTTCAATATCGTTATAGAAAATATTGCTTTCCACTTTAAACCGATCGGCAAACGTGTCGGTAAAACCGATTTCATAGTTGACGGCTTTCTCGGCTTTCAACATCGGATTAACCTGATAGGTTCCCTGACGCGTCGAAAAACGTTCTTTCTGCGTTGCAAAACGGCTCTTATGCGCAATGCCAGCAAAAACAGTTCCCGTTTCATTATAACGATAACGAACCGCAGCCATCGGGTTAAAGACACCGTTGTCTTTTCTGTATTCAGCATCCGATGCCACTTTGCTGTTATGCTTAGGTTCTTTCGTCTTGATCCAGTCGTAACTGGCGCCAAGAATAATATCCATTTCAGCCATTGCATGAATCGTATCTTCTAAAGCGACTGAATATGTATCGTCTTTCTCACGTTCCCATAAATCGTCCGTATATAACTCGCGTTTTGTATGAACGTCGCGACGATAATGGAAAGCCGCCTTTAACGTGTTGTAGCTGTTCAGATCAAAGCCGCCTTCAATATTCGCTCCGAAATCATAGTCTTGATAATCATCAACATTATATTTTAATGTTGACAAAGACGGAGAATCATACATGTAAAAATGATTTGAATATTCGTCATAAAACAAACGAGTTTTCACATACCCCGTTTCCCCGATCGCCGTATTTGTCAACGTATAAATTCCCCAGTGATCATACGGATCAAAACGGCGGTATGTAGTTGAAGTTTCAGGAATGCCATCATAGTAGGGAACGCCCATAATGGCGTGCTGATAGTTGTACGCGATCACGTATTCGTCCGTTTCGTTCGGCGTATAACCCAATTTAAAGTTAAACTTATAATCTTTGGAATCCGAATTTTCACGGCGTCCGCCGTCTTCGGCACCGCCTGCGACAGGAGTATAGTCGCGGGATACCTTCCAATGATCAATGTCATTGTATGTGCCGCCCGTTTGCAAATACCAGTTTCCTTGATTGGTTCCCAAGTTAAAGCTGTTTTGAATACCGTTATATTTTCCGTCATTATCGAATTTGGCTCTGATTGTCAGATTGCCTTCGATTTCTTTTGTCGGACGCTTTGTCACCAAGTTGATCACACCGCCCAAAGTGTTCGGTCCGTTTAAAACGGAACTGATTCCTTTGGCCACCTGAATTTCGGAGAGGTCATTTGTCAGATAACGTTGCATATCGGGATCGTTGTCATACGGCAACGCCTGCGACACACCGTCTACCATAACGGAAATCTGACGTGTCGTGAAACCGCGAATGGAAACGCCTTTTTGATTTTTCGCCCCGATCTGATACGTCAAATCGACACCGGGCAATAAAGAAACGGCTTTATCCAAAGTGTCCGAATCCGTATAAGCCTGAATTTCTTCAGCCGTAACGGTATTCAGATTTCCGACATTTGAAACGGACTGATCCGCAACGGAAACTGAAATTTCACCTAATTTAAAAACTTGATTTTCTTGCGCGACCGCGCTTTCTTTTGTTTGAATATTTTTTTCTGCCACAACGGCTTTGTCTGTTTGATCGGTCTTTGCTTTTTGCGCATAAGACGGTGAAACAGTTAAAGCTAAGATGGAAGCAGAAAAAAGCAGAACTTTTTTCATACTTTAAAATCCTTTTGGTTATGGTCACGCCGAAAGAAAGCACCATGCTTTCCCCGGCGAGCGGACCCAAAACGAATACATCATCTTAGAAATGTATTCTTGAGGACTAAAATAGAACTTTCGATAGTGACAGGCAAGTCTTTTTGAAAAGAGGAAATTGTTCTTCTTTTCTCCCTTCTCGCATTAAAAAAGCCCGCTTTCGCAGGCTCTTTTTTTTAATGGCGGGAGTGACGAGGCACAAGGCTTAAAGCCTTTTCGTGCGGCGACATCTAAACTTGCTTCGGACGGCTCTTGCCCTCCTCGCGCGTTAAGATTCTGCCGGGCTTGCAGACAAAAACAGCTCTGCTGTTTTTGCTTAGCGCCCCCTTCCGGGTTCTCGCCCCTTCTCGCATTAAAAAAGCCCGCTTTCGCAGGCTTTTTTTAATGGCGGGAGTGACGGGGCTCGAACCCGCGACCTTCGGCGTGACAGGCCGACGCTCTAACCAAACTGAGCTACACCCCCGCAACAAAAATGTTTATATAGATATCTGATTGGCTTTGCAAGACTTTTTTTTATTTATTTATATTTTTTTGAATCAAACCCGATAATCCTACAAACGCCGGATAATCCAATGTCATCACATATGTCGGTATTCTCGATAAGTAAGAGGTAAAACGCCCCTTAGCCTCAAATCTTACCCTGAAAGAAGATTCTTTAAACATCTCCAATAAACCGTCTCTCGGAATAATGCCGCCGGCAATGTAAACTCCGCCTAAAGCACCGACAGTCAATGCCAGATTACCCGCCAATGTTCCCAATAAACCAAACATCATTTGAACGGCTTCTCGACATAACGAATCCCCTTCCAAAGCTTTCTTCGATATTTCTTCGGGCGGCAGAGATACACTTTCATCTCCGCGTAATTTTAACAACGTCTTGTATAAATTCGTCAATCCCATTCCCGAAACGACACGTTCCGCCGAAACGTGACCGTATTCCTGACGTAAAGAAGCAATCACGCGTTCTTCTTCCGGATAAGGCGCCGGCATTGTTGCGTGACCGCCTTCACTGGCTAAAGCTTTCCATGTCCCGTCATCTTGAGGCACCAATACGGAAACACCCAATCCCGTTCCCGGACCGACAACCGCAATCGGAAAGCCTTTAGTCGGCTCTCCTGTCCCGATCTTGATTTTTTGAGCCTCCGTCAGCAACGGAACGGCCAAAGCCTGCGCAACAAAATCGTTCACAACCGTTAAATTATCCAATTCCAATTTCCGCTTTAATTCCGATATGGAAAAAGTCCAATCGCAATTGGTCATGGAAACAATATCCCCTAACACAGGGCTGGCAACGGCAATCGCCGCCGCTTTGATCGGAGATCCTTCATAACCGATTTGTTTTAAATAATCTTTCAGAGCCGATTCCAAAGAATCATAGTCCTGACATTGAAGCGTCATCGCAGAAACAAACTTTCCGCTTTGAGAATATAATGCAAAACGCGCATTTGTCCCGCCGATATCTGCAATCAAACCTACGGAATTATCTGGCATTGGTTTTCCTTTCTCTCTTAATTTAAGACAAAGAATGCCACATTGCCGTCAAAAGTAAATATAAATAAAATTAAATATACGCGTCCGGTACTTCACCCGAATCGTCTCCGCCGTTTTGAACGACCGCCCAAGCTGATTTTAAAGCCAAAAAATACGTCTTTTCTTCGGGTAATTCGGAAACATGAGCAAACGAAAGCAACATTCTTTTTAATTCATCGTCCGATAAAGACAATAAATCCGTTCGAGGATATTTTTCGTTTAAAACCTCCGCCCAATAACGAATATTTTCCCATGCCGTATTATCGTTCATTTTTTCTCCGATTGATCAAAGAAACCTGAGTGGCCAAATTCTTTTTGTTACGATAGTCCGCAATCAACTGCTTTGCCATCTGCTGACGAGCTTCAACCAAATCCCGATTATGAAAGGCCGTACTGTATCCGTTATCGTCAACCTTGATCACAGAAATCCCCGTTTCCTGATGATTCACGCCGAACCACTGCGGTTCTTTTCGACCGACGACACGGCAACCGTTTTTACGATCAATTCCTACCGTCACACCGTTATGAGCATAAACCGGTAATGTTTGATAACCGTTTTTACCTGCCAGTTCGTTAAAAGCTTCGGCCTTTTCATAAGAACAATGAATCGGCGCAACCGTTCTGGGAACGATATAACGGGCGATCCGTTTAAAGTCATCCGCCTGAGCGTGACCGGATCCATAGATTTTATATTTAGAAGACCCCGTAATGACCTTTAAGTCTTCAAACTCTTTTGACTGTAATAAAAAATGCAGTTTTTCATTCTTATCATTACTTGCCGGCGCAATGATAACGGCATCTTTTTGCATAATGAAACCGGCATTTTCACCCAACAAATGCTTGATAAACGGAGACTGGCTTTCCCGATAAATCCCCGTCGTAATTGTAACGCATTTCTTAGGATCCAATTTTTGCGCTTCTTGACTTGTCCCGCTGACAATCCGTATGTCCGGACATTTCTTGCGCAAATCATAACCGGATATATTTAATGCCAACAGATTGCTTTCCATAGAAGCTCCGCCATGAATGATGACATCCCTTCCTGCCGCCTGCGCCGCCACAACCACAGACGCCAATCGTTCCATATGAGCCGCCGGCAAAGCCGCTATGACTTGCTTGCCATCATTTTCTTTAAAAATTTGCTGATAAGCATTAAACACTTCCGATTCATATGTGGCATGCCCCGCCATATGTGTTGCCGTCGCGTCAAATGTCATCAAATCCACACCACCGTTCCGGCCTATTCTTTTATAGGCGGACAATTTGACACCCTGACCTAAAAATGATGTTTCATCGGCTTTGGTGTCACCGGAATGAAAAATTGATCCTTCGGCATTACTGATTTTAAAGCTGAAACACCCCGGAATGGAATGAGACGCACTGAATGTTTCAACGGACATATCGCCTATTTGAATAACGTCTCCGGCTTTGATTTCCTGCATTTCGGGCCATTGTTCCTTTTTGATCCCGTTATCTAAAAATCCTTTTTCCAAAGCGTTAAGAGTATATTCGGATCCGTATACTTTGGGCAAATGAACACCCATTTTGATATATTCATATATTCCGGCGATGTGGTCGGAATGACCGTGCGTTAAAAAAATTGCCTGCGCTTCATTTTCTGGCGATTTTTCACCCGAAAAGCTTAAACAATCATCCAAAGCCGGTACGACTTTATCAAAATTGCCGTTTAAAAAGTCTTTGGGAAACTCATGTTGTCCAAGATCGACAATCAGAGTCGTCTTTTTTAATTGGCCCGTTTGTTTATTTTCCGTAACGGAAGAAAATGTGTGGCAACTGGCCCAGATATCTTTCGCGTTGTTCCCGCCGCGCGGCGTCCAAAACAACCCTTTTTGAAGATTTTCATCTGAAGACATTATTTTTTCCCGACATATTTAATATATGTCAGTATAGAAAGATCAAAATAATTTATCAAGTTTTTTTGTCTAAATCTGTCAAAAATTATTTTTTTGCCTCTTTTGTTTCGGCATCTTCAAAGATCGGTTCATCTTGATATTTTGCCTTTTTCTTTGCCATGTATTCTTCCAGTTTCGCTTTGCGCCACTGAGCCGCCATCTCGCGACTTTCCGCAGACCCCGGTTGGATTTTTTCGATATTCTTTTTACGAACCTTCTTTTTAATCTGATCGACTTTTTTATTTAAGCGTTTTACCGTTTGCTTTGATACATCTTGTATTTCCGCTTTTTTATCCGGACGCGCGGGATTCCCGTACTTTGACAAACGGTTCCATGTTTCCAACAATTTATCTTCGTATCTGAAAGCCTTATGCACCGTTTTGGAATGATACCTTGTCGCCGCTTCGCCCCAAGACTTTGTTTCCTGATAATTCCGTTTTAAAAAATCGGCCGCATAAGCGACATTTTTCCGAGGATCCAGAGCGTCTTCAATACTGTCAAAAGCTTCCGGGTGATATTTCAGATTAATCTGCATGCACCCGACGTCAATATTTTCCACACCCTGTTTTCGCAATTCCCTGACAGCGTTCAAAGCTTCCTGTTTTGAATTGTAAAACTTGCCTTTTCCTTCTGCCGTTACCGTCCAGGGCCAAGAAACGCCGGACGGATATTTTTTTGAAAAACGGCCGCTTTCCACCAAAGCAATCGCGCTGAGCAGATTCGTCTGAATACGTTCGCGCTTTTCCAGACGGGCGGCTTCCTTCAGACATAAAAGAGAATCGTCCGCCGCCGCGTCGAACGGCAGAAAAAAAACGGCTGATAAAAAAAGCGGCCAATAAAGTTTCATTCTTTCCTACAGCGGCAGAGTCGGTAAAATCTGCAAAAAACGTTCCATAAACAAAGACAGTTTACGCCATAACGCGTTAAAATTTTCTGACGGCGCATATTGTTTGGAATCCCAATACAAATGTCGCCCTATTTCAATCTGCATGGCATGACTGTGCAAAGCCGGGCGGCCATAATATAAAGTAGTATACGCCCCGCTGTACGGCAAGTTAATCGTTACAAAAAAGTCTAAATCCCGTAATATTTCCGCAGCTGCGGCCGCAATTGACGGAGCACAGCACAAACCGTCGCCGGTTCCCAAAATGAAATCCGGCATTTTTCCTTTAATCAGACAAGCCGGCGGCAGCAAAGGCATTGAATGCAGATCAAGCAGCAGTGATTTTCCGAAAGCGCTTAAATTCTTTTTAATCAGATTTTCCAAAGCGGCATGATACGGAAAATGCACCTCCGTCAAACGTTCCCGTTCGATGGAAAAGCGCAGTTTTTCTTTATAAATCAGTTTATTGGCATTCAGCTGACGCGCAATAACGCCGAAACCGTTTTTAACGCGCGCGGAATCTGTTTTGATCTGTGCCGGCAGAGAATCGGAAAACATTGTCGGATCCAGTTCCAGCGGGTGACGATTCAAATCCACCCAGGCCCGCCCGTAAATCGCGGACAACAGCGGCAGCCCCATTGCCGGAGCAAAGGAAAACAATTTATCGACGGCCGCATCTTCGTACAGCTGAAAATCCGTCAATTTTAAATCGGTCAGATGAAAAAAGCGTTCGGGATAAAACGTTCCGCTGTGCGGCGAAGACAACACGACGGGCAAAGGCGGTTTGCCTGACTTTTCCAATAAGAACGGCGGATAATTTTTGAATGTTGTCAAATTTTTTACTCTGTATATGTATTTTTTTGTTGCATTCGTCGAAATAAGACTATAAAAGCATAAATCATCTTGTTGCAATACGCAACAGCAACGGGCGCGTAGCTCAGCGGGAGAGCACTACGTTGACATCGTAGGGGTCACAAGTTCGATCCTTGTCGCGCCCACCATTTAAACCCCTGAAAACCAAGAGTTTTCGGGGGTTAAATTTTGCCCGAAATTTTAACTGTTGTTTTTTCTCAAAATCCGCTGCCGTGCTTTAATCCCGCCGGGAAGGCGTTATGCATTGCTCGCTGACCGTGCGGTTACATTTCACTTTGCGCGAATAACGAATCAGGCTATAAAAGAAAAGACGGTTGCTCGAACAACCGTCTTTATCCGAAAAACTCGGAAGGAGCTAATGTATCTAACTCCAACCCATGGTTTTAGGATACGAAAACCGACTGATTTCGTCAACGGTTTTCGGTTAGCTCCTTTCCAACGCGGTAATGTTTCCGCAAAGGAGAGAGCAAAAAATGATTAAGCTTTTAATTATATTAAAACTAATTATTGAAGCCCTTATCGTTTTATTGCGCTAAGGCAGGAACGGCAGTCTACTGGTCGTAGGGACCTCATGCCCTTCCGGCGGTGGGAAAGATTCCCAACGGCAAAGTGACCGTCGTTTTCCGCTATTTATCTTTATCCGGAATTTCAAATTGCAGATAAACGTCAAGGGAAAAAACGTTTTGTTTCCGTATCTTGATATTCCGCCTTACAGACGGATATTTTATTTTTTCATGTCGAATCCGACTGCCTTTTTCCGGAGCAAAGTGATATACTGCAGGTGTTATCAGTTCATATCAATGAAAGGATCGGATTATGTCTAACCGTTTTATTTTAAATGAAACCAGTTATCACGGACATGGCGCCGTCAATGAAATCGTCGCGGAAATCAAATCGCGCGGATTTAAAAAAGCGCTGATTGTTACGGACGCAGATCTGGTTAAATTTAACGTTGTAAAAAAGGTAACGGATATTCTTGAAGCGAATCATTTTCCTTACGCCGTTTTTGATCGCGTGAAAGCCAATCCCAGCGTTGAAGTCGTTCAGGCCGGGGTAGAAGCCTTTAAAAAAGCCGGCGCAGATTATATGATCGCTATCGGCGGCGGGTCTCCGCAAGATACGGCGAAAGGAATCGGCATTATCGTCAACAATCCGGAATTTGCCGACGTTGTTTCGTTGGAAGGGGTTGCCCCGACCAAAAACAAAAGCGTCCCCGTCATTGCCGTTGCTACGACCGCCGGAACGGCAGCTGAAACAACAATCAACTATGTTATTACCGACGAAGCAAAACGCCGTAAATTTGTCTGCGTTGATCCGCATGATATCCCCGTCGTCGCCATTGTCGATCCCGATATGATGTCTTCAATGCCCAAAGGCCTGACCGCCGCGACAGGTATGGACGCTTTAACCCACGCGATTGAAGGGTATACGACTTTGGGCGCTTGGGAATTGGCGGATACGTTAAATTTAAAAGCGATTGAACTGATTTCCAAATCTTTGCGCAAAGCGGTTGAAAACGATCCGGACGGACGCGAAGGCATGGCTTTGGGACAATACGTCACCGGCATGGCGTTTTCAAACGTCGGATTGGGGGTTGTGCATGGCATGGCACACCCGCTCAGTGCTTTTTACGATACGCCGCACGGCGTTGCCAACGCGGTCCTGCTGCCTTATGTTATGGCTTTTAACGCAGAATACACAGGCGAAAAATTTCGGGAAATAGCCCGCATGATGGGGGTTAAAAACGTCGATAGCATGACGCAGGACGAATACCGCAAAGCCGCCGTTGACGCGGTTCGCCAATTATCCAAAGATGTCGGTATTCCTCAGACTTTAAAAGAAATCGGCGTTAAAGAAGAAGATCTGCCTGCATTAGCGGACGCGGCCATGGCAGACGTCTGCACAGGCGGCAATCCGCGTCCGTGTACCAAAGAACTGGTGTTGGAAGTATATAAAACGGCTTTTAACGGTTAACGCCGCCGTCAACGAAAAAGCTCCTGCCTGTCAGGAGCTTTTTTTATGTGCCGACTCTAACCGCTTCCGCTGCCGAAAAAAGTGAAGAAACTTGATTTTTCAAGTTTTTTCAGTTGTAATAGTAAAGAGTCTTTAATTTTTAACAGCTGTTTTTATACAGCCGCTTGTTTTTATATATCCCCGCCCCGCCGTCTGAATTGGAGAAAAACTATGGGAAAGAAAAAAGAAGAGAAAAAAAGAAACAACATTGAAAAAGAACAGGCACTTTTTCTTGCCGGAGAAAAAATAGACAGCAAAGAGTTGCTTTTAAATGTCATTACAACGCTGCAAAAATTCTGCGACGATAATATTTTGGCATTAAAGCCCTTGCTGGACGAAGTCGAAGAAAACGAAGCAATCAAAGAGCGCATTATTCACTTCGTGACGATTTCCGATCTTTTAGACAGCATTGAACAATTAACATCTGTTGATTTGTCGAAAATCCTTGAGGAAAAAAAGAAAACAGTTAAAAAGAAAAAATAATGCGACGTTGATCGGCTAAAGACTATGCCGTAAAGAATACGTTATTTTTTCCGACAAAACCTTTTTGGGATCTGTTTTCTGCCAATCGTATAACTTTTAAATATACGCCCGCCTTTATCGGCGGGCTTTGTTTATTCGGGAAACTGTTACTTAACAGTTATATTTAGACTAAACGGGATATAGTGGGATATACGGGGATATAGCGGGATAACGGCGGATTAAAAGGAATTTTAAGGTATCTTAAAAAAAATACCAGACTTCGAGCTTTTTAGACTCAGTCCGGTATTTTGACATTTATTTTTAGACCAACTATTTATCTGATTTTATTCGTTCCTCATAGTTGTCTAAAAATTCCGTCGCCACATTAAAGTCACGGCATGGCATTTTGCTGATTGTTTCATATTTTAAACGCCCTTTAAGATGTTGGTAAAGCATATATTCGCTTACTTTTCCGGTATCTGCTATTTGCTCAATACGGGCTTTTAAAAATTCTTTTTGTTTTAAGGAAATACGGCATGAATAATTACCGTTTTCCCTTAAAAACAAAAAAACTGTTATTGAAACAACAAGAAAAGTTAACCCGATATATAGAATCTTCCGCTTCTTTTTCGGCGCAGATCTAAGCATTTCTTTAATGTGTTCAAGTTTCTTATTCATAATTTTTCTCCGTTGTTATTAAAACGACGGAGAAACTATACTAAAGTTTTATCCTGCAATGTCGATTAAGCTAATAATGTTGTCGCGGCGTACCGGTTCGTCTTTGTGGCAGTAATTATAAAGATAAGCATAAATTTTTCCGAGTTTTTCAGGCGGCAGTTCACGATCAAGCGAATCAAGGTATTCATTGACGACTTTAACGATTTCAGCCATCAAATCCGCATCAACTTTGATGTCTTTTACTATTTCATCAAGACTATCTTTTTCTGGCAGGCCTTCGCCCGTGGCCAACCAATCCAAAGAAATGCCTGCTAATTCTGAAAGCCTTTTTGATATTAGAAGTTTTGGCTCCGCATCTCCTGTCATATAACTAGAGATGGAACGAGTAGAAATGCCCGAACGGCTTGCACCTCTTGCACCCTATTTGGGGGGCAAGTTCCGGCTTTCAAAACGGATTATCAACAAAATCGAACAAATCCAGCATAAAATTTATGCTGAACCGTTCGTCGGCATGGGCGGAATATTCCTGCGG
>ENA-ORPH01002518-ORPH01002518.1-human-gut-metagenome-genome-assembly--contig:-NODE-2518-length-15175-cov-9.047487_pt1 | contig 15175 bp, 13 predicted proteins | sample MGYA00242142_ERZ509074 | MGnify/ENA primary metagenome ERZ509074 (study PRJEB26280, sample SAMEA2338724) | human gut metagenome | biome: human gut; feature: human-associated habitat; material: faeces...
TCACATTCTTAATAATGCTGCCGCTCACCTGCAGCTGCACGCTCTCGGGCAGTGCGCCCAGCACCTCGCGTGCCCGGGCCGCAGCATAAGCCAGTGCAATGGGCTCTGTGCAGCCCATTGCCGGGATGAGCTCCTCTTTTAATATTTCCACATACGCCTGATAGCGCGGATCGCTGCGTTCCATGACGGTTCCCTGCCTTTCCTGTCGATTCGATATTTACCAACAGGAATAGTATACTATAGAACCCGCGCAATGTAAAACAAATTCTTCCCCGCCCGCAGGGCCGGCTATTGCAAAGCGCAAACCGCAGAAGTAGAATAGGAGCATCCAAACCGATAAATCCATGGAGGGTCTTCCAATGATCGAAAAAGAAGTACAGGAGCTGCTGTCCTTCATTGACGGCAATCCTACCGCATACCACACCACTGCATCCGTCCGGAACATCTTGCTGAAGGAGGGCTTTTCCGAGCTGCTGGAGAGCCGCCGGTGGCAGCTGGAACCCGGCAGGAGCTATTTTGTCTGCCGCAACGGCTCCAGCATCCTTGCATTCCGCATGGGAGAACAGCTGGAAAACTACAGCTTCAACGTGGCCGCTGCCCACACGGATTCCCCCTGCTTCCGCATCAAGGAAAACGCCGAGATCCACATGGGCCGGAAGTACACCAAGCTGAACACCGAGGGCTACGGCGGCATGATCTGCTCCACATGGATGGACAGGCCGCTGTCGGTGGCAGGCCGCGTGCTGATAAAGGAAAACAATGCCATCACCTCCCGCCTGCTCACGTTGGACCGCGACCTGCTGATGATCCCCAGCGTGGCCATCCATATGAACCGCGAGGTCAACGACAAGGCTTCCTACAACAAGCAGGTGGATATGCTGCCTTTGCTGGGCGGTGCCGCCGAGGAAGGCGTGCTGAAAAAGCTGGTCGCCGCTGAGCTGCAGGTCGCAGAAGACCAGATCCTTGGCAGCGACCTGTTCCTCTGCATCCGCGAAAAGGCCGCCGTCTGGGGCTGCAATGAGGAGTTCATCTCCTCCGGCCGTCTGGATGACCAGCAGTGCGTGTTCGGCATCCTGAAGGGTTTTCTGAACGCGCACTGCGCCCGGTCCATCAATGTTGCCGCCTTTTTCGACAACGAAGAAGTGGGTTCCGGCACCAAGCAGGGCGCGGCTTCCACCTTCCTGTACGACGTTCTGCACCGCATCGCCCAGAACGTCTGCCCCGGCGATGAGGACTTCCACCGTGCGGTGGCCTCCAGCTTCATGTTCAGCGCCGACAACGCCCATGCCGTGCACCCCAACCACCCGGAATATACCGATGTGAACAACTGCACCTACATGAACGAGGGCGTCGTGGTCAAGGTCCACGCCGGCCAGAAGTACACCAGCGACGGCATGAGCATGGCCGTGGCAAAGGAGCTTGCCGCCCGCGCCGGTGTCCCGCTGCAGTATTTTGCCAACCGTTCCGATAAGGTCGGCGGCAGCACTCTGGGCAACCTTGCCATGGCACAGGTATCCATGAACTGCGTGGACATCGGCCTGCCCCAGCTGGCCATGCACTCCTGCTACGAGACCGCCGGTGCCCGGGACATCGTTTCTCTCATCCGGCTGATGGAGGAATTCTACGCCAGCCATTTTGAGGAGACCGCGTCCGGCACCCTTGCCATCTGCAAGTAAGACCCGTACAACCTGAATCATAAGGACTGCCCGTGGAAAAGCAGCACTGCTTTTCCACGGGCGGCTTTTCGTTTCCACTTAAGTGAGTATTGAGAAAAAACGTCCATTGTGCTACAATTATCCTGTTATAATATCGCTTTTTACCGCAGCGTAAAATCTTTTTCGCAAGGAGTATAATAAAATGAAATTAGGTATCGTCGGCCTGCCGAACGTCGGCAAGTCCACTCTGTTCAATGCCATCACCTCCACCAAGAACGCAGAAGCCGCAAACTATCCCTTCTGCACCATCGAGCCGAACAGCGGCATCGTAGCCGTGCCGGACAAGCGTCTGGACAAGCTGGCCGAGATCTGGCAGACCAATAAAAAGACCCCTGCCATCGTGGAGTTCGTGGATATCGCGGGCCTTGTAAAGGGTGCCAGTCAGGGCGCGGGCCTTGGCAACAAGTTCCTGGGCCACATCCGCGAGTGCGATGCCATTGTGCATGTGGTGCGCTGCTTTGACGATGATAACATCATCCACGTGGTGGAGGATGTTTCCAAGGCTGAGGCCGTGGACCCCATTGCCGACATCGATGCCATCGACTACGAGCTGATCCTGTCCGACCTTGAGGTGGTGCAGAACCGCGCAGGCCGCATGGCAAAGGCTGCCAAGAGCGGCAACAACAAGGGTGCTGCCGCCGAAGCCGCATGGCTGCAGCAGCTGGCCGACCACCTGAGCGCCGGCAAACCTGCCCGCAGCTTCGATTTTGACGAGGGCGATGCCGAGCAGCAAGCTGTTCTGCATGAAATGGGCCTGCTGAGCGCAAAGCCGGTGCTGTACGCCTGCAATGTGGGCGAGGACGACCTGATGGAGGGCATCGAAAACAACAAGTATGTCCCGCTGGTGGCCGCACGCGCCAAGGAAGAGGGCGCACGCTACATTCCCATCTGCGCCAAGACCGAGGAGGATATCGCCGACTACTCTCCCGAGGAAAAGAAGGCTTTTCTGGCTGAAATGGGCATTGAAGCCAGCGGTCTGGACAACCTCATCACTGCCAGCTATGATCTGCTGGGCCTGATCTCCTTCCTGACCGACGGCAAGAAGGAGTGCCGCGCATGGACCATCCGCAAGGGCACCAAAGCACCGCAGGCTGCCGGCAAGATCCACAGCGATTTCGAGCGCGGCTTCATCCGTGCCAGCGTCATTGGCTACAGCGATCTGGAAGCCAACAACTTCGATTACGCCGCCGTCAAGGCCAAGGGTCTGCAGCGCACCGAGGGCAAGGAATACGTTGTCAACGATGGCGATGTGATCGAGTTCCTGTTCAACGTCTGATATCGAAATAGCAGCCATGTAAAACTCTGCCGGGCTTGCCCTCTCCGTCTGCTCACTGCGTTCGCATCCACCTCTCCCAAAGGGAGAGGCCTTGGCACAGAGATAAAGTTTGCCGCCACGACCCCACCTGTGAAAATAGCGTTTGTTGCGGCCCGCAGGCCGCAACAAACGCGAAATAAAAATATTCTTTCCGCTGTACATGGCCAGAGCAAAGCGGAGGCCATTCAAAATCGTCCCGCCATCCGTAAGGACGCTGAAAAAAAAATCAATCCTACTGTAAAAGGAGTTCACCATGATTTTCGGTATTATGGGCGCAATGCCCGATGAAGTCGATCAGCTGTGTGCAAAGCTGGAAAACGTCACCGTGGAGCCCTACGGCGGCGTGGATTACCACAAGGGCACGCTGGCCGGCAAACAGGTGGTGGTGTGCTGTGCCGGTATGGGCAAGGCCAATGCCGCCGCCACCACGCAGGTGCTCATCACAAAATTCGGCGCGGAGAAGATCATCTTCTCCGGCATCGCAGGCAATATGACCTCGAAGATCGGCATTGGTGATGTGGTCATCGGCAAGACCGTGCTGTACCACGACGCACAGCTGGACATGATCTGCCAGAACCCGCCGTTCCTCAAGGAATACACCGGCGACCCGGAGCTGATCGCTGCCGCCGAAAAAGCCTGCGCCGAAGCGGGTGTGAAGGCTCTGGTGGGCAAGATCGCCACCGGCGACCTGTTTGTGGGCGACAGCGAGACCAAGGCTGCCATTGAAGCCAAATGCGCCCCCGACTGCGTGGAGATGGAAGGTGCCGCTGTGAGCCAGATTGCCGCCAAGAACGGTGTGCCCTGCGTCATCCTGCGCGCCATGAGCGACAACGCTGACGAGGACGGCCACGAGGTGCTGGTGGTGAAAAAGTTCAGCATTGCGGAATATGTAGCCACCGCCACCAAGATCGTGGCAGCAATGGTGGAAGCACTGTAAAAGGATGTGCCGCTTTTGCGGCAATGACCCCGCCCGTCAGGCAGCTGTACCTGACGGACGGGGTCGCTTTTTTTCATGCGCCGCAGCGCAGCCTTATAAGAACTGTTCCAGCTTTACCCGGCTATCCTCCTGAAACTCCTGCAGCCTTTGGGCAAGGCGCTTTGCACCGGGCGCGGCATTGGGGTAATCCTTCTGGGCCTTTACGCAGTCCACCACCCCCATGCCGCTGCCCTGTGTGAGCATCTCGGCCAGATTGCGGGTGGACTTGTCCGTGAGGGTCTTCATACTGATGCCCATTTTCGTGTTCAGCTTTGCCATGGCGCTCTGCCCCTGCGCGGTGCCGCCGCAGGCCTCGATGGCGGTGTGCGCTTCCTGATTGAGCTGGTGGTACACATTGCGCTGGCGCAGCAGCTCGGCCTTGAACTGCACATCGTCGGTCATCGGCACGATCTGTTCCAAGGTGTTCTTGCCCATCTCGGTATTCTGCACCACGGCTTCCAGCAGGTTCAGGTTGTCGTTTTTCTGGTTTTCCATACAAAAAATCCCCCTTCTGGCCTTAGTCTGCGCCAAAAGGGGGATTTTATACACTGGTTTTATTCTGCACGCATCTGATCGCCGCCGGCGTTCTGTGCCTCCCGCAGGCGTGCGTCGCACAGCTCATACAATGCCTGCCAGTTCTTTGCAGGGACATCCTCAAGGCTCGCCACGCCGCAGCTCAGGGTAAAGGGCACCCGGCGCATCATGCCGGTGGTGGTGATACACTCCCGGGGCATCTGCCGATACAGGTTCTGCATTTCCTCTGCCAGCTGCTTGCCGTCGGCGTCCAGACAGCCCACCGCAAAGATGCTGCCGGTCAGGCGGCAGACCACGCGGGCCGCAGGGGTATCAAAGCTCTTTTTCCACTGGTTGCCCACAAAGCAGTGCAGCTGGTCCATCACAGGCTGGCCGTAGGTATCCCGCAGCTTCTGGCCGTTGTCGATGCTCACCAGCGCCACAGCCGCCTTGCGGCCCTGCGCTGCACACTGTTCCAGCTTTTGGGCAAACACCGTTTCCAGATAGCGGCGGTTGTACACACCGGTAAGGAAATCGTGGCTCATATCCTCGCGGCACAGCTCCCGCTCCCGGGGTGTCATGCGCTCTTCCGGCAGCACATTGCCTGCCAGCGGTGCGCACATTTCCAGCTCCCAGCATTTGCCGTCCGCTTCCACTCTGCGGTGCAGCACACAGTCCACACGGCCATTGCGCAGCTCGTAGACCACCCGCAGGCCATCGTCCTGCCAGCCGTCACAAAGCGGTGCTTCGGTCAGGGTCACTGCCTCAAATACGGCCTGCGCTGAGCGCGCAAGTTCCCGTAGATCCTGCTCGGTACATTCTTTCTTCATGTAATTTTCCCCATCATCTGCGCACGCGGCGCTCCCGTATCCCGCGTGCAGTCACCTGTTCCCCATACGTTCAGGAACCATCTGCCGCATTATGCATCTCGCGCCCGCCCTGTTTCCGGAAATGCCGGGAACGCATCAGGCAAAGAAAAATGGCATAATGCCGCTTTAGCAACATTATACCATTCAGCTTCCGATTTTACCAGCAAAACGCACAATTTTCTGCCGGAGTTTTTATATTTTCGTCAAATTGCTAAGCTCCCGCCGCTCTGTGCCTTCTGTTTATACGCGGCAGTACACACTGCACTCGTCGTGGATGGTCTTGGCCAGTGCCTTGGCGGCAAAGCCGTCAGCGGCGCGCCATGCCCAGTTTCCACCCAGCTTGCCGGGGGTATTCAGGTGTGCTTCCGCGCCCAGACCCAGCCAGTCGTACATGGGGATGATGGCCCGGTCAGCCACCGACCCCAGCGCTGCGCGCAGCAGAGCGATGCGGACATCATCGGTCCGGATGGCCGCCAGCTCCTTTGCGGTGGGCTTTACGCCGGTCAGGTGCAGGTAAGAGGCAGCGGCAGCCTTTTCCTTTTCGGAAGCGCCGTTCTCCCACCAGTCGGTCAGGGTGGTGTTATCGTGGGTGCCGGGATACACCACGCTGTTCTTGATGTAGTTGTGGGGCAGATACTCGTTGTCCCCGCCGCTGAAGGCGAACTGCAGCACCTTCATGCCCGGGAAGGTGCTGTCGGCCAGCAGCTTTCGCACGCTGGGGAACAGTTCACCCAGATCCTCGGCAATGATGGGCAGCTTGCCAAGGGCAGCTTCCAGCGCATCGAACAGCTCCATGCCGGGGCCGTTCTCCCACTTGCCGGTGCGGGCGGTGGTGCTGTCCGCCGGGATGGCCCAATAGGTATCGAAGCCGCGGAAGTGGTCGATGCGCAGCAGGTCGTAGATGCCCAGTGCGTGGCGCACCCGGCGCACCCACCACGCGTAGCCGGTCTTTTTGTGGTAGGCCCAGTTGTACAGCGGGTTGCCCCACAGCTGACCGTCGGCAGAGAAGTAATCCGGCGGGCAGCCCGCCACACGGGCAAAGCCGCCGTCGGCATCCAGCTCAAACAGCGCGCCGCCCACCCATGCATCCACCGAGTCGGCAGAGACGTAGATGGGGATATCACCCAAAATCTGCACGTCCTTTTTGTTGGCGTAGGCCTTCACCGCCTGCCACTGGGCCGCAAACTTGTACTGCACGAACTTCCAGAAGCCGATTTCCTCCTCGTTTTCGGCGGCAAAGGCAGCAAGGGCCTTCTTGTCGCGCAGGCGGTAGGGCTTGTCCCACTCCACCCAGTTCTTCATGCCGTTGGCCACTTTCAGGGCCATGTACAGGGCGTAGTCGTCCAGCCATTCCTCATTGGAGAGGGCAAAGGCATAATAATCATCCGGGAAGTAATAGCTGCAGCCGTGCAGCCCTGCGCACTGCTTGCGCCATGCGGCGTAGGCGGTGCGCAGGACTTTAAAGCGGCTCACATACAAAGTGCCGTAGTCCACCTCTTTGGGGTCTGTGCCCCATTTTTCGGCCTTGAGCTGGGCGGCGGTGAGCAGGCCTTCTTCCTTCAAAGCGTCGAGGTCGATAAAATAGGGGTTGCCCGCAAAGGCCGAGCAGCTCTGATAGGGGCTGTCACCGTAGCCGGTGGGACTGAGCGGCAGGATCTGCCAGATCTTCTGGCCCGCTTGTGCCAGAAAATCCACAAACTTGAATGCTTCCTTGCCAAAGCAGCCAATACCGTAAGGGCCGGGCAGGCTGGACACCGGCATCAGGATTCCACTTTCACGCATGCTATTACCTTCCTCATTTTTAACATTTTATGGGAATATCGTTGTTTCTTATCATAACATATCCGCAGACTATTTTCCACAGGCAAAAAACGTGGTATACTTATTTTTACGGGATAACCCTCTCAGGCGCTTCGCGCCAGCTCCCCCGAAGGGGGAGCTTCAGACGATGGCTTGGTGAGAGGCACCTTCAGCCCGGAAGTCTTATTTCCCCTCCAGAGAAAAAGCTCCCCTTTCGGGGGAGCTGGCATCGCGCAGCGATGACTGAGAGGGTTTTTGGAGGTACCATGCAGCGCACTGAAAAATACTTTGAACAGGACGCTTTCCGCACCCAGTGCGAGAGCATCATCCTTGCCGCAGAGCCGGACGAAAAGACCGGCGGCGGGCGCATTGCGCTGGACGGCACGGTGTTCTACCCGGAGGGCGGCGGTCAGCCTGCCGACCGGGGCACCCTGACCCTGCCGGACGGTGCCACGCTGAATGTGACCGATGTGCACGAGCGTGACGGCATCCTCTGGCACAGCGTGGACGCTCTGCCGGAAAGCGCTGTTCCCGGCACTGCCGTTTCCGGCTGCATCGACTGGGAATGGCGCTTTGACAAAATGCAGCAGCACACCGGTGAGCACATCCTTTCCGGCATCCTGCACCAGATGTTCGGGGCCGAGAACGTGGGCTTCCACATCGGTTCCGAGGCTGTGCGCATGGACACCAGCGTGCCCATTTCTGCCGAGGGCCTGCAGGCAGCCGAGCTTGCCGCCAACCGCATCGTGTGGCAGGATGTGCCGGTGCTGGTCAGCTACCCCACCCGGGAGGAGCTTGCCGCCCTTGTCTACCGCTCCAAAAAGGAGATCGAAGGGCAGGTGCGCATCGTGACCATTCCCGGTGCGGATGTCTGCGCCTGCTGCGGCACCCACACCCGCACCACCGGACAGGTGGGACAGATCAAAATTCTGGCCAGCGAGAACTACAAGGGCGGCGTGCGGCTGAGCGTGGTGTGCGGCCAGCGGGCATTGCTTGCTGCACAGGCTATGCGCCAGCGGCAGGCAGAGATCGGGGCACTGCTCTCGGCCAAAGCCGACCAGACCGCTGTGGCGGTGCATCGCGTCTACGATGAGTATACTGCGCTCAAGTTTACACACTTTGGTGTATGTTCTCAGCTGTTCGATGCACTTGCCCAGCTGGCAAACCCTGGTGAGGATGCCATCCGCACAGTGCCCGGCCTTGACCCGGACGGCCTGCACCGGCTGGCGGTGCGCCTGACCGAAGCCACCACCGGTCTCTGCGCCGCCCTGACCCCCACCGAAAAGGGCACCGGCTACTGCATCGCGCAGGCAGACGGCGATGTGCGCGCCCTGACCAAAGCCCTGAACGCCGCCCTGAACGGACGCGGCGGCGGCAAGCCCGGTATCTGCCAGGGCAGCTGCGCCGCCACGCCGGAGCAGGTAGAGGAATTTTTGAAGAAAAATCTGTAAGTACAAACTTTTCACGTCACAAGGAGAATACTATCTTATGAGAATGCGTTTCAAGCCCTACGCCCACGACGAACTGATGGCCGCTGATTTCCACGTCCACGAGCCCCTTATCTGGGGCGGCAAGTGGCACAGCCAGTATGCCCGCCCGGAGCAGCCTTTCGTGCTGGAGCTGGGCTGCGGCAAGGGCGGCTTCATCTCCCAGCTGGCCTCTGCCCACCCCGAGAATAACTATCTGGGCATCGACATCACCGACAAGGTGCTCATCCTCGCAAAGCGCAAAATCGAAGCCGCTTACGCCGAGGCAGGCCGCCCCATCGACAATGTCAAGATCATGAGCACCGACATCGAGCGCATCAAGGGCGTCATCACCCCGGAGGACACCGTCAGCCGCATCTACATCAACTTCTGCAACCCGTGGAGCAAGAACGCTTCCTCCAACAAGCACCGCCTCACCTACCCCCGTCAGCTCATCCAGTACCGCGATTTCCTCAAGGACGGCGGCGAGATCTACTTCAAGACCGACGACGATGACCTGTTCCGCGACAGCCTGACCTACTTCCCCGCTTCCGGCTACGACATCGTCTGGCAGACTTACGACCTCCACGAGAACGAGCCGGAGTGGAACATCCGCACCGAGCATGAGGGGATGTTCACCGAGATGGGCATTAAGATCAAGGCCCTCATCGCCCGCAAGAAGGCCGGCGACGACTCCGTGACCTGGGTGGAGCCGAAGGTGCTCAAGAAGCTGGCCGCGCAGGCGGAGGCCGAAGCTTCGGCCAAGGCCGAGGGTGAAGGCAATGTCTGACCCTTGTGAATACTGCCTGAACAACCAGCAGGACGAATATGGCAGCTGGTACTGCGCCGAGGGCGGCGCACTGGATGAGGACGAGATGGCCCGCTATCTCTCCCACACGACCTTGTCCTGCCCTTACTTTGAGCCGGGCGATGAATATAAGATCGTCCGCAAACAGAACTGATTGGAGGTGTCCCCTTGTCGTTTTTTCTTAATACGACAGTCTGCGGTTTCTCGCTTTATCATATCCTTGCGTTTTTCCTCATCTACTCCTGCCTGGGCTGGTGCGTCGAGGTGGTGTATGCCGCCGCCACCACCGGCCAGCTGGTGAACCGGGGCTTCCTGAACGGCCCGGTCTGCCCTATCTACGGCTTCGGCATGATACTGGTGCTCTTCTTCCTCACACCGCTGGAAGATGACCTGTTGCTGCTGTATCTCGGCGGCGTCATCCTGCCCAGTGCCTTGGAGCTGGTGGGCGGATGGGCGCTGTATAAGCTCTACCGCACCCGCTGGTGGGACTATACCGACAAACCCTTCAACATCGGCGGCTATGTCTGCCTTGAGTTCTCGCTGATGTGGGGCGTGGGTGCCATGGTGATGGTCAAGGTCATCCATCCCACCATTGCCGCGCTGGTGAACATCATTCCGCCGCTGGTGGGCTTTGTGCTGATGTGTCTGCTTTACGCGGTGTATGCCGCTGACGTGGTGGCTACCGCCATCGCCGCCTCCGACCTTGCCCGGGAGCTGGACGCTCTCGAGAAGGTGGCCGACAGTATGCATGCTGTCAGCGACGCCATGACCGAGATCCTTGGCACCACCGCACTGGACATGGACCAGAAGATGGACGAGAGCCTGCAGCTCAAGCTGGCCGCCGCCGAGGCCCGGGACAGCTACGACAAGCTGTCGCCCCGTGAGGCCGCTTCCACCATGCGCACCCGCGCCGACGAGGCCATGGAGGCCGCACGCCGCGCCTCCCAGACTGCCCGCCTCAACGCCGCCGAAGCGGCCAAGGCCGTCAAGCTGGCCGCGCAGGGCAAAGCCGAGCAGACCACCGCATTCCTGCAGCTGGAACAGCTCAAGGAAGAGCTGGCCGCCCGTGCGCAGGTCATGCAGGCCCGCACCCGCCGCGGCACCCATCTGCTGGGCAAAGGCCGTATGCTCCGCGCCTACCCCAGGCTGAAGCACGGTCAGAACAACCGCTCCCTCAGCAGCCTGCTCGAGCAGCTCGAGGACGAATATCCCGACTCCTTCAACGGATTCGGCATCCAGTAAAGATAAAAATACGGCTGGGACAGCGTCCCAGCCGTATTTTTTATGCAGCTTAAGCCCAGAGATTTTCCGGGTAAAGGCCGTCGGCCGTCTTTTTGGCGATGGCTTCCACCACCACGGGTTTATCCTCGCGGTAGGTGACGCCATACCACTTATCGGTGCTGCGCAGCACCTTGACGGCGGCTTTCTTTTCGCCGATGAGCTCACTGACCACCAGCGGCAGGAAATACTCGCACTTGAGCGGGTTCTTTTCCAGATTCTCGTCCAGCCAGCGGGCAAAACGCCGGTCAGCTTCCTTTACGAAACTCTCGCCAAAGCCCCAGAGGTTCATGCTCACGGGCGTCTCGCCGGGCAGGTCCGTCCAGCTCTCGCCGCCGTCCTCGGTGTAGTGGATGCCACCCTCATAGGTCTCGATGCGGGTGCGCTCGGTGACGCTGTGGAGGGTGCGGTCCTCGTTGAGGGCGCAGACGCCGCGGGCGACGCTGCCATTTTCGGAAACGGTGTTCTTGAGCAGGTAGCTCACCATACAGTAGTCGTAGACCTCGCCGTCGGTGTGAGTGGAGAGGTAATCGTAGATGACCTTGAACGCCTCGGGGCCGTAGTAGTCGTCGGCATTGATGACGGCGAAGGGGCCGTGGATGTAGGACTTTGCGGCCAGCACCGCGTGGCAGGTACCCCAGGGCTTCACGCGGCCCTCGGGGATGGTGTAGCCCTCGGGCAGCTCATCCAGCTGCTGGAAGGCGTACTTCACGTCCATCACCCTGGACACGCGGTTGCCGATGGCAGCTTTGAAAGCCTCTTCGATCTCGTGCTTGATGACGAAGATGACCGTCTCGAAGCCTGCGCGGCGGGCGTCGTACAGGGAATAATCCACGATGACCTGACCGCAGGGACCCACCGGGTCGATCTGCTTCATGCCGCCGTAGCGGCTGCCCATGCCGGCAGCCATGACCACCAGGACCGGTTTGTTCATGTTTTATCTCCTCCTTGAAAAGGGTGTTTCTTTTTCACGGTTTTATTATACTCCAAACCACGCCGGGCAACAAGACGAAGCTGTTTTTTGAAACTTGGCAAGTTTTTATTGCATATATCGGCAAGTAAATATTGCCTTTTGTTTCCAGATAGAGTATAATAACTTTATCCGACACAAAAACGACCGGCCGGCCGCTTTTGCAGGCCGAAGCAAGAAAGTGAGTTTTTCCATGAACGAAACTGTGACCAAGCGTTTCCTGCTCTACTTCCGCCTGATGATGGTGGCGTGGATCCTGATCGCCAACGCCTTTTTCCACGCCATCGAGTTTGAGTACAGCTGGCTCGTCTTTTTGAGCAACATCATGCTCTTTACGATGGAGGGCGACATCAAAGACCGCTTTATCAGCGTGGAGCTGGGCGGCCTCGTGGGCATGGTGCTCACGGTGCTGGCGATGCTGGCCATCGGTGCGCTGACGCCTGTTCTGGGCGGGATGCTGGGCCTGCTGCTGCCGCTGGGCGTGGTGCTCTTCATCCTCATCATCCTGCACCCCTACGCCCCCAAGGTGCTGAACAATGTGGGCTTTGCCTACCTGACCGTCGCCTGCATCGACAGCGCAACTTTTGCAGCGAATCTGCCTCTCTTCTTCGGGGTGTACATCGTCGGCTCTCTGGTCTTCAACGGCGGCTGCGTACTGCTCATGAAGCCGGCCCGTTATCTGGCCGCCCGGAGCGTCAAGAACGACGTCAAGGCTGACGCCTGAATCTGAGTTTCTCGTCTTTTCTTCTTTTTTCTCACAGCGCCCCGGCAGCAAAAATGCCGGGGCGCTGCACTTTTATGTGGATTCTGCCGTTTTTCCGTGCTACAATGGGGTAAAATAAGAGAAAGGAAGTTTCCCGCCATGTATGCTGCATCTCCTGCACGCTACTCCACCCTGCCCTACCACCGCTGCGGCAAAAGCGGCCTGATGCTGCCCGCCGTCTCGCTGGGCCTGTGGCACAACTTCGGCGATACCGCAAACTTCGAGAACATGCGCCTGCTCTGCCGCACGGCGTTCGACAACGGCATCACCCACTTCGACCTCGCCAACAACTACGGCCCCGAGCCGGGCAGCGCCGAGAAGAACTTTGGCCGCATCCTCAAGGAAGATCTTGCCCCCTACCGCGATGAGCTCCTCATCAGCACCAAAGCGGGCTACACCATGTGGGAAGGGCCTTACGGTGACTGGGGAAGCCGGAAATACCTGCTGGCCAGCCTCGACCAGAGCCTGAAGCGGATGGGCCTCGAGTATGTGGACATCTTCTACCACCACCGGATGGACCCCAACACCCCGCTGGAAGAGACCATGGGTGCTCTGGCGCAGGCGGTGCGCAGCGGCAAGGCGCTTTATGCCGGCCTGTCCAACTACAACGGTGAGACGCTGGAAAAAGCCTGCGCCATCCTCGACGAGCTCCACGTTCCCTTCGTCATCAACCAGAACCGCTACTCCATCTTTGACCGCACCATCGAGCAGAACGGCCTGAAAGAGACTGCTGTCCGGCTGAACAAGGGCATTATCGCCTTCAGCCCGCTGGCGCAGGGCCTGCTGACCAACCGCTACCTTAACGGCATCCCGGAGGACAGCCGCATCCGCACCGATGGCCGCTTTTTGAAAGAGAGCGTCATCACCGAGGAAAAGCTGGCACAGATACGCGCCCTGAACGAAATCGCCGCCGCCCGCGGCCAGACGCTGGCCGAGATGGCGCTGGCGTGGATACTGCGGGACGGCAAGGTCACGAGCGTCCTCATCGGCGCGTCCAAGCCCCAGCAGATCCTCGACAACATCGCTGCCCTGAACAACACCACCTTCACCGCTGACGAGCTGGAAGCCATCGATAAGGCTTCCGGATTTTACAAGGAGTAATTTATGTCCAAAACTGTATGGATAACCGGAGCTTCTTCCGGCATTGGCCGGGAGTTTGCCCGCCGGTATGCCCGCCTCGGCTTCCGGCTCATCCTCACCGCCCGCCGCACTGACCGACTCGAAGCTCTGGCCGCAGAGCTCACCGCGAAGCACAGCACCTTCTGCCGCATCCTGCCTGCTGATTTGGAGCAGGAGAGCGAGTGCGCCCGTCTCTGCGAGGCGCTGACTGACGAGCGCATCGATATTTTCATCAACAACGCCGGCTTCGGCGTCTGCGGCAGCTTTCTTGAGACCAGCGGCGAGAAAGAGCTCTCCATGGCGAAGGTCAATGTGCTGGCCATGCACCAGCTGTTCAAGTTCGCCGTGAAAAAGATGGAGGCTCAGGGCTTCGGCACCGTGCTCAACGTGGCGTCCTCCGCCGGGCTGCTGCCGGGCGGACCCTATATGGCGGGCTACTACGCCACCAAAGCGTACGTTGTCAGCCTGACCCGGGGCGTGGCCGAAGAACTGCGGGAGCAGCACAGCCCGGTCTACGTCTGCGCCCTCTGCCCCGGCCCGGTGGACACCGAGTTCAACGAGCGGGCCGATGTGGTGTTCGCACTGCGGGGCATCAGCCCGGAACTCTGCGTGGAGGAGGCCATGCGGGGGATGCTGCACCACAAGACCATCATCGTCCCGTCGGCCCTCATGCGGGCGGCGACGACGGCCCAGCGGTTCATGCCGATGGCGATCTTAATGCCCATCATGGCCCACCAGCAGAAGAAAAAACTGGGCTGAAGGGCTATTGTGTGCAACAAGCAGCAATCCCGGCCTTTGCAGAGTCCGTTTTTATGACGATTTCACGAAAACGCAGCAAAATGAGAAAAAATTTGCAGTAATTATGCCAAGAAAACACCTTGACAGTCGGAATAAAGAATGCTACTCTAGTATACAAGAGGGCGCAGGGCCGGACAGTCCAAATTGCTGCTTCCCGTGGCGGCAGTTTGACTACAGATATCGTCCGGCAGCGCAGCGCCCCGCAAAGCAAAATTCTGATTGGAGGACTTAATTATGGCACAGTGTACTCCCAAATCCTTTGACCTGACCGGCAAGGTCGCGCTCATCACCGGCGCATCTTACGGCATCGGCATGGCTATCGCAAAGGCAATGGCCGCAAACGGCGCTACCATCGTCTTCAACGACATCAAGCAGGAGCTGGTCGATAAGGGTCTCGCCGCTTATGAAGAAGCTGGCATCAAGGCTCACGGCTATGTCTGCGACGTCACCGATGAGGACGCCGTGAACGCCATGGTCGCAAAGATCACCGAGGAAGTCGGCCATATCAACATTCTGGTCAACAACGCCGGCATCATCAAGCGCATCCCCATGACCGAGATGACCGCTGCTCAGTTCCGTCAGGTCATCGATGTTGACCTGAACGCTCCGTTCATCGTCGCCAAGGCTGTCATCCCCGACATGATCGCCCAGGGCGGCGGCAAGATCATCAACATCTGCTCCATGATGAGCGAGCTTGGCCGTGAGACCGTCTCCGCCTACGCTGCAGCCAAGGGCGGCCTGAAGATGCTGACCAAGAACATCGCCTCCGAGTACGGCGAGTACAA
>ENA-ORPH01002521-ORPH01002521.1-human-gut-metagenome-genome-assembly--contig:-NODE-2521-length-15152-cov-7.277340_pt1 | contig 15152 bp, 19 predicted proteins | sample MGYA00242142_ERZ509074 | MGnify/ENA primary metagenome ERZ509074 (study PRJEB26280, sample SAMEA2338724) | human gut metagenome | biome: human gut; feature: human-associated habitat; material: faeces...
GTGCTGTCGGCGGCGGGGCTGGGGACGGTCAGCCCCCAGGTCCAGGCGGATATCACCCGCTGGGTGGCGGAGCAGACCGGAAACGTCCTGGACTTCCAGTTCCGCGGCGATTCCCCCGCCCAGCCCATTCCGCAATATCAGATCACCGCCCTGCCGGAGGGATATGTGGAGACGGAGCGGACAGATGCATTTGCCGCCGGAAATGTGACGTATAAAAATTCCGATGGAGATATGATCCTTCTCAGCTATACATATATGCACGACGGCGCACATGACGGCTTTATATTGGATAATACAGACACCATGTCGGATATCCGGGTATCCGGCATGCCGGGAAAATTGATCCTCTCCTCACTTGAGGATCATGACTCCTATGTCACATGGATAGATGGTGCCAGCAATATGCAGTTCACTGTATCGGCCGCCATCGACGAGGTCAGCATAATAGCCATAGCAGAAAGCGTTTCTTTGTGCAATTCTACAAAGTGAAAAAATTGTAGTAATTTCCTGTAAGGATTCGTGCCCCTCGTTCGTTAATATAGCAGAAGGTGTTGAGTTTTTAAGATTCTGAAAGAAAATGGGAGAGCTCCTATGAAAAAGAAAACCCAATGTGTCTTGTTTTTGCTGATGCTTCTGTCCGTGGTCTCAATGGCAAGTGCCGCCGAGAAAAGAGCAAACCAACGGCGTTATGATCTGTCATTTTCCGGTACTACAGCCTATTGCTATGCCTACTGTAAATCGGATTTAACCACCGACAAGGTCGTAGCAAATGTCATGCTGTATCAGGGCTCCAACGTTGTTGCATCCTGGAGCGCCCAGGGCACCGGGAGCGTCACCATTTCTGAATCCGTCCCGGTGAAAAAGGGCTGCGAATATACCATGAGCCTGACCTGGTCTGTGGCCGGGCAATGGCAGCGTTCCGTGTTCACCAAGGGAACCTGCCCCGGATAACGGGTAAACGACTGAAAGGGGGCGAGGCCCAAACGGTGAGCAAGCTATCCCCAGCGGCAATTTCCACCAAAACAAGAGAGAAAACGAAAGGAGCGACCCCTGTCATGAAGAAAATGGTAAAGACCCTTCTCTGCCTGATGATGGCACTGGCCATGTCCCTTTCCCTGGCGGTTCCCGCGTTTGCGGTTCCTTGCGAGCATGATTACTACGATACGGTCTCCGTTTGGTATACGGACAACGGCGCAAATCATATTCAGCACCGGCGGGTAACCACTCGATGCCATAAATGCAGCTATACGAATGAAGGACCGGAATCCAGGACCATTTCTGTCCGCGACATTGGACCGTGGGTCATTTTACCATTTCTTGTCTAATCCTGCCAACCACTATTGTATCAGGCAGCAGTGCAATGATTGCTGACGATATCAATTTGCCATAATTCCCGGGCCGCGGGCGCCTTCGGCCGCCCCGCCCACCCTCTTTATTAAAATAAAGCTTGACATATAAGGCTACTTATGATAGACTATCTGTGTAGTTTAACATAAGTAGCCTGTTTTCCAGAAAGGAGTCCCGCCTATGAACCCTCTGCACCAACTGACCCGGCGGCCGGTGAAGGCGGCCTTCGGCGTTCTGCTGCTGGCCTTGGCCGGGGCCATCCTGTGCCTGTCCGGCGGCCAATACTGGGCCGCTGCCCAGACCCGGGCCGCAGTGGAGGAAAACTACACCACGGTGGCGGTGGTCACCGGCGGCATGCAGCAGCTTGTGACCAGCGGCAACATTGTGATGGTGGACATTGGCAACACATATCAGGCCAATGCGTTTTTGCAGAAGCCCGCCCAGCGAAACTGGAGCATCGTCCGCGGCCAGGCCACAATGGGCCTTGTCAGCGGATACAGTCCGCAGCTGAGCCCGCTGAATAAATTTTACGCCCCCACTGCGGATAAATCCGACACCCGCATAGACGATTTTCCCAACGTTCCCTGTGACTTCGCTGTGCTGGAGGTGGAGATCACCCAGGTAGGACCGGAGACCACCTCTTATTCCAATGACTCCACCAAGGAAAACGCCTATCACTTCTGGACCGTTGACGGCAAGGTCCTGAGCGTGCAGGCCATGCATCCCGATTGGGATGATCCCACCGGCCGCAATGTTCAGGTTCTTTTGCAGATCAACGGCGCGTCCGACGCGGCGGGCAAAGCCATACAGCCCGGGCAGCGGTATCTGCTGTTTACCTACAACTACCGGGATCTTGACTTTGAGCAGCGCATGCTCATTGCCCAGGATCTGATGAGCGACAGCAGGCGCGGCGAGGAAATAGACCCCCGCAGCCTGGACATCGACGGCAACATCATCCGCTATGCCGACCGAAAAGAGATCGTAGAAATGACGGACGGAGACGGGAATCCCGTACCTGACGACACGCCCTTGTACCGGGACCCCGTTACCGGGCAAGAGGAGCCGTTATACATGGATATGTTCCATACCATCTGCGTCAATGTCACCGACTTTTCGCAGCCCCGGATGGAGTTTGATTGGAACGAAAAGACGCAGAATTTTGAAGTCTCTCGGGTCATCCACTATGACACGGACTATGACCTGGCGTCCTTTACCCTGCTGCCGGACGGCGTCACGGCGGAGGAGCTGATCGCCTCCTCCCCCACCTGGCAGAAGGCGGTGGAAGCCATCCGGGTCAGCGACCACAGCGTGCCGGTGCTGGCGGTGAACCATCTGGAGGCCGTGGCGGACTTCGCCTCCGGAAGGGCCCAGATCACCCAGGGCCGCAGCATCAGCCAGGACGAGTACCGCGACGGCGCGGCGGTGTGCCTGATCTCCGAGTCTCTGTCCCGGGAAAGCGGGCTGAACGTGGGGGATACGCTGCCGCTGTCGCTGTATGAGTTCGACCAGGATCTGCTGTATTCCTATCTGACAGAATACAACCCCAGATCCTCCCTGTATCTGCCGGATCGGGGCTTCCAGCAGGAGACGGAGTATACCGTCATCGGCCTGTATCGCCAGAGCAGCGAGTGGGTCACCACGCCCACCAGTTTTACCCCCAACAGCGTGTTCGTGCCGGAGAAAAGCGTCACCTGTCAGACGGTTTCCGGCGATTACGGCGTCTGGGAGACGATGATCCTGAAAAACGGCACCGCCGGCCAGATGGAGGCCCGGCTGAAGGAAAATGGCCTGGGCGGCGTTGTTACTTACTATGACCAGGGCTACAGCGAAATCGTGGAGAGCCTGGACGGCTTCAGCCGGGTATCCCGGACGGTGCTCTGGGTGGGGCTGGCCCTGTGGGTGGTGGTCCTGGCGGCCTACTGTGTGCTGTTCCCCCTGCAGGAGGGCAAAACTGCCCTGCGGATGTGGACCCTGGGCACGGTGAAGCGGGATATTACCGGGAGCATCTGGCTGTCCTCCGCCGCCGTGGCGGTTATCGGAACGGTGATCGCGCTGGCCGTCAGCATCCCGGGCATGTCCTGGGCCATTGGTAAATTAAAGGAGCTGACCGGCTCGGAGCTCACCATGTCCGTGTCCCCGTGGCAGACGGCGGCCCTGTGCGCCGTGGTGCTGGTCCTGGAGCTGGCAGCCGTGGCCCTGTGCAGCGCCCTCGCCGCCCGCCGGGGCATCCGCAAGGCAGCGTAAAACGCAGAAGGGAGCGATCCGATGACCCCCTATTTTTTCAAGCAAATGCGCAAGCGGACCGGTCTGTGCCTGGTGGTGGTGCTGACGGCGCTGGCGTTTTCCCTGGCCCTGTGCATGCTTCAGCGGTCCCGGGACCAGATGGCCGTGCGCATTGAGGAGGTTTATGACAATCTGGAGGTCCGGTGCAGCGTCACCAACCTCACCGGCACCCAATCGGACCGGCTGAACCTGCCGGAGTGGGTGCTGCGGCTGTTCACCACCGGCATGACCACCGGGAACTTCCAGGAGGACGGCCTGTTCACCCCCTATGTCCGGGATGTACAGGTGCGCTCCACGGTGTACTGCACCCAGCCCGGCGGCACGGTGCCCCACGCCCTCAGCGGCATTACCGGCCTGGCGGCGGACAGCGCCCTGCAGCCGGACTCCGGCTGCACCATCCTCTGGCGGGAGGGCTTCGACGCCTCGGTGTTCCAGGGCAGGGGCTATTCCCTGCTGCTGCCGGAGGAGCTGGCCGCCTGGGAGGATGAGGACGGCTATGTGACCCTGGAGTTTTCCCCTTCGTCCGGTGAAACGGAGCAGCACCGCTTTCTGGTGGTGGGAACGTATGCCGGCGGGGCCGGGCGGCTGTACTGCCCCTGGTGGGTGGCGCGCCAGCTGTGCCTGGACGTGTACGGCGCCATCACGATGGACAGCCTGTCCGCCGCCATGGCGGACAACCGGCGCATCGACCAATTCTGGGACGAGTACGGCAGCCGGTATTTTGTGGAGCCCACCCGTGACGGCACGCCGGTGCCCTGGGAGGGGTCCCTGATGTACCGCACCTATCCCTTCGCCCTGGCCATCTATGACGACACGCTGGTCAAGACCGTGGACCAGCTGCACCAGAACCAGAAGCTGCTGGGGCTGGTATCCTGGCTGCTGGGGCTGTCCGCCTTCGGTGTGGGAGCGGTGTTCAGCATCCTGCTGCTGCGTCACCGCAGCCGGGAGCTGAAGCTGCAATACATTCTGGGCCAGGCCCGGGGCGGCATCCTGCTGTGGGCCCTGGTGGAGCACGGGCTGCTGAGCCTGCTGGGCGCAGCCATAGGCGCCGGCGGCTTCTGCGTCGCCTTTCGGACAGCCCCGGCCTGGGGGCCGGTGGCGGTGTTCTGGGGGATGAACCTGGCCGGAACGGCTCTGGCGTATCTGCTGACCATGCGAAGAACGTTTTTGGAGACGAATTTGGGGAGGGAATGAATATGACCATCGAACTGCGCGACGTATCCTATACCTACGCCGGAAAGTATCAGCGGGTCACGGCGGTGGACACCGTCAGCTATACCTTCCAAAGCGGCACAATGTACAGCATTATGGGCGCCTCCGGCAGCGGCAAATCCACGCTGCTGAGCCTTTTGGCGGGACTGAAGCTGCCCACAGAGGGGGAGATTGCCTTTGACGAGCAGCCCACCCGCTTCATGGATCGCAGCGCCCTGCGGCGGGATACCGTGTCCGTGATCTATCAGGACTTCAACCTGTTCCCGCTGCTGACGGCGGAGGAAAACGTATGTTACCCTCTGCGCCTGCGGAAGGAGGACAAGGACCAGGCGCTGGCGCTGGCCCGGCAGCGTCTGGCGGATATGGGCATCCGGGAGTCGTATTTCCGCAAGCTGCCCAACCAACTGTCCGGCGGCGAGCAGCAGCGGGTGGCCATTGCCCGGGCCCTGGCTGCGGGCAGCTATGTGATCCTGGCCGACGAGCCCACCGGGAATCTGGACAGCGGCAACAGCCGCATGATCGTGGAGACCCTCCAGCGCCTGGCCCATCAGGAGAAGCGCTGCGTCATCGTGGTGACCCACGATCCCGCCGTGGCCAACGCGGCCGACGTTCAGCTGCGCATGCAGGACGGCAGACTGACCCAGGAGGAGCAGCAGGCGGAGGCTTAACAGGATAGAATAAACCGGGGCCGGTGGAAAATTCCACCGGCCCCGGCACAGATGAAAAGCACCGCCCGCAGGCGGTGCTTTCTTTGTTTTTTACTCGGCGGGGTAAACAGAAACCTGCTTACGATCCTTGCCCAGACGCTCGAAGCGGACAACGCCGTCGGCCTTGGCAAACAGCGTATCATCGCTGCCGATGCCAACGTTGGTGCCGGCGTGGATGTGGGTGCCGCGCTGGCGGACCAGGATGTTGCCGGCCAGAACGAACTGACCATCAGCGCGCTTGGGACCAAGGCGCTTGGACTCGGAATCACGGCCGTTCTTGGTGGAGCCCATACCTTTTTTATGGGCGAAGAACTGCAGACCAATGTTCAGCATGATGCAGTACCATCCTTTCTATGAGATGATTGCGGGGGAACAGGAGACGTTCACGCCTCCATTACTTCAATGTTTTCCGGATACTCGTCGTGAAGCTGGGCCAGATAAACCATCAGCCCCGTCAAGAGATTCTGACAGGTGCTCTCCGCCGTGGGAGCCAGGCCCCCGGGCAGGCGGAAGGAGATGGCAGTGTCCTGCTCACGGACCTTCACCGCGGCACACAGACCCATCACGTCGTTGACGGTGGCTTCCACCAGGCGCACGGCGCTGGTGACGGCGGCGCAGACAAGGTCCTCCCCCTCTGCGGCGTAGCCGCTGTGTCCCTGCGCATCGAAACCGACGATGCGCGCTTCCTCTGTCAGGAATGTAACGGTCGTCATGCGGTCACTCAGAAGGAGATCTTGCCGATTTCCACCTTGGTGTAGGGCTGACGATGACCCTGCCGTTTGCGGTAACCCTTCTTGGGGGTGTACTTGAAGATACGGATCTTCTTGCCCTTGCCGTTCTTCACGACGGTGGCGTCCACCTTCGCGCCCTCCACCACGGGAGCGCCGAACTTGGTGTTTTCGCCGTCGACGATGGCCAGGACCTGGTCGAACACCACGGAATCACCCGCGTTGACGTCCAGCTTCTCGATAAACAGGGTGTCGCCCTCAGAGACGTTGTACTGCTTACCACCGGTCACGATAATAGCCTGCATTACTTGTTGCACCTGCCTTTCCTTTATTACGGACTCGCTGTCGGGGGCGTCCGGCGTGGCCGGAACTTATGACCCATTCAAAGCGGCTTATAGAGTATAACAGAGAAAACGGGTCTTGTCAATGTCTTTTTGCCGTTTTCCGGAAGATATTCCTTTATATCAGGCTGTCCGGGATCAGGGCGAGGATCTCCTTGACGGATATGCAGCGCTCGCGGCTGGTCTGGGATGCGCCGGGGCCTGGAAGGCCGCACCGCCGCCGCATGGGGGAAGCTGCGGCGCCGGTTTTCCAAGCGATATCTCCTGTGCAGAGCGCCTTTTGTTTTCTCCGCCGGACATTCCTTCACGCCCGTTTCTGCTTGCGCTGCAATTGGAGCCGGTCGGCGATCATGGCGATGAACTCCGAATTGGTAGGCTTTCCCTTGGCGGAGTTTACCGTATAGCCGAAATACTTCTGCAGCGTCTCGATGTCGCCCCGGTCCCATGCCACCTCGATGGCGTGACGGATGGCCCGTTCCACCCGGGATGGGGTAGTACAGAACCGTTTGGCTACCTCCGGATACAGTACCTTTGTCACAGCGTTGATCACATCCATGTCATTCACCGCGATCATGATGGCCTCCCGTAGGTACTGGTATCCCTTGATGTGGGCCGGGACGCCGATCTCGTGAATGATGGCCGTCACCATCCCCTCCAGCGCCGGGGCGAAGGGCGCTTCCTCCTGCTCCGGTGTGGAGGCCTGCCGCATCAGCTCCAGCAGTGACTCCTCATTCACCGGCTTCGGCAGGAAGAAATACACGCCCATCTCCATAGCCTGGGCCACGGTCCGCCGGTTGCAGAAGGATGACACCACGATGCATCGCGGCTGTTCGCCGCTTAACTGGTTCATCTGCCGCAGCAGACCGAAGCCGTCCAGGCCCGGCAGCACCACGTCTGTCACCAGCAGCTGCGGCCGCAGCCGCTTTACCATGTCCAAAGCGACTTCACCGCTGTCCGTGCTGCCCACCACCAGGAACTCGCCGGCAGCTTCCATATGCTGGCGCAGCATGGTCCGAAATTCCTCATTGGCATCCGCCAATACAACTGTTACCTTGTTTTCCATCTTGTCTCGTTCCTTTTCCACTCAGATTGCGCAGCCAAGGCTGCCAGTTTCACGACAAAGCAACATTTGTCGCTTGGCCTGCATATAATTTACCAGGAATGGACAGGTTTTTCAAGGGGTAATTGTCGAATGCTCATAACTTATTTTCAACAAAAGCATGTTAATTTGGCGCAAGTGACATATATTGTGTAGCTTAACGGTTTCTTAGCCAACATGTTGTTTCTATCCGCGAACGAAATTCGCCCGATAGGACTCGTTGATTTCCCGCAGTTCCCGCTTTCCCTCGATATAGGGGCGGTACATCTCCTCTGCCCGGCCTCCGCCCAGGTTCCCGCACCCGCCGCAGCCCTGGCAGCCGCCGTCGCACAGGGCCCGCCGCACGATCTCCTCCCGTTGGGCCCTGGTGGTGTCCTTTATGAGCACAGAGCGCATATTTCGCACCTCCCTTCACGACCAGTATACCCGCTCATCATGGGTGTATGCCCAATTTTTTTGGCTCACGCGCCAAATTTCGCCTTGACATTTTGGGCAAAATCCTGTATGATAGTCTCAGTTGTAAAGCACCGAAACTTTACAGAGGAGGGATCGACGTGAAAAATCAGACCTATCGCATGACGATGCTGTTCGATTTTTACGGCGAGGTCCTGACCCCGCGGCAGAAGGAATTTTTCGACCTGTACTATAATGAGGACCTGTCCCTGGCTGAGATCGCGGAGAATTACGGCATCTCCCGCCAGGGTGTCCGGGACGTGATCGTCCGGGCCGAGGCCATCATGACGGACCTGGAGGACAAGACCGGTCTTATGAAGCGCTTTCTGCAAATGCAGCAGCAGGTGCAGGCCATCCTGGACGCCGCCGAGAAGATCCAGACCGTCAACTACCGGCAGTATGACAATCCGGAGTTGGCGCGGCTGGCAGACGAGATCACGCGCAGCGCCCAGGCGCTGAAGGAGTAATACCTATGGCATTTGAGGGACTTTCTGAAAAATTAAGCGCCACATTCAAACGCCTGCGGGGCAAGGGCCGCCTGTCGGAGGCCGACGTCCGGGAGGGCATGCGGGAGGTCCGCCTGGCTCTGCTGGAGGCCGACGTCAGCTATAAGGTGGTCAAGGACTTCGTGGCCCAGGTCACCGAGCGCTGCATCGGCGCAGACGTGCTGGACAGCCTCACCCCCGCCCAGCAGATCGTGAAGATCGTCAACGAGGAGCTGGTGCAGCTGATGGGCGGCACCAACGCCAAGCTGACCTTCGCCTCCAAGGGCCCCACCGTTGTGATGATGGTGGGCCTTCAGGGCGCCGGTAAAACCACCAACGGCGCCAAGCTGGCGGGCCTGATGCGCCGCCAGTTCGGTAAGCGCCCCCTGCTGGTGGCCTGCGATGTATACCGTCCCGCCGCCATCACCCAGCTGCAGGTGGTGGGCAAGCAGCTGGACATCCCTGTTTTCGAGATGGGACAGGCCGATCCCGTGCACATTGCCGAGGAGGCCATCAAATACGCCCGGGACCACGGCCACGACATGGTGTTCCTGGACACCGCCGGCCGCCTGCATGTGGACGAGGCCCTGATGAACGAGCTGAAGAACATCAAGGCTACGGTCCATCCCAACGAAATTCTCCTGGTGGTGGACGCCATGACCGGTCAGGATGCCGTCAACGCCGCCACCGCCTTTGACCAGGCCCTGGGCATCGACGGCGTCATGCTCACCAAGCTGGACGGAGACGCCCGGGGCGGCGCGGCCCTCTCCATTAAGGCAGTCACCGGCAAGCCCATCAAGTTCGTGGGCACCGGCGAAAAGCTGGACATGATCGAGCTGTTCCACCCGGACCGCATGGCCTCCCGTATTCTGGGCATGGGCGACATGCTCACCTTCATCGAAAAGGCCGAGCAGCAGTACGACGAGGAGCAGGCCCGGAAGCTGGAGGAAAAGCTCAAGAAAAACCGCCTGACCCTGACGGACTACATGGAGCAGATGGACCAGCTGCAAAAGATGGGCAACCTGGGCCAGCTGGCCGGGATGCTGCCCGGCGACATGGGCAAGCAGCTGGACGCCGCTAACCTGGACGAAAAGCAGCTGGGCCGCACCCGGGCCATCATCCAGTCCATGACCCCTCTGGAGCGGGAAAACCCCTCCATTCTCAACGCCAGCCGCAAAAAACGCATTGCCGCCGGCTGCGGCTTGCAGGTGTCGGATGTGAACCGGCTGCTGAAGTCCTTCGAGATGCTCCAGCAGCTCACCAAGTCCATTTCCAAGGGCCGCTTCGGCGGATTCGGGGGACCCGGCGGCATGCCCACCCTGGGCAAGGCCAAAAAGGGCAAGCTCCAGGGCTTCGGCCGGAAAAAACGTTTGAAATAAGTGCACAGGCATTTATATAATCTGAAATTACATTACAATTTGGAGGAAAAACATCATGGTTAAGATTCGTCTGAGAAGAATGGGCGCCAAGAAGGCTCCTTACTATCGCGTGGTCGTGGCGGATTCCCGCTATCCCCGCGACGGCCGCTTCATCGAGGAGATCGGCACTTATAACCCCTGCGTCTCCCCTGCTGAGATCAAGATCGACGCTGACCGCGCCCGCGAGTGGATCAAGACCGGCGCTCAGCCCACCGACACCGTTCGCGCCCTGCTGAAGAAGGTCGACGTTCTGTAAGGCAGGGGCACCATGAAGGAACTGCTGCTCTACATCGCCAGGAGCCTTGTGGACCACCCGGACCAGGTCACGGTGACGGAGGTGGAAAACGGCGACGAGCTGACGCTGGAGCTGCGCGTGGCCCCCGAGGATATGGGTAAGGTCATCGGCCGTCAGGGCCGCATCGCCAAGGAGATCCGCACCGTGGTGCGCTCCTATGCCCAGCGCACAGGCGTCAAGGCATCCGTTGATATCGTGGACTGACCTCCCGATACCACTGCAATGGCTAAAAAAACAGGACAGGCGTGTGCCTGTCCTGTTTTTTACGCGTTTTCGTCCAGCTTCCGGAAGATGGGCCGCAGCAGCAGGGCCGTCACATAGCTGAGGCTGCTGTATCCCACCAGCACCCACACGATGCTCAGATAAAACCCCACCTCCGGGAGAAACACGCACACCCCCACAGGCACCGCCCAAATGGCCCAGATCAGCAGCATCCGGGGCAGGTTCCCCACCGCCAGCAGCAGGGCATTTTTCATGTGATTGCGCCAGGTGTTTTCATACCGGGCCATCAGCGGGAAAACGAAGGTCATCACCATGGCCGCCAGCTGCAAGGCGAACACCGCCAGCAGCTCCCACAAAAACGAGTCGTTCAGCCGGGCCACATACAGGTCGAACCCGCACAGAACCGCCACGGCCAGCAGAATCAGCCACACCGGCGTGGCTTTTTTCCAGTTTTCACCCCATGCACGGAAGAACCGCCGGGCCACATGGCCGTCCTCACCGTCGATGACCTTTCCCAGCACCTGATACAGGGCCGCGCAGGACGCGCCCAGGGTCACCACCGGCAGGGAGCACACCAGCCACAGCACGTTCAGCACGATCAGGCTCCATACCCGCTCCATACCCCGGGCGAAGGCCCCGTTGGGGTCAAAAAACGACTTCAGCACCGGTCACTCCCCCCTTGCAAGGTCCCGGAACCGGTGGGCTGTCTCCCGTCCCGACAGCACCCGGGCGGCTCCGGCCGCCAGGGCCTCCATCTCGAACTCCCCGGCCATGACCTCCACCGGCGCGATAAAGCGAACCTTTTTCGTCAGATAATCCGCCACATAGGCGGAGTGCGCTATGCCGCCGGTGAGGATGATGCGGTCAATGTCGCCGCCGGCAGCCGCCGCCATAGCGCCGATGGACTTGGCGGCGGTATACAGCATGGCATCGTACACCAGCCTGGCCCTCTCATCGCCCCGGGCCATGCGCCGCTCCACCTCCATGGCGTCGCTGGTGCCCAGGTGGGCCAGCAGTCCGCCCCGTCCCCGTACCAGCTTCATGACGCCTGCCCGGTCATATTTCCCGGAGAAGCACAGCCCCACCAGCTGCTCGGCGGCGATCCCACCGCAGCGCTCCGGCGCAAACAGCAGCTCGTCATCCCGGACGTTGTCCACCATTTTGCCGCCGATGAACAGCCGCACCGACGCGCCGCCGCCCAGGTGCAGCACGATCAGGCGGCACCGGTCCAAGGGCCTGTGCAGCACCGTTTCCGCGCAGCGAATGGCCATGGCCCGGGTATTCAGGGCGTGCCCCATCATCCGCCGGGGCAGCTCCGGAATCCCGGTGATCCGGGCCATAGGCGGCATTTCGTCCACCGCCACGGGATCGTACACGAAGGCCGGTATACCCAGCGGCTCCGCTATGTCCCGGGCCACCACGCATCCCAGGTTGGAGGCGTGTGCCCCCTGGGTGATGGCGGCCAGATACTCGATCATATCCCCGTCCACCGCAAAGGCCCCGCTGGGGCACGGCGGCAGCATACCGCCCCGGGCGCACACTGCATCCAGAGTGGTCAGGTCGAAGCCCGCCAGCGCCTCCTCCACGCACCGGCGGCGGAAAGGGGCCTGGTCCATAATGGCCCCGAAGGGGGCCAGCTCCTCTCCGCTGTGGCGGATCGTTTTCTGCATCAAGGGCGTCTGCCCGTGAAACACGGCGATCTTGGTGGAGGTGGAGCCGGGATTGATGACCAGAATGCGGTAATCCATGGCGTCAGCCCTCCTTTCGCCGGGGAAACGTCACCCCGTTGCACTTGAGCAGCATCCGGAAGGGGTAATCCCGGTCCAGATAGTTGCGGCAGTACCAGTCATAGGTGGCCTGGGGCAGGTGGACCAGCTCCGGCGCCTCGCAGCGGAAGCTCTCGAAGGTGTGCCGGTCCCCGGACAGCAGGGCCGCCATCAGCTCCAGCCGTCCCTCCTGCCGCAGCCGCTCCATGCACGCGTCCATCACGGCGGCGCAGGCCCGCTCCTCATCGTCGGCCCACAGCTCCTTGTTCCCCAGCCAGAACAGAAATTCCTCCGGGTTCAGGTCCATTTTCGTGGTGATCTGGGACAGCTTGTAAAACCCGGCCCAGTCCCGGTCCCGGAGCACCTGGGTCAGGTACTGCACCAGGCCGTCGTCTAGGGCCACGCAGTCCAGCAGCACCTGAAAGGCGTGCTTTCCGGCGTCCGGGTCCGGCTGCGGCTCCTGCGGGGGTTCCTGCTCCCCGTCCCGGCCAAGGAACATGCTTATGGCCGCGCCGGGGTCAAAGCTGTCGTATACCTCCCGGGGGATCTGGGTGCCGTCCTGGGCGGCGCACAGCCGGGCCAGGGTGGGAAAGTCCCCCACCTTCTGCAGCAGCTCCATGCCCCGGGCCACAGGGTCCGTCTCCGTCAGGGTGATACCCTCCGGGGCAGGCCGCTTCCCGTCCATGATCTCGTCGATATATTGCATGCAATAGTCCATCAAGGTCATAAAAAGTTCCTCACTTTGCAGATAACTATCCTAAACTATACCATATCTCCCTCCCCTTTGCAAGGCGCAGCCCCCCTCCCGCATTGACGGAATGTAGGACCAGAGTTTCTCTTAGAGACTTACACTCCTCAATGCCCCGCTGAGATTCAGGACGGCCTCCAGCACGCCGCCGCCTACAGCCAGAGCTTTATCCGACGCGGTGGTGCAATACTCCGGCTTGCACCGGGGGTCCACGTCGCCGGACTTCATCCCCTTGAAGACAGGCGTTCCGTCGGCTAAAATCCCCCGCAATACGCCGTCAATGGTGCATTTCATGAGTTCTCCATCCACCTCTCCGGCTATGTCCCCAGCCCGGACCACCGCGCCAATTTCCAGCTTCTGGCAGAATATCCCGTCCGCCGGGGCCCGCAGCACCCGCTCCCCGGCGTATCCGCCGATGAGCCCGGGAATGTTGGTGTTGGGCAGGGCGCTTCCCCGGTAGATCACCCGGCCCAGGGTATGGCCCCGCATGGTCTCCACCACGGCGTGGCAGTCCCCCCCCGCCGTGAAGCCGGGTCCGATGCCGACAACAACCGGCGCATCGTCTATTTTCGTGCCCAGGTTGCGCTTGGCCAGGATGGCGTCCACCAGGGCGTCGGGCCGCAGCTGGGCGCGGCAGGCACAGTCCGGGTCCGCCAGCACCGGGATCAGGCCCCGGCGCAGCAGGCTCTCCGCCTCCTCGACGCTGTCCGCCCGACGGGCGGTCACATCCTCCACCGTCATCTCCCCCAGCAGGATAGCCTGGGAAAAGCAGACCGTGCGGCGGATGGCAGTGGGAGCGGGCAGGTCAGTCATGACCACCTGCATCCCGGCCCGGTGCAGCCGCAGGGCAATGCCGGAGGCGATATCCCCGGCGCCGCGAATGAGAACCTTCATGAAAATCCCTCGATTCCCTGTTTTTTTACAAGAATAGCATGTTCCGGCCCCACCGTCAAGGTTGACGCAGGAGCCGGAAGCTGATACAATAACGGCATGGAACAGAAATTAACGTACAATCTGGCGGTCCGGCTGTTTTCCGACGAGAAATGCTTCGGACCAGGGGTAGCACAGCTGCTGCACCGGGTGCAGGAGCTGCATTCGCTTCGCGCCGCGGCCATGTCCATCGGCATGGCGTATTCCAAGGCCTGGACGATCCTCAAAAACGCGCAGCAGCATCTGGGCTTCGAGCTGCTTCATTCCACCACCGGCGGCAAACACGGAGGAGGTGCGACGCTGACGCCGGCGGCAACTGCATTGCTTGCAGCATATGAGGAATATTGCAGGGAGCTCAACGCGTATGCCGCGGCGCTGTTTGCGGAAAAATTCGAAGGGATCCTCTGACGCGCACGGAAAAAACTGCCTGCGCGCCGTTTTGCTGCGCATTTTTGCAAAAGACGGTTGCGTTCGGCGGATAATTGTTGTAAGATAGACACAGATAGAATCTGCGGAACGCCGCACAAATTTTGGAGGTAATCACATGTTTACAAAACTGCTTGACGCTCTGAAAGCCACCCGCCGCACCATCGTCTTCACCGAAGGCCCCGACGCCCGTATCCTCGAGGCGACCGACCGTCTTCTCAAGGAAGACCTGATGGACGTCATCCTGATCGGCAACGAAGCTGAGGTCAAGGCTGCGGCCGAAAAGGGCAATTTCTGCATTTGCAAGGCCACCATCATCGACCCCGCTACATATGAAGGCATGGACGAGATGGTCGCGAAGATGGTCGAGCTCCGCAAGGGCAAGATGACCGACGAGGAGTGCCGCGCAGCTTTGTCCAAGGGCAATTATTTCGGCACGATGCTCGTAAAGCTCGGCAAGGCTGACGCTCTGCTCGGCGGCGCTACCTACTCCACCGCCGACACCGTCCGTCCCGCCCTCCAGCTCGTGAAGACCAAGAAGGGTGCGCACCTCGTATCCTCTTCCTTCATCCTCTTCCGCAAGGATAAGGACGGCAACGACGAAAAGTACTGCATGGGTGACTGCGCCATCAACATCGACTATCCCGACACCCTTGACAAGACCACCGGCGAGGTCGTCTTCTCCGGCGCGC
>ENA-ORPH01002527-ORPH01002527.1-human-gut-metagenome-genome-assembly--contig:-NODE-2527-length-15126-cov-3.566850_pt1 | contig 15126 bp, 10 predicted proteins | sample MGYA00242142_ERZ509074 | MGnify/ENA primary metagenome ERZ509074 (study PRJEB26280, sample SAMEA2338724) | human gut metagenome | biome: human gut; feature: human-associated habitat; material: faeces...
TGGGAGCAGGATGCCGCAGGTTCGAATCCTGTCACTCGGACCACCTTCCATCGAAAAACCGCCTTTTAGGCGGTTTTTCTGCGTTATAAGTTCGATTTTTGAAGTGTGCTTGACCACATTTCAATTGTGGTCAGAGCGGTAAAATAACGGTTGCGTCCTTGGTACGGAGGAATGCCGAAAACCGCAAAATCCCTAACCCATCCCTAACGGGTATAGCTCAAGCATTTGGGGGTGTAGTTGCGACAGAAACTTGAATTTTCCGGTGTTATCCACTATAATAATTCTACGGAGGCCTTTGTGCCGCCAAGGCAGCCGTGTGGGTGTATTCCCATGCGGCTTTTTGACTTTAGAAACAGGATGGAGACGATGTGATGCTCGCCAACGATCAGATTTCATATTTACCATATGATGATTATGCTCAGAGCGCCAATACGCTCTTTCATTTCATGACAAAACAAGAATACTTAGACTCCATTCTTCGCCGTAGAGCCATAATTCCGCGATATTGCATTGAGACCATCGATTACTTAAACATTCATAATGGCACTCGAGTATTTAACGAAGCTGCCATTTTGCAAAAGTGCTTCTGCGATATTCCTTTTCATAAACTTGCAGACTCATTTGCTGTAAATGGTGTTGGCGATGTTTATGAATCCTTAAGCAAGGATGAGCGGGCAGACCTTGAAAAGAACAACACCCATTTTGCATATTATGGAGAATACGCAGTCGCCTTTTCGAAAAGTTGGGGCGAAAGAAAGCATCTTCAGCCGGTTCACTATCTTAACAAAGACTCCCAATATGCAAAAGATTTTTCTTCTCTATTCGAACGCATTTTTCAGGATGATGACATTCCGGAAGAGTATTCTCAAGATGTACTCAACCGTTTAGCGTACATCAAACCGTTGCGGGGAATCATGAAGAGGAGAATTACTCGTAGTGATTCAAGTTCTGCTACCGTCGAAATCTACAAGAATTTCCATGATGAACGCGAGTGGAGATATGTTCCAAATGCCGATATCCTTGCTTCCTTGAATACAGAAAGTATCATAGCTAATCCTCGTGTACTTCCTTTTGCCAATGAAATTAGCAAGGGTTTAGAGCAGGAGAGCTACAGAAAACTTTGGTTGGATTTCTCGTATGATGATATACGGTATATAGACTTAACCTGTGCAATTGCATATAGCGGAACTGTGTACCATCTTTGTGGAATATCTCCCAACCACTTAACGCCACTATACTTCATGGGCGCATCTGCTGTCAGCCCGCGAGTGATCGCATGGCTTACCGTTGAACGCTTCAGCGCATCAATCGCTTTGATTTCCTTTTTCTTGATATTGATCAGCTTATTGATGCTCGAAACCTTCCAGTCCAGAAAGCGCACAATCTGATCCTGCTCTTCACGGGGCGGAACAGGGTAAAATTGAGCCGCAAATACTTCAAAGCGAAAATCTGATGACCTCTCTCTTATACCTCGATACAGCGACTGGATATACCCTGAACGTGCCATTTCTCGAAGCAGCAAGGCATAATATTGATTATTACTATTGCCTTTCGCTTGGCAGACACTATAAACAGGAGTACCTTTTCCATCAGAATCAGAAACGCCTATCGAACCAGCAAAGGCATCCATCACATGAATAACAAGATCGCCTTTTCTTATTCCTTGATAGCCGATTTCTTTCAATGATTCTGTGAAGCCTGTTGTTCTACGGTTTTTTCTTAATGTTACAGTGCCGTCACGAAAACAGGTAACGACTTCATCTGTATCACTGGTTGGGCGTTGCATCTTCTGATACAGATTTTTTCCACGCACCAGTCCCCAATGTTCCGGCATCTGCTTGATCCACGGCACGGGAGACAGTGTGTAATTCTCATATCCACTCATTGCACGCCCTCCATGATACCCGCCAACAATCCGTCGGCTTCCTGTTCAAGGGTAGACAAACTACTCAAAATATCACTCATGTCTCGCAGCTCCACGGGCTTGTAGAAATACTTTGTAAAGCTGATTTCATAGCCAACCTGGGTTTTCTTCTCATCTACCCATGCATCCGGCGCATAGGTCAGCACCTCGTTTTTCATAAAGGTATCAATGCCGCCCGCATAGGTGAACGGAATATTCTCCGTGTCGCGCAGGTCAGCATCCGGCTCGCCCTCAATCGGCTGTGCAGCCGGGTCTTTCTCGGTGATAAAGGGGCGTATCTTTTTCAACGCGGCGGATTTCAGCTTGGTAGCCTTGGCAAAGGCGGTCCAATCATCCAACGGTGCGGTTTTCGCAGCTTTTTCAATAGCTACGATCACGCTGTCGTATTCATCCGACTTCTTGAATGTATCCGCCGGAATTGCTCTGTCAGGATACACGCGCAAACGCAGCGGCCGCTCTACCGTCACATTCCAATAACCGAAGTCCTCGTTGTTCAAAATTATGCTGACTTCGCTTTCCTCCATTGCAAGGAACATGCGAACGATCTCCTTGCGGATTTCTTCGGTAAATTCGCAGTTCTTCTTGCCCATGTTCTTACGCAGTGCCGACTTCATCGCCGTTGCGTCGATGAGCTGAATCTTGCCCTTGCGGCGTTCTTCTTTCTTATTGGAAAGCACCCAAATGAATGTGCCGATGCCCGTGTTGTAAAACATATTCTCCGGCACGGCGATAATAGCTTCCACCAGATCGTTCTCGATCATATAACGTCGGGCATTACTCTCGCCGCTTCCCGCATCGCCCGTGAAGATGGACGAACCGTTATGCACCTCCGCAATGCGGCTGCCGAGAGGCGTGTCTTTCTTCATCTTCGCCACATTGTTCAGCAGGAAGAGAAGCTGACCGTCGCTCGTGCGCGGGATCATTGTAAGCTGCTCGCCGCCGTCCAGATATGCGTTGAAACGGCTGTCGAGGATTTCCTTTTTGCCGCCCATTTTCTCGGCATCGGTCTTCCAGCTCTTTCCGTAAGGCGGATTTGAGAGCATGAAGTCAAACTGCCGGGTGGCGTTGCCGTCCAAGGACAGCGTTGAGCCGTAACTGATATGTTCTGCCTGGTCGCCGTCGCCCTTGAGCAGCATATCCGCCTTGCAGATGGCGTAGGTCTCCGGGTTGATCTCCTGCCCGAAAAGGTGGATGGAAACATTTTTGCCGCGCCGTGCCGCCAGTGTCATAAGCCGATCCTGTGCAACGGTGAGCATACCACCCGTTCCGCAGGCCCCATCATAGCAGGAGTAAGTAGCGTCCTTGATCTGATCCGCAATCGGCATAAAGATAAGGTCTGCCATCAGCTCAACAACATCACGGGGCGTCCAGTGTTCGCCGGCTTCCTCGTTGTTCTCCTCGTTGAACTTACGGATCAGTTCCTCGAAAATCGTACCCATGCCGTGGTTGTCCAGACCGGGATGCTTGAGAATGGTCTTTTCTTCGTCTTTGTACACCGGGTTCGGACTGAGGTTAATATCCGAAGATATAAATTTTTCAATGACTGCACCGAGGATATCTGCCTCGATCATGGTGTCAATCTGATTGCGGAACTTGAACTTCTCCAGAATCTCCTGCACATTCGGAGAGAAACCGTCAAGATATGCTTCAAAATCCGTTTTCAATGTCTGCTTCTTCGCACGGCTGGTAAGGTCGCGCAGACGGAATGGAGACGCATTGCAAAAAGCCTGTCCGGCTACATTGCACAGCGCAGGCCACTGGTTATCGATACCTGCCGCGTCCAACTTTTTCTTCATATCCAGGACAGACTCTTTGCTATCCTCCAAAAGAGCATCCAAACGCCGGATGACCGTCATCGGCAGGATCACATCGCGGTACTTGCCGCGCACATAAACATCACGCAGGCAGTCGTCTGCGATACCCCATATAAAACTAACTATTTGATTATGCACCTGATTTTCCATATTTCTTCGTTTCCTTTCACACTGTAGTAATGCTGCAGTGAGTCACTATTATCACATCAAATTCGCTGCCCCATAAAATGGTCTTAACCGACAGTTCATGCTTTCTTATCGGCCGTTCCGCCAAATACACTCATCTACCTCAGGTGGCTTGAACACCCGCATTTTACCAAACTTGTGCGCAGACATATTTGTTTAGCAATCCAAGCAAGAACTGTGTCTCTGCCAACGCAGAGATATTCCTGTACATCGACATAGCCTTTTTTACAAGGGTAGCTCTGTTTGCATCATCGGGAGCATCGTTGATTTCATCATAATATGCCTCCGGCGGCAGATAGAAGCCACAGACCTCAATAGCAATCTCTTTCATGGATTTTTCCATACGGGTACCTTTGAGTTTATTGTACCTAGCTTCAATTTCGTCCTTGTGCTGCTTATACAAAATATCTGCGTAGCGCAGAAAAATCAGTCCGAGAATCGGCTGACCGTATTTGTTGGCAGCCAAGTGTGCACCGCACGGAGCATATCTGCAAAGTGCCAGAGGCCATCCTTCAATTAGTTCAATTCTGTATCAGTCATTGTCTCTTTCCTCCGGCACAAATTCCAAGATATCGTCCACACCACAATTCAGTGTGCAGCAGATGCTTTCGATTGTTTCTAAGGATACATAGCCGTTTCGCTTCATCCGGAGAACGATATTGGATGAAAATCCGGCTTGCTGCTGAAGCTTTGTTGTAGTCATGTCCCTCTCAATTAGCAGATGGAACAGCCTTTTATAACTAACAGCCATATCATACCTCCGTGTATGCTTCCAATCATACACAAAAACGTTATATCACGCAAGCGTGAACTTTTCAATATGAGTTGTCCTCTTGCAGAATGCTCCCGCGTCGTATGCAAGCAATTCGGACTTAGTTTTATCTTTGAGTGTCTCAACTTCGGACGCGCCGCATATAGCTGTGCCATGTTTGGGCAAAAGATGTAGGGCGGTGTATGCTCGTAACGCTCGTCTGAGAGATAAATGAGCGGCTGCACGAAACGTTTCCCCATACACCACCTACACCCGGCAGAGCTGCAAATTGCGGATGATATTCCAAATCCAAGGCCAAAGCGCATTGTCCGAATAAAAATCGCCTACGTGATAACAGCAAGTTGCAACAGATATAATACCGCGGCGCCTTCTCTTCAAAAGAAGGCGCCGCGGTTTATCGCATATTCATCAGCACGCTTTTCTGCTTGGCAATCTCGATTACTTCTTGGTCGCGTAGGCTGTTCAGGTAAGTCTGCGTGATCCCGATATTCTCATGCCCCAGCAAACGACTGATTGTATAGAGATCCGTTCCCATTTTCACCTGCTGCTGCGCGAAAAAATGTCGGCATGTATGCGGTGACACGCGAACACCTTCTATCCCCGCTCCGCGCTTGCGAAGAACATACTCCACAGCTCCGTCCGTCAACTGCCTGCCATGGAACGACAGGAAATAAAACGCATCATGCGGGCGAAGCATAAAGTACTTCTCTTTACCGCTCTCGTATCTGAGCATCGCCTTTTTCAGGACAGGCGTAATCGGCACCACGCGCTGCTTATGGTTTTTGCCGTTGATGATGATAAAATCGTCGTGAATGTCTTCCTCACGGATGCAGCACAGCTCCCAGCAGCGAATCCCGGTCTCAAAGAGCAATGTCAGGATCGCATAGTCACGCAGCGAGAGATAATCATGCCCACGGCAGCTTTGCAGCATGATCCGCACCTGCTCCGGAGAAAAGGCCGTGATGACCGGCTTCTCCTCCTTGCACCACTTGAACGTCTTGCGCGTATCAAAGCCGCCGTATCCTTCCTCATAACAATACTGAATGAACGATTTGATCGATTTGAGCACGCCATTGATATAGGTGCCCTTGCGCCCTGCCTCGCTCATGCAGCGTGAAAACTGCCGCACAACTGCGGGCGTGAGCGCCTCGACAGTCTCGACGTGCAATTTCTCTGCGCAAAAACGCAAAAAGAGATTGAGGTTGCACCGGTAACTCCGAATCGTCTTCGGGGTATACTTGCGAACCTCAATCTCAACCAGATACTCTTCGACAGCACTTTGCATCTTCATACCTATGTCCTCCTCATGTATGTCACAACAGAGGTGGCCATGTATGTCGCAGCTGACACCGTGTTTTCCCGCAGGAAACGACATTTGAAGCCGCAAAGCGCCATGTTATCCGTCAAATATGCTGTTTTGTGTCTGGAAACGCATGCGTTTCACAGGCAGTTTACTCTTCCCAGTTGTGCCACACGTTCTGGACGTCTTCGTTGTCCTCGAACATGTCGAGCATCTTCTGGAGAAAAAAGCTGCAATTTCAGCACATTTGTCAGAGGCAAATTCCTCTGTTATGCAGATGTATGTCACAGTAGAACTGGACACTATTATAATAGCATATCGAGCCAAGAATTGCAAACGGTATTTATCGGGGGCAGTTAAAACCAGCGTGAGCGGCTGTTTTTTTAGCGCTGCATGTAGGTGACTGACTCGTGCACTGACCCGAGCAATAACGATTGATTTCCGCGAAAAAATCGCTAGATATCCATGTCAAGCACACTTGTTTGCGATTGCGCTATTCATACGATTGTGTTTTTCGGCGAATTTTGGCTGACGAGCGCAGCGAGCAGGCAAAATTCAAGCGAGCAGAACGGGCGTAGCACGTACTGCGCTGCAAGACAGGCCCCGCCGCGCAGCGGTGGATACAGTGAAGCGGTGTATAACGGTGTATGGCAAATTGTTAATTTACATTTTTATCCGTTTTTAACCGTGAGAGAAATATGCCTACACCACCATACACCGCCATTCCTTTTAGGATGCAGCCCGCTCGAACTCGCTGATAATTCTCAAGCCCTGATACACATTGCCCTTTTTGGTGCGCTTCTTCGTTGCACCTGCCTTCGTTGCAACCAGCGGAAGCACGGAGGACATGGGAAGCATCCGCTCACCGTGCTCACTGCAGAAGGACGTATACGCCCCATAAATATCGCTGCCATATGTGTCCTCATTTTTATCCAGAGCGACCCACTCGTTGAAAAAATCCGTGAGCCAGTCATTTTCCTGCTGATACTGCTCCGTCGCGCTGATGATGCACTCCGGAATGTCTAGCTTATAGTCATTACGGATATATTCGCGGGCACCATCAATAATCCAGCTCAGGATCGCGCCGCCGCAGGCTCGCACGAGGTAATTGCCATAGTTTTTAATCTCGTTCTCCTGACTTCGGAATCTGCCGCGAAACGGCACTACAATCAGGCGATCCCAAGTACCGCTGTCCATGACCTTTACCGACGGCATGTGGTTCGTACACAGCACGATGGAGTGAGATGGTTTGAAGGTGAAAACGTCCTTCCCCTTAAACTGCGCGTTGATGTCTCCGGTACTGCACAAATGCTTTACCTCCGCAGTATCCAGCTGTCTTCCCTCTTCCAATTCCTCTGCAATGGCCAGGCGCTTTCCGCGCAGCCTCGCCAACTCAAATTTCTTGCCGCTGTCATTGCTTGCGACCAGAAGCTCCGAGCGGATCGTGCAAGCGTAATCTCCCATCACATCCTGAATGGCGTTAAAAAATGTGCTCTTGCCATTGCCGCCGCTCCCGAGCGCGATCACGAGCCGCTCTTCATAGACCTTACCGATCGCGGCCATGCCCGCAATCTGCTTGAGGAACGCCACGAGCGTTTCGTCATTACAGGCAATCTGGTGCAAAAACGTGTCCCAGATATCCGCCCCATCGTCAGAAGGTGCACAGCTCGTCATGTGCGTAATAAAATGCTCCGGCTCGTGCGGAGACATTTCTCCCGTATCCAAATGGATCTCTCCGTCAGGCGTATTCAAAATGAGCGGATCTCCATCCAGCATCGCAGCCCGGATACTGAGCTTCGGCTTGGCCTCTCTCAGCGCAGCCGCAATTTTAGCCGACGAGCGTCGCATCACGGCATACTCCATATAGGTCTGCGACATCGATGCAGGCTGTCCAAACATGCCAATATTGTTCAGCCCCATGGTCTTTGCTTCCTGCATCTGCAGATCCGTCAAGCGCTGGGAATAGCTATGTGCCGCCGTTTCAGACGGTTCCCATACGCCGCCGTTATATGCGATCCATCCCACGCCCTCACAATAGCGCAGCTTGTGATGGTAAGCCTCATAGAGCACGGTTCCCTGCCCTACGTCCGTAAAATCTGTGGGGATAAAGCTCTCAATCAGAGAGTCGTTTTCATGCATCTGTGTGTGTTCATCTGTCATAGGCATCCTCCTTTGTGTTTTGCGTCATGATTTTGTTTTCCGGTTTCATCTCAAACCTTCTTTGTATTTTATTCCACTTGACTCCGGAGTCGTCGTGTGATATCGTTATCTCACGAGACGCAAATATTGTCAACGCTGTGTAGCAAATCAGTTAACGAAATTTACATTGTGAGGTGCATTATGGGCAGACAGGGAATCAAATTGGACAAAGCGCACGCATTTTCTTCTCGATTCCTGCAGTTGTGCGCACAAGAGGAAAAGGCGCTGTCGCAATGGGGCACGATTTTTCACACGACAAGGCAGACGATTTCCAACTGGCAAACCGGCGAGAGTGTGCCAGACATCATCAAGCTCATGGACATTGCACAGTACTTCGGCGTATCGACCGACTACTTGCTTGGACTCAGCGACACCAAAAGCCCGGATGCCGGTGCGAAAGCAGCGGTCGAATATACCGGTCTGTCAGAAGAAGCAGTCGAGCGGCTGCACATCGGTCTGGATCATTTCATATGTGACGGTGAAGCAATGTGCGAGAAAGCAAGAGCTAAGAACTTGCATACTGCATCGAAGCTGATTGCCAGCCGTGAATTTTCGGAATTGGTCAGTCGTTTGACTTATGCGCAAGAGGCCGCCTTCAGTCAGCAGCTACTGCAGCTTATCTACGAACAACATACGGAAAGCGCCAACAACAGTGATGATCTTCACGAGGACTGCGCGTTCGTATTTGCGAACCCCGAGGATCGCGCGCTAACGGAAAGCACCATCCAATATCTCGTGCTCCGCAAGTGGGATGATGATGAGCTCTGTCAGAAGCTACACGAAATGGATGATGAGGAACTGCTCGATTGCGTTATCGACGGCGTAGTTAGAAATAGAAATGACTGCGAATTATACCAGTTTCACGCCTCTAAAGAATTAAACCGCTACATCGACCGCCTGATAGGAGAGACAAAAGAACACGCCGCTCGGGATTTCCCCGATGTTGTTCTCAGTCATGAATAAAAACTAACGCAGCCCCATACCGGGGCTGCGTTTTCGTTATTAATATATATTCTGAAATAATTAGCTTTTGAGTCTCATTCAATTACTATTTTATTGTTGAAGAAATAGACTCACTCATTCTTTCAGTCCTCCAATCTGCCGTATATAATATTAGTTCTCTTTTGAAGCTATATTTGAGTTGGGCGCTTCATAAGGCTTTCCGTCCTTGTTGTAGGTCAAATTAAATACAAGGTCGGACAACCATTTCTTAAATGATGGATTGTCCTGAAACTGCTTGAACAGCTCCATATTGTCTGCCATAATCGAAAAGATAACCTGCTGCAGAGCACGTTCGCTTTCCAAGCGCGCACTCTGCTCATCAGAGTTTTTCATGGCATTCTGATATTTTTCGTCCTTAGACACCATGGCCGGTATCTCAAGAATCTGCCGCCGCACATTATCCGCATCATTCCAGTTGATGTTACCAAACATATCATTGAAATTGGAGAGAATGACAGACAACAAATCCATTTCCGGTTCAACGATGTGCCCGACCTTTCCCGCCGGTACGGGAGCCACCTCCGTATCGGCATCTTCCAGGCGAATGGACATGACCTCACGCGCCTCGTTGCGGTAACTTTCGAGGTCAATCGTTTCAAGAATCCCCTGCGAAAGATCGTCCTCTCGCGGAGACGGCAGCTTTGGTATCAGCAAATTAAGAAATATGGATAACCGTTCCCAGTCTGCATTACCATACGGCAAAATCGCTCCGAGAAAGCCATAGGTACGCACGAACGCCTTTGCTGCGCTCTTAAATTTGATCTGATCATCCGTGTCAAGCTGCTTGTAAACGGCAGTACAGGCATCTAATGCGGGATCAAGTTTGTCGCGATCCGCTCCATCCAGGTACAAATTGGCAAGCCGCTCGACATCTTCGTTGGAGAACACCTGGTATTCCTCCATTGTTGCAACAAGGTCGTATAGCTTGTTCGGATCGGTTTCGCCGGACAGAATCGTGGTACGGTAATATCGCGAAAATGATTCCTGAATCATCTCCGGCTTGTTTGCAAAATCCAAGACGAAGGTATCGTACTTCTTCGGGCAGCAGCGGTTCAAACGAGAGAGCGTCTGTACTGCCTTGATGTCATAAAGCACCTTGTCCACATACATAGTGTGGAGCAGCGGCTCATCAAAGCCCGTCTGGAACATATCTGCAACAATGAGAATACGATACGGGTCTTTTTTGAACTCTTTCGGTATTTTTGCATCCGGGAAGCCGTTCAGCCCTGCCGATGTCAGCGGCGGTTCCTGACCTTGATACTTGTTCTCACCGGAAAAGGCGATAATCGTTTTATATGGACTGTGCCTATCCGCAAGGCATTTATTGATAGCGTAGTAATACTCAATACAGCGGGGAATGCTGGAGGTCACGACCATAGCACGAGCCTGCCCGCCGATTTTTCCTTTGGCAATGACCTGTTCGTGGAAGTGGTCTACCATCATAGCTGCTTTCTTGGCTATGGTATAGCTGTCGCTTTCTACAAAGCTGCGCAGCTTCTTCTGCGCCCGCTTCTTATCGAACATCGGGTCGTCCTCGACGGTCTTCATCAGTTTATAGAAGCTGTCGATAGGCGTATAGTATTGCAGTACATCCAGAATGAATCCTTCCTGGATCGCCTGTTTCATCGTATAAACATGAAAAGGTCTATGCTTAATATCGTCGCCGTCCTGATACGGAACACCGAAAGTTTCCAGCGTTTTATTCTTCGGGGTGGCGGTAAACGCAAAATAGCTGGCATTGTTCAGCAGTTTGCGTCCTTCTACCATTGCATTGATTCTGTCTTCGTCATCCATATTATCAGTAAACTCAATTCCGGATAATGCGGTGTTCATTTGAGAAGAATTTTTCCCATTTTGCCCAGAATGTGCTTCGTCAATAATAATGGCAAATCGTCTATTCATATTTTCAGCAATTATTTGTGGCGCAGAATATGGGAATTTCTCAATTGTAGTAACGATGATTCTTTTGCCGCCAACTATTGCTTTTGTTAAGTCGCTTGAGTGCTCCGCCCATGCGACCGTGTTGCCGACCTGCATGAACTGCTTGATAGTATCCCGAATCTGCTTGTCGAGAATCCGGCGGTCGGTGACTACAATAACGGAATCCAGCATCGGACGACCGTCCTGTTCAAGCCCAATCAGTTGATGAGCAAGCCAAGCGATAGAGTTGGATTTGCCGCTGCCTGCGCTGTGCTGAATAAGATACTTTTTTCCGACACCATTTGTTTTCACATCGGCAAGCAGCTTCGTTACAACATCGAGCTGATGGTAGCGGGGGAAAATCTGCTTTTCCTTTTTCTTTTTGGTGTCCTCGTCCACCTCGACGATGACCTGCGCGTAGTTTTCTATGATCAGCGTCAGCTTTTCCTTGGTGAGAATATCCTTCCAAAGATAATCAGTCATGATGCCATTGGGATTTGGTGGATTTCCTGCACCATCATTATATCCCTTGTCAAAGGGCAGAAACCAGCTGTCTTGTCCGGCAAGTTTCGTGCAGAACTTGATACGGGCATCGTCTACGGCAAAATGCACCATGCAGCGCTTGAACTGAAAAAGCATCTCGTGCGGGTCACGGTCATCCTTGTACTGCTGAACGGCATCATCAACATTTTGCTTTGTGATCTGATTCTTGAGCTCAAATGTAATAACCGGGAGGCCATTGATAAATACGCACAAATCCAATGCCAGTTTGGTTGCATCCTGTGAATAGCGGAGTTGTCGTGTGACGCTGAAAACATTCTTTTGGAACAGCTCCTTCGCTTTTGCGTTGCCCTCAGAGGGGGTCAGGTAAAACATGATCAGGTCGGCGGGGTATACTTTGATGCCATTTCGCAGCACATCAACTATGCCGCGCTTAGAAATCTCGCCCTGTAAACGGTTGAGAAACTGTGCGTATTTTTGATGACTTTTCCGGATACCTAGCTTCTCTAATTGCTCCGGTTGCGTATCTTGTAGGAACCGAAAAAGCCGTGTCTCATCAATGGCGTATTCTTTGTTGTAGTCGGCGTTGGAGCCTTCCTCATAGCTGTTGTGCTCAACAAGCCAGTTTACAATGAGAGCTTCGAATCCGCTTTCCTTGGTATTGGTCGGCATTACGCTTCCTCCTCTTCTGCTAAATGAGGCATCTCATATAAGTTGCCCAATAGCTGTTTTATAAATACAATAACCTTATCGGCATCTTCTTGGGTTGCCATTCCCATTTCGTGCGTATATTTGTTTCCAATCTTCCTTATTTTATCGACCCATGCTTTGTTTTGACTACCGATATAACCATTGGCCTCCAGATAGTTTATGTATTCGGCAAATGTTTTCCCTGCATCAGCACCTTTGTCCACTGCAATATACATCAACAATGTCCGCGAGACCATAATGACGGAGTGATAGCATTCATTCAAAAAACACTTCCGGCATTCATTATACAGTTTTTCTACATTTGCAGGGAGAAAACGCACATCTTCGTAAGGCAGCAACTGTGACTGCGGTATGATTTTTCCGTCAAGCCCAATGATGACCGGCATGAAGCATTCCGGGCATTTATGGATTTGATATTTGATGGCTCCGGTAACTGTATCAACAATTCTGGTGGTGGAACTCGCCTGCACACGCACACCGCAATATGGACAGGTTATTGTTTTTGAAGCCATATCCCTTTTTCGAATTGGCTCCCACGTCCATTCTTTTATTTCTATCATACTTATTCCTCCTCAGGAGGCTCGTCCGCACCTTGTTCCAAATTTTCATCTACATTATCGTTATCTTCATCCACAAATTCGTATTCGGGGATTTCGATGCCACGGACATCAATATTGCCAGTGACGGCATCAGCAATAACCTTGTTCTTATATTCTTCAAGCACAGCAACTTCTTCTGTCAATTTTTCGATTGCAGCATCATATTGGGGCAGTGCCTGCTTTATATATTTGACAATGGAAATCTGCTCATCCGCAGGCGGGACAATGAATGGGATCTCCTTCATTTTATCCATTTGTAAATCCCACTGCCCAACACGAATGCCATCGGACGCCTGGGCGAAAAAATTCACATAAACCTTACTGCGGATGGCATAGTGAAAATACTCCAAATTCTCAAAAGCAATGTCGAAGATGAAGTAAGCAGGGCTGACGATTCCGGTATAATCCGAAACGCCATAGGATCCTTGCCAAGCCTTCATCTTATTCATCGCAAACTGCCCTTTTCGCACAACTTTATAGCCGCTTAAATCATCAGGAATAAAATTGTGGTTGGCTTCCTTATCCTCGACATCACGGAGAATGACACCCTGTTCACGGACAACTGACAGCAGTGGAAATTCCGGGTGATTTTTCTCGCTAACCGGATGTAAAATCTGCCGAAGTTTTGTGATTTTCCAGTGGGCCGGAATATCTCCCAGCCACTTGACGCCGCTATCCTTCATGGGGGCATCTGTTGTCAGCCCGCGAGTGATCGCATGGCTTACCATTGACCGCTTCAGCGCATCAATTGCTTTGATTTCCTTTTTCTTGATATTGATCAGCTTGTTAATGCTCGAAACTTTCCAATCCAGAAAGCGCACGATCTGATCCTGCTCTTCACGAGGCGGAACGAGAACAGATGTCCTTTTTAATGCGGGCCAATATATATTTCGTTGAATCGAACCGACACTTTTTGAGTTGATTAGATACTGGTCTACCATAATTCGGGAACGCAGAAGGTAGTTTGCATATCTGCTGTTGAGCATATCATTCATGCTCAGAACAATGTATGCAGGACTAACGATTCCTGTATCAAACGATATACCAACGGAGCCCCGCCAAGCCTGCTGATTATTCAGGACAAAATCACCGCAATCAACACGCTGGTACTTAGACAAATCCTTACTCGTTACATTTGTCCTTTTTTCTGCCTTTGCCGAAAATGGAATCACCCCAACATCTAAATAAACAGAAAGAAGAGGCAAATCCACACAACCACATATGGACTTTTCTTTCGCAAGCGCATACATCGGCAATACACTCCAATGACTTGGAAATGATTTGTTCCACAAAGATGCATAGGTTGTATATGATTGATATTTGCTCATTGCACGCCCTCCATGATACCCGCCAGCAATCCGTCGGTTTCCTGCTCAAGGGTAGACAGACTATTCAAAATATCACTCATGTCCCGTAGCTCCACGGGCTTGTAAAAATACTTCGTAAAGCTGATTTCATAGCCAATCTGCGTTTTCTTCTCGTCCACCCATGCGTCCGGTGCATAGGTCAGCACCTCGTTTTTTATAAAGGCATCAATACCGCCCTCATAGGTGAAGGAGATGTTCTCCGTGTCGCGCAGGTCAACATCCGGCTCGCCCTCGATGGGCTGTGCAGTCGGATCTTTCTCCGTGATAAAGGGGCGTATCTTTTTCAACGCGGCGGCTTTCAGCTTGGTAGCCTTGGCAAAAGCAGTCCAATCGTCCAGGGGCGCAGTTTTTGCAGCCTTTTCGATAGCTGCGATCACACTGTTGTATTCGTCCGGCTTCTTGAAAATATCTGCCGGTATCGGTCTGTCGGGGTACACGCGCAGGCGCAGCGGTCGCTCCACCGTCACGCTCCAATAGCCGAAGTCCTCGTTGTTCAGAATCATGCTGACTTCGCTTTCCTCCATTGCGAGGAAAATACGGACGATCTCCTTGCGGATTTCTTCGGTAAACTCACAGTTTTTCTTGCCCATGTTCTTGCGCAGTGCCGACTTCATCGCCGTTGCGTCGATAAGCTGAATTTTACCCTTGCGGCGTTCTTCTTTCTTGTTGGAAAGCACCCAAATAAATGTGCCGATGCCCGTGTTGTAAAACATATTCTCCGGCACGGCGATAATGGCCTCCACCAAATCGTTCTCAATCATATAGCGGCGTGCGTTGCTTTCGCCGCTTCCCGCATCGCCCGTGAAGATGGACGAACCGTTATGCACCTCC
>ENA-ORPH01002529-ORPH01002529.1-human-gut-metagenome-genome-assembly--contig:-NODE-2529-length-15100-cov-12.623264_pt1 | contig 15100 bp, 15 predicted proteins | sample MGYA00242142_ERZ509074 | MGnify/ENA primary metagenome ERZ509074 (study PRJEB26280, sample SAMEA2338724) | human gut metagenome | biome: human gut; feature: human-associated habitat; material: faeces...
GCGACAGAGCGCGAGCGTGCCGCGTTTCTTATACCCTGCCAAGGGCTACGGGGATATTTCGCTAAATCTCTATTTATTGAATCAAATCATAGCACATAATCTTCTGCTGTATCTGCGCATAAGCCTCCGGCTCCAGATCATAGCCCAGATAGGCAATTCCCTGATACACTGTTTCCGGAATGATCTCCGATGAACTCATTTTTTTACAAATAGCCTCAATCAGATCCCGCTTTGCCGCGATGATCTTCACATCTGCTGCGTAAAATTGCGCCATATCGTAATCTGAAGTATTGCCACAGGGGTTGAGACAGTTAGCGCAGTCCGGTGCAATGGCGAATTTCTCCGCATGAATCTTCTGGACTGTCTCTTCTTCGCTATCGCCGTCTGTCAACCGCAGAAATGCTTCCCGGACCACACTGTCCGTCCGCTCTGTTTTGCCATTATTAGACATGGCTCCCACCAAGCCGATCAGGGCGCTGATGATTCTGTCTCCCTGCATTTTCCTACAAACCTCCATTTTTCAGATGCCTGCTTTCCGTACAGACAATCCTGTTTATTCCAAAATCTCTCCGTCAATGGAGATGGTCACTACCTGCCAGGGCAGGAACTTTCCGCTGTCCTGTATAGCCTTCTTTGCCGCCATTTCCAGTCCTCCGCAGCAGGGCACTTCCATGCGCACGATGGTCACGGACTGAATGTCGTTGTTCCGCAGAATCTCCGTCAGCTTCTCGCTGTAATTCACTGCATCCAGCTTCGGACAGCCGATCAGCGTCACTTTGCCGCGAATGAACTCCTTATGAAAATTTGCATAAGCATATGCGGTACAGTCTGCCGCGATGAGCAGTTTTGCCCCGTCAAAATACGGTGCCTGCAAAGGTGCCAGTTTGATCTGGACCGGCCAGTTACACAACTGGGATTTCATTGTCGCACTACTCTCTGCCACAATTTCTGCGTTCTCCGTCCGGTTCATCTGACGCATTCTGCTTCCTGGGCATCCTCCATGGGGAATCTGCATACCTTCCCGTTGCATCTTTTCCTGTTGTTTCAGCTGCTGTGCCTGTTTTACTGCCGCCTCATCATAGGCCGGTGCCTCCCGCTCTTCAAAAGTGATGGCTCCCGTAGGACATCCAGGCAGGCAGTCACCGAAGCCATCGCAGAAATGCTCTCTCACCAGCTTTGCCTTGCCGTCAATAATATCTATCGCACCCTCGTGACATGCGGTCGCACAAATACCACAACCATTGCATTTTTCTTCATCAATATGAATGATTTTTCGAATCATGTTGCCTCCTTAATTTTGCTGTTCTCTTTGTCTCTTCGAATACTATAGCAGACTTAAGCTGGTTGTTATGTTGTTTTTCCAACAAAATCATTATTTCCTTCGCATACAAAATCATCTTCTCAAGCGTCCTGCGATTGATCGTAAGCAGCGCTTCTCCTTCCAGCTTATGACCACTGGCCTCATAAAAAGAACCGATAGTGAACCAGTCTAACCTATGGGCACCATCATGTTCTCGCCCAGCTCCAGCGGTAAAATTCTGAACACAAAGGGCAAAAAAATACCGCCTGCATGAATATTAGTTCCACACAAGCGGTATATACAGCACGACTTATAATTTAGAAAGACACGGTCAGCTGCATCTTGAATCTCTCTTCACCGTATACTGCGTGAGGAATATCCTTGGGCATGATCAGTGTCTCGCCCTCTTCCACATAGAATACTTCACCACCAACAGTGAATCTGCCCTTGCCTTCCAGAACAGTCACCATAGCATCACCGCCCGCCGCATGGGTAGAGATTTCCTCACCCTTGTCAAAGGAAAAGATTGTCATGCTCACATAATCGTTCTGTACCAGAGTCTTGCTGACTACCTGGCCCTCCTGGTATTCCACCAGCTCCTTCAGAGTTAATTTGGTCTGCTTGTCGATATTTTTATACATCGTTGTCCATCCTTTCTTAAACACATCGTTATTGTGCCTGCCCGGCATGCTCCCACCAGAGCTCTCCTTGACTTTCTGAGGTGATTATACTAGAATCATCCCATCAAGTATGTTGATTTTCCAACAAAAGGAGAATTCATTATGACTAGCACTCTTTTTCAAAATATTTTACCCGAAGATATCCCTGTTATGCTGAAGCGTCTGAATGCATATACGAAATCCTATCAAAAGGAAGAATACATCAAGCATGCCGGTGATCCTGCGGATTTCATCGGCATTATCGAATCCGGCTCCGTTCACATCCTACAGGACGATTATTACGGCAACCGCAATATCACCGCTTCTATCCCCCCGGATTCCCTGTTTGGGGAGGCTTTTGCCTGTGCAGGAATTCCATATCTTCCCGTGGATATTGTGGCAGCAGAGGACTGTACAGTGATGTTCCTAAATGGGAAAACACTGTTAAACACCTGCGACAACAGCTGCACTTTCCATCATACCCTGATACGCAATCTCCTAGGAATCGTAGCGCAGAAAAATATGTATCTGAATCAGAAGATCAAATATACCTCCCGTAAGACCACCCGGGAAAAACTGATGGCCTATCTTACCGATCAGGCAAAATTGAAAAGAAGCAACGATTTTACCATCCCTTTCAACCGGCAGGAGCTGGCGGATTATCTCGGGGTAGAAAGGAGCGCCATGTCCGCAGAGCTGGGCAAGCTCACAAAACTTGGCATCCTCCGGACACAGCGCAGTCATTTCACCTTATTAAAACCACTGGATTAATTTTTGATCACCTTTTCAAAATCGGAAGCTGGGTGTTTGCACAGCGGACAGATAAAATCTTCCGGCAGTTCCTCGCCCACGTATTCGTAACCGCAGATGGTGCAGCGCCATACCGTCTGGCCGTCTGCGGTTTTTCCCACTTCCTCCGGCTTTGGCTTTACCTCTTCTTGATAGTACTCATAGTTTGCCGATGGCTCCTCGCTTAACACTTCCATCTCTGTCACTTCACCAATGAACATGGTGTGGGATCCCAGATCCACGGTCTGACTGACCTTTACCGCCAGATAAGCATTTGTGCCTTCTATGATGTAGGGCACACCATTCTCCGCATTTTTATACGCTGTGTAGTCTGCGAATTTGTCCACTTCCCGGCCGGATTGGAAACCAAAGCGCTGATATAGAGGGAATAGTGCTGTCTTACTAAGCACCGATACGTTGAACACACCGGTCTTTAGCACCATATCATGGGTATAATTTGCCTTGTTGATGCATATGCAGAGCTGATTCGGAGTGGATGCCGCCTGAATCGCAGTATTGACGATACAACCGTTTGCTTTCTCTCCATCTTTCGTCGTTACGATATATAATCCATAACTTAATTTGTGCATTGCCTTCTTATTCATTATATTCTCTCCCTTTCTCCTTCAGCCTGTTTCGCTTCCTTTTTAGTATCTCTTATCTACCATATTTTATTTGCCTAACATTTCTTATTTTCTTTATCCTGATAATAACACAGTTGAAATTATCTGTCAATAATATTAGTAATGATTCTTATTTTTATTTCTATAATTTAAAAACACTGATACCTTTCGATACCAGTGTTTCTTATCTGTTTCCTAATAGGTCACAACGTTATGATACACTCTGTAATATCCGTCTCCGATATCCACCAGCTGCAGCTGTATTGCAAAATACTCCATACCGAGATTTTTCAACACATCCACTACATATCCCTGCTCGTAGGCTCCGGTATGATAGGATTGCTCAATGGTACTCCACAGGCTCTTAGGCACAACATTGTCAAAATGCTGGTCACCACTTCCCAGGCCGGTCAGCTGCTTCCTGCAGTCTTCATAATAGGAACTTAAATCCGTCAGCGCATCGGCTCTGGGCTCCGGCATAGCGGCAGCTGCGGTATTGCCGGAGGGATAACGCAACGGCTCCTGAGGATCCGGATTGATATAATCACTGAGAGAGCTGCCAGGCTGCTCCGGTTCCTGCGTACCGTCTCCCTGCTGTCCGGGATCTGTAACGCTCCCGTCTGTCTGACCGCCGGAGGGCGTGGTGCCTGCGTCCGGATCCGGTGTGGCTCCGCCTGCTTCAGACGGCTGACCGGTACCCACTGCCCCTGTGGTATTTTCCTGTCTGTAAGCGGTACCGTTGCAGGCCGGCAGATACACCGACAGATTCTGTCTTACATGGGTGGAGGCAAAATCTGCATCCGTCTTGTTAAAATAGTCATATCGGATGGCCGCTGCGTCATCCCAGGTCACATCCACATTGTAATAACCATCCTCCAGCTTTACGATATTCCAGGCATGATCCCCACCGGAATAACCGGTGCAGTAATAACAGGGAATTCCCAGCTGCTGTAACAGATACTGATAAGCTCTGGCATAACCGGCACACACGCTCTTCCCATTCACCAGTGCACTGTAAGCACTCTGGTTCATATCCGCTGTCAGATCATAGGTTACTGCCGATGCCAGTGCATCATGCACATATTTCTCTTTTTCATAATTGCTGTCAAGGGACGCTGCCCCGGTAATCAGATTCTGTGCCGCCGCATCAAATCTTTGCTTTGCGCTCTCCAGATCATCTGCCGTACCGTTATATTTTAAATCGATCTCCACGCATTGCCCGTTGGCCAGATATTTGCTGGAATAACCCGTCTCCAGCCAGAACATTTCCGGATGATCACCGATCACCGCCTCAAACGCTGTCTTTACATCACTGGCAGACACGGTCTTCTCCGGTGCAAACTTTTCCGTCAGGTTCTGTGCGTTGGCATAAATCTGTCGGTATACGGACTGCTGATTCTCCGACAACATCTGATAATACGGATACTCCTCTGCGGAAAATGACAGCCCCTCTCCCGTTTCTCCGGAACCTAATGTTTCCTTCAGATTCTGTGCTTCCTGATCCGGAATCTGCTGTTCTTCCGGCTGCACGGGAGTAAATCCTGTCCTGCCGCTGACATCCTCCGGAATCTGCATCTGATCCATGGACGGCGCCACGTAGCCGTTCATTTCCCCCGGCATACCATTAGGAAGCGTCACACTGATATTTCCATTCCCGGAAGTCTGTCCTTCCCCGGTCTCTTCGGTCCCAGGGGGCATATCCACTGTATTGCCATACAGTTTCTGCGCCAGAGAACTGGTCATATCGGGGTTCAATGCGAATACCAGGATTCCGCCACACAACAGCAGACACAACACTGCAATTCCTATCATGATCTTATTGACTACTTTCATCTTATGCTCCTATCAGACCGGGCTCCTGGCCTGTGCTCCTGCCCGGATTTGTTATAAAGCCAGCTTCTGCCGCTATTGCTTCTCTTCTCCTGCGGCAAGTAATCCATCCGGAGAATAGCGGTTCGTTGCATTCCACAGGATCCATTCTTCATATCCCGCATCGTAGACTGCCTGGATCTGTTCTCTGATCTGTGTTCCGTTGTAGGAAATATGTCCCGGAACCCAGGTGGCCGTAAATGCCTGCAGCCATGGCCGTACTACAGCCCTCTCCGCTTCCGGAATCTCCTGCAATTCTTCTGCAGACCCCTGCATGGCGGCCGATACCGTTTCGTAAGGATGGGCATCCGGCACCTTCAGACCGAACACACCGTTAGCATAATGAGAGGGATATACCATAGGGCTGATGGCATCCACTGTCTGTCCCAGTGCCGTGTAATCCTGCCCTACGGTCTGCACATCCGTCTCGCTGCCGATAATAGTGCCGAAGACATCTGCCGTGACCACACAGCCCTTTTCATGAAGTCTGTCTCCCGCATAAGAAAGGAAATCCTGTATGGCCTGCCGCTTCGGATAAGCTTCCATATCTACACCGTAATCCGCCGCATCGGCATCCGAACCTACCGGGAATCGCACATAATCATACTGGATCTCATCAAAACCCAGATCTGCCGCCATCTCCGCAAGCTCTGTCAGATATTCCCAGACCTCCTGCCTGTAGGGATTTACCCAGGCCAGTCCATTGGCATCTGTCACCGGCTTACCGTCCGGCTTCGTCAGTGCCAATTCCGGCTGTGCCGCCGCCAGAATGGGATCCTTAAAGCATACGATCCGCGCAATGGTATATATATTATGATCTTTCAATTCCTGCATCATTGTCTGAATGTCCCGGATGTAACGTATTCCGGCCTGCATTTCGGATATCCGGTCCAGCACGGGAATGTCCTGTGGAATCTCCTCATTAGTCAGCCGGAACGTCAAATTTCCCTCGTCGTTTTTCACGTCGATGACCATGGCATTCAGTTCCGTCTCATCCACCAGGCGGATCAGATCTTCCATTCCGGCACTGCCAGCCTTCGGGCCGGTGACGTAGATTCCCTTTACCTTCGTCCGTCCCGCCATGCGGTCCGCCGTAGTCTGCTCTGCATCCCCGGTGGCGGCATCCCCATCCGTGACATCCGGTGCATTCTCCCCGGTGGCAGCCTCTTCTGTGAAATCCACCGTGGCCATTACTTCTATTCCTGTCTCTTCCGTCCCTGTCAGAGATAATTCATTGTCTGTTCCCCAGCCGGTCATGCCTAGTATAAGTACAATCCCTGCTGCCAGAAGTCTCTTCCCCGGACCAGTATTTCGTATCATCGGTACTCTCCCTGCATACCGCCGGTCGCTCCTGTTTTCTTTATCCAGCGGTACAAAAGCTTCATAATTTCATGGTTCTGAATAGTTCCGTCGGAGTCAAAAGGTCTTTCACCCACTTATGAGCAAGCTCGTGTGGGCTTAGACCTTTTGCCCCTGGTATCATTATATTTTTAATTGTTGAAAAATGCAAGAAATGCTATACTATATCTATCGGCTCTGCCTCCGCTTGAGAAAAGAGCCGTCCTGATTTTCCCTGGAATAAGGTTTTTCACCACAAGAAATTAGGTCTTCCATGTATCATAATTTTATCTTTGATCTCTACGGCACCTTAGTAGACATCCACACTAATGAAAATAAAACTTCCCTCTGGAAAAGGCTTGCGCTGTTCTATTCCTTCCAGGGTGCTTCCTATACGGGGAGGGAACTAAGGAACAGATATCGCCAGCTGGAAACGGCTGCCAGCAAGGTTCCCTCATCTTACACCTGTCCGGAGATCTGCGCCGCAGATATTTTTCGAACTCTTTATGTCGAAAAAGGGATCCAACCCACAGAGGCTCTTCTGACCGCTACCGGTCAGTTCTTCCGGATCGAATCCCTCAATATTTTACAATGCTATCCCGCCACGATCGGCACACTGCAGCAGCTCCATGCAAAAGGCTGTGGGATCTACCTCCTGTCCAATGCCCAGCGGATCTTCACCGAATACGAGCTGCGCTCGCTGGGACTCTGGGATCTGTTCGACGGTATCCTTATCTCCTCTGACGAGGGCTGCTGCAAGCCGGATCCCGCTTTTTTTCAGATCCTGTTTGACCGCTACGGTTCGAATCCCGCCGACTGTCTGATGATCGGCAACGAGCGTACCAGAGACCTGGCAGGTGCTATAGCTGCGGGGATCGACTGCTGTTACCTGCACACCGCCACCTCTTCCGGTTCCGCAGATGAGCCACCAAAAAAAGCCCGCTTTACAGTTATGGATGGTGACTCTTATGCGCTGCAAAAAATTCTTCTAAGTTTAGCGAGATAAGATAAAGCACCCGGAAGTCAGCTTTCCCGGGTGTTTTTTCATCCATACAAATGCTGCCACACAGATCACCACAGAGATCATGGAGCCTGTCAGGAACTGCATCAGGGATGCTCCTCAGATTTTTTCCGTGGCACGCTCTTCCTCTGGATAAGTCAGTCCCCAGTCTTTTCGGATCCGGGTCATCATTTTCATAACATCCTCGGTAAGCTCAAGCTTCATTAATTCCGGATGTCCGGCGATGGCCTGTTCCATATCCTCCACCTCGTATCCCAGTGCGTCTGCCGTAGCTCCCGCCACAATTTCCTCGGTGTGTCCGTCTTCCGTGTACGTGATCACTGCTTTCTGTCCTCTGGGATACTCATACATTTCCACGTAAGCCTTGTCAAAAGAGATCATGCCCCGTTTGGGCTGCTTGGCATGCAGGGACAATGTGACCGTTGCCATCTCCTGCTCCCGGTTCATCAGAAGTATTCCCGCCTGCTCGTCCACACCGGTAGGTGCAAGCTTCACCTGCGAAGTAATCTGATCCGGGCAGGAATTTAAGAACATTCTGACAAAGGAAAGGGCATACACACCGATGTCCAGCAGTGCTCCTCCGGCCAGATTCCGGTTGAAGAACCGGTTCTTCATATCGTATTCCTTATAACTTCCGAAATTCATCTGTATCACACGCAATTCTCCGAATTTTCCGGCATCCATGCGTTTTTTCAGTTCTTTATAAATCGGCATATGATAGATAGTCATAGCTTCCGCCAGCACCACACCATGCTCCTTCGCCAGCTGCACTGCCTCTTCCAGTTCTTCGGAATTCAGCGTAATGGATTTTTCGCACAGCACATGCTTGCCGGCTGCCAGCGCTTTCCGTAGAAAGTGAATGTGAGTGTTATGGGGTGTGGAAATATAAATGATATCCACCGCAGGATCCGCACATACATCCTGAAAGCTCGTAAACACCTTCTGCACACCGTATTTTTCCGCAAAGGCCACTGCCTTCTCCGGTGTCCGGTTTACAACGCCGTACAGCTTCTGTCCTCTTTTTTCCATAGCCTGCGCCAGCTCATTTGCAATGACACCGCAGCCTGCACTTACCCAGTTTGCCATCCTATTTTCTGCATTCCTTTCCACGCGTCTTATTCTCATACATCTTTGCATCCGCTTCATTGATGATCTTACGGACATCCACACCACAGCCTTCTGCCCAGCCCACAGCACTGGAGACCGGCATCTCGCCCTGACTGTTTTTCTCCTGCAATGCAGCACTGACAGACTCTACCATTGACTCGATCTCTGTTTCTACCGGATTCTCGATCAGCATGACAAATTCATCTCCGCCTATGCGATAGACCTTACGTCTGTCCGTGGATAATTCATATAATACGGAAGACAACGTCTGGATCAGCACATCCCCTGCAGCATGTCCATATTGGTCGTTAACATATTTCAGATTATTCACATCCCAGAAAATGGCAGCCAGTCTGTCAACCCCCAGATAATAGTCAGCAATCATTTCCTCATATTTGTTCTTATTATACACATGGGTTCCCAGATCGGTCTCCTTACGATATGTCAGATCAGCGATCCTCTGTGCATCCTTGTGGCTGGTAATGCTGATATACCGCAAAATAATGGTGAATATCAGAAGTATCACCGCCCGGGGCAGCGCTCCGTAGAACAATATCACGAACACCGGATCCGGCTCAATGCCAAAATGCAGCGTCCCCGCCATCCACTGCTCCATATACCAGTCTCTGGAATGATTGCTTCCTAAGAGCATATTCAAATCACAGATTCCGTGATAGAATCCCGTCACCATACTGACAGCCATTGTCACGTCATTGACAACATAGGTGATCCACAGTGTCATCCGCTCCCTGTACTGTACCGCCAAAAGCAACGGCAACACATAGATAAGCACCGCATGGAATGACAAAAATGCCGCAATGACTGCCGATATCATACAGATCAGTGTCAAAAACACATACTTTACCCAATGCTTTGACAGATCCACCTTTTTATAAATGTATAAAACAGGAATTCCCATCACCGCCGACACCCCTGCTGCCATGGTAAAAATTCTGGCATCCACAATAAAGATTCTCACTAATGTCAACAGCCAGAGGAGCAGAATAGTCACAAAAATCCAGAAAAAACCTTTTAGTGTGTGTATATTTGAGTTGATCTCCTGCTGGTATAATTCTTTTTTATACTTTTCCTGATAATTTTCCATCATAACATCCCTATGTTCTTCTATCATTTGTTCTCTTCATTCAGTGCTCAGCGCATAACAGATACAGTATAACATATTATGATTTTTTTTGCATTAAATGAGCTTACTTAGCATAATTAAAATCCTATTTTTCCACATTCTGTTTCATGCTGTCGGTGCCCCGGCAATCGACCTCTTTACTGGGAAATAATCAAGCTGCGGTTATTTTCCCGGTACTCTTTTGGGGAAATGCCATAGATTTTCCGGAAATTCCGCAGGAAAGAGGAGTAATCCGCAAAGCCGGTCTGCTGCCAGCTCTCAGTAATGTTCTTCCCCTCCGCCATGGCCTGGCAGGCGGAAATAATCCGCTTGTTCACAATAAAGTTATGCACCGTCATGCCGGTGATCTCCTTGAATTTCCGCAGAAAATGATACTTACTCATGTGCACGGCCTCCGCCACTTCCTCCACTGTGATCTCCTGGCTGAGATGGGTCTCGATGTAGCCGGTCACCTGCTCCACCAGAGGATGATCCACGATCTCCTGTGTGGAAGACAAATATTCCTCCCGTTTACACAACACATTCAGATACCCAAAAAACAGGCTCAAATTGCCTCTGTCCATGACCTTACGGATTCCGCAGTTCTGGACATCATCCCCCTCTAAGATCTCCGACATAGCAAGCTTTAGCAGAAATCCGCGCAAAATTTCCTCATAATAAATGGGGAAATGATACAGTTTCGGCCCCGCTCCCCAGAAGCATTCTGCAAGAAACGGCTCTCCCACCGCCAGCTCCCGCAGCATCTGATCACTGATCCACAAAATGATCCGGCGGGACGAATCCATTTTCTTCTCCGTGGGATGATATTTGTGCATGACATTCTTATCGATCAGCAGGAAATCTCCCTTCCGCATCCGCACCGCCCGGTCCTCGATCAGGGAAGAAAATTCCCCCTCTATAATATAGATCAGCTCATAAAAATCATGATAATGGAACGACACCGCTCCGACAGGCTCCCCTACCTTCTCATAGACCTCATAGTCACCGCTCAACATATATTGCCGTTCGTCCGCCGCATCCCGGCAGCGCAGGCTGCTTTTTCTGTTCACGACCATTCATTTTCTCTCCTGTATCATTCTGTTCAGTTTTTATTTTCCATGGTTTATATCCCCTGTCTTACTATATAGCAATTTTTGCACTATTTCAAGCAATTCATGCAGTTTTAATGCATTTGCCATTCTGCTATGCTTAAGACAGCAAAAAACGAAACCAAAGCATTCCCTACAAGGAGGATTTCTATTATGCAAATGACATTACGCTGGTATGGCAGCAAGTACGACACGGTTACCTTAAAACAGATCCGTCAGATTCCAGGTGTCACCGGAGTCATCTCCACTCTCTACGGCACCGCTCCCGGAGAAGTCTGGGAAATGGATGACATCCTGGCCCTAAAGACTGAGATTGAAGCTGCCGGCTTACAACTGGCCGGTATCGAGAGTGTCAACATTCACGATGCCATCAAGATCGGTTCTCCCGACCGTGAACAATATATAGAGAATTATATCACTACCCTGGAACGGCTCGGCCAGGCAGGCATCCATATGGTATGCTACAATTTCATGCCAGTCTTTGACTGGACACGCACCGAGCTTGCCAGAATGCGTCCCGACGGTTCTACAGTCCTTGCTTACAATCAGGCTGCTGTAGACGCTATTGATCCGGCCAAAATGTTCGAATCCATTGCCGGCGATATGAACGGCACTGTAATGCCCGGCTGGGAGCCTGAGCGTATGGCTCATGTCAAAGAACTGTTCGAAATGTACAAAGATGTGGATGATGAAAAGCTTTTTGCCAACCTGAAATATTTTCTGGAGCGTATCATGCCCACCTGTGATAAATACAACATTAACATGGCGATCCACCCCGACGATCCCGCCTGGAGTGTCTTCGGGCTGCCCCGTATCATCATCAACAAGCAGAATATCCTGCGTATGATGAAGATGGTGGATAACCCTCACAATGGCGTTACCTTTTGTTCCGGTTCCTACGGCACCAACCTGGAAAATGATCTGCCGGATATGATCCGCTCCCTGAAAGGCCGCATTCATTTCGCCCATGTCAGAAACCTGAAGTTCAACTCTCCTACTGATTTTGAGGAGGCTGCACATCTGTCCAGCGATGGAACCTTCGATATGTACGAGATCATGCTGGCTCTTTATGATATTGGTTTTGACGGTCCCATCCGTCCCGATCACGGACGTATGATCTGGGATGAAGTGGCCATGCCCGGATACGGACTGTACGACAGAGCTTTAGGCGCCACCTATTTAAACGGTCTGTGGGAAGCTATCGAGAAGTCCCATAAGCAGAAATAACCATCACACCTGAAAACTCACAAATCAGCTTGGAGGAAACCATTATGGAACTTACCTTAAAAAGTCTTCATGACGACCGGGACGCATTTCTCGCTGCCGGTTATCATCTGCCGGAATTCGATTACGATACCGTTCATAAAAACACCGTGGAACATCCCCACTGGATCCACTTCGGTGCCGGCAATATCTTCCGTGCCTTTCAGGCCAACGTAGCACAGAATCTGTTAAACAGCGGCGTTCTGGATACCGGTCTCATCGCAGCGGAAGGCTATGACTACGAGATCATTGAAAAAAGCTACCGTCCCCACGACAATTTAAGCATTCTCGCCACCTTAAAGGCCGACAACACCGTGGAAAAGACCATCGTAGGCAGCATCATGGAGTCTCTGATCCTGGACAGTAAAAACGAAGCAGAATACGCACGTCTCCGGGAGATTTTTAAAAATCCTTCTCTCCAGATGGCCAGCTTTACCATCACTGAAAAAGGCTATGCTACCGCCAATGCCAAAGGAGAATTCTTCCCCGCAGTAGCCGCTGACTTCGAAAAAGGTCCCGAAGCCCCCGAAAGCTACCTGGGCAAGGTAGTCTCCCTGCTTTATACCAGATACACTCACGGAGCGCTCCCCATTGCCATGGTCAGCATGGACAACTGCTCCCATAACGGTGACAAATTATATGCCGCTGTCAATGCGTTCGCCAAGGCATGGACCGACAACGGACTGGTGGAAGCCGGCTTCTTAGGCTACGTCAATGACCAGACAAAAGTCACCTTCCCCTGGAGCATGATCGACAAGATCACCCCCAGACCTGATGCCAAAGTAGAAGCTATGCTGGCCGAGGATCATATCGGCGGTCTGGATGCCGTAGTTACTTCCAAAAACACCTATATCGCTCCCTTTGTCAATGCGGAAGAATGCGAATACCTGGTCATTGAAGATGCTTTTCCGAACGGTAAGCCCGCACTGGACAAAGGCGGCATCATCTTCACCGACAGAGCGACCGTAGACAAAGTGGAGAAAATGAAGGTATGTACCTGCCTGAATCCTCTGCACACCGCACTGGCCATCTATGGCTGCCTCCTGGGATATACCCTGATCTCCGAAGAGATGAAGAACCCGTTATTGAAAAATATGGTGGAAGTCATCGGTTACAAAGAAGGACTTCCCGTAGTGGTAAATCCCGGTATCCTGGATCCGAAGAAATTCATTGACGAAGTGGTGAATGTGAGGATCCCCAATCCCTTCCTGCCGGATTCTCCCCAGAGAATCGCTACCGATACCTCCCAGAAGCTTTCCATCCGCTTCGGCGAGACCATCAAAGCTTACGAAGCTTCTCCAGACCTGCATACGGAAGACCTGAAGCTGATTCCTCTGGTCTATGCCGGATGGCTCCGGTATCTCATGGGAATCGATGATGAGGGCAGAGAATTTACGCCCAGCTCCGACCCCCTGTTAGAGGAAGCCCGTCAGTACGTTGCAGACTACGAACTTAGTTTCTCTCCCAAGGATCTGTCAAAGCTGGACGCATTACTTGCCAATGAGAAAATATTCGGTGTGAACCTCCACGCCATCGGCATGGATACTCTGGTAAAACAGTATTTTGCAGAATTAAGCTCCGGTGTGGGGGCCGTGGCTACAGCCCTGAAAAAATATGTTCCTGAGAAGGTAACCCTTTGATCTTAGAAGTTACCACTTCTCATAAGGACACCGGTTGACGGCGATTACAGCCCTCAGTTCCACAAAGCAGCCGCAGGCACCACACAGCCCCTCATTCAGATATTTACATTCCTTACATACAGCAAGGCGGTCTTCATAGACCGCCTTATCTGCTTTACTATCCTCTTCGATCCTGTCTATGTAGGCATACAGATTCTCCATATAGGCATTCTTGTCCATTTCCCGCAACAGACATTTCCGACAGGGATATTTTCCTGTGACTTGTATTGTTTCTGTTATTTGTTCTTCTTCCATAACTGTTCTTATCGCTTATTTTATCCGGAACATAACGACACTGCATGCCGGCATGGTAAAGGTGATCCTGCCATCCGCGATCTTATACTCCGTAAATACTTCTTCGTGTACCTTATCGGGATCCTCAAAGGTGTTGTAAGCATGCATATCATTGGTTAGTATCGCAGCGGTCACGTGCTTTGGATCACACTCTGCGAAAGCGATCTCCACCTCTTCTGCCTTATCAATGGACAGGTTGTTCAGGGTGATGGTCACAACACCGTCCTTATCCACGGAAGCGGATTCCTGTAAATTGGGAACCTTGAACTTTTCATCTTCACCGATCTGTTCCACACCATCGATATAGCTTTCCACCAGATCCGCATCCTGATGGTATTTGTACATATGGAATACATGGTAAGTCGGGGTACGCAACATCTTCGGTCCCTCGGTCAGGATCACTGCCTGCAGTACGTTGATAAGCTGTGCGATGTTTGCCATCTTCACACGGTCACAGTGCTTGTTGAAAATATTTAAAGACAGTCCGGCCACCAGAGCATCACGCATGGTACTCTGCTGGTATAAAAATCCGGGATTCGTGCCGGGCTCCACATCATACCAGGTGCCCCACTCATCGCAGATCAGTCCGATCTTCTTCTCAGGATCATATTTGTCCATGATCGTAGAATGCTTATGAATCAGTTCATCCAGCTTAAAAGCCTTTGCCAGCGTCTTATACCATGCTGCATCGTCGAAGTCCAGTGCACTTCCCTTGTGAGACCAGTCATCCTCCGGCAGTGTATAGTAATGCAGGGAAAGTCCGTCCATAAAGCCATGCATCCATTCCGGTGCATTTTCAAAACAGGTCTTCAGCACATTTTCAGTCCAATAAGTATCTCCCGCATTGGGGCCGCAACAGACTTTGAAAATCGGGTGCTTCTGATCATAATTTCTCACATAGGTCTGGTATCTGCGGTACAGATTGC
>ENA-ORPH01002543-ORPH01002543.1-human-gut-metagenome-genome-assembly--contig:-NODE-2543-length-15002-cov-1.898374_pt1 | contig 15002 bp, 14 predicted proteins | sample MGYA00242142_ERZ509074 | MGnify/ENA primary metagenome ERZ509074 (study PRJEB26280, sample SAMEA2338724) | human gut metagenome | biome: human gut; feature: human-associated habitat; material: faeces...
TGTATCAGTGAGAAATGTTCACTGACGTAATTTATACTAACATAACGTATTTCAAATTACAAGTTTCAGTGCCCCTCTCACTTATATACCACCTCTGGAGCTATTATAACAACTCTGCCATAACAAGACACATCAGGAAACAATTGTTTCTTTTCCAGATCCATTCCAAATAAAGGCTTTCGACCGTGCTCTTCTCGCACTGCTTTAATATTTTTTTATCACTTTGCAGTGTTTTCAAATTCTCCTTCCAACCGGAAAAGTCGGACCATTTTCCCGGAATCAAGTCTGTAAACCAGCTTAGATTTCGTTTGTATTCGTAATGAAGGATCTGACCGTCTAATCCATATCTGCTGATAAATTCTGCCGCAGTCCTGTTAATCGCTTTCGACTTGTCTGTATAGAGCAGACTGATTTTGTCATAGCAGATTTCCTGTTGATTATTTTCTGATGAGCCTGTCTGCTGGTTTCCGTTGCTTCCAGTTTGTGTTCCGGAAGCTGTCTCATCGTTTGCAGCGCTCTGACATAGCATTATATTTTGTGGTTCTTTTACGATACCGCGCACAGTAAGCTCTCTTCCGTTGTATAGGATCTGCTGTCCTTCCACCTCTGTTCCACCAAACAACTGCTCCGCTAAGGATGCACCTAGGATGCAGCCCTCTGTGTCGCTTTCCGGCAGATTTTTTCCCCACGGAAGGACGGAGTGGGAATCTCCACAGAGTAACAAAATATCCGCGTTGCTGCTCCGTTCGTTTATCGTAGCACGAACTGTCTGATTTTTCTGCTCTGTCCACGCTGTGAATGTCTCTGCGGATGCCGTATCCTGCCGGATTGACGCTATTTCGCTCTGGGTAAACTTGTCTTCCCCAGACTGGATTGTGATGATATTGGAAAAATCCTCTGTTTTATTATGATAAACGCATGCAAATACCAAAAATACAGCTCCAAATAATCCAAAAGCCAGACTTGCGATCCTTTTTCTGTAACTTATTTTTTTCATTGTTCTGTCCTTACTCCGTCATCCGCACAACATCCCCGTTTCCAACCGTCCGATCAGAATCTGTGATGATCTGGCAGTCCGCACTCAGTGAGTTTCCGCTTACCGCTGCATAACTGCTGTTTTTATCTAAAATCTGCACTTCCGCCTTCCTCGCGATATACTGCTCTCCGAGCACTGTATTTTCCGTCTCTAAGAGTAACACATACGCTTTGTTATTTTCCTGCCAAACGGCTGTAACCGGCACAAGGTAATCATAGATTTCCGATTTTCTTGTGGCAGTCATCTGTGCGCTCTCACCCGGCAAGAAATCATCCCCCTGCATAGCAATTGACACTTTTATGCTGCTTCCGTCTTTCGATGTTTCCAGGGAAACAATGCTGCAATCAGACGTTCCCTTACCGACACCGGTAATCGTTGCATTATCTCCCACTGAGAGATATTCCCTGTTTTTGCTGTCCGTTGTCGTAGTAAAAAAAAGTCCACTCTGCTCATCGCTCATGACAACTGCCGCCGTGTCTGTTGTTTTCTGCCCGGTTTCCACACATACTTTTGTAATAATCCCGGAGGATGGTGCAGTTATCTCTCCGTTCTGCTGCTTTAGGGTTTTCAGCTTTTCTAACTGTTTCTGGAACTGCTCTAAAGAAATGGCGTTGATTTCCTGCGTGTGATCGATGTCTGCAGACAGACCTGCATCTTCTACCGCGCGCTCTGCGGCTTTCTTTGCATCCTCTGCAGTACTTGTATTGGATTCCAGCTGTTCCTGCTTCTCCTCTAATGCGACGCTGGCAGAGTCAAGTGCCGCCTGCTTTTCAGTAACTTTTGCCTGAATTGTGTCGTATGTGTTCTGCTTTTCCTGCACAGCTTCTTCTAACTGCTGGAGCTTCTGTGTTATGGTTGAATTTGTATCTTTCTTTTCTGCTTCGCCTGTCTGATCTGCGGTATCTTTACTTTGCTCTGCCGCAGCTGCATCCTTCACATTTTGCAGTTCCTCTTTGACTGCATTCAGCTCCTTCTCCGCCTGTGCGAGTGCATCCTTCGCACTGTTTAATTCCTTCTCTGCCTGACTTTTCGCATCCGCCGCTTTCTGCAATGCCTCATTTGCCTTCCCATCGGAAACTGTATTCTTCGCTATCGTTTCCTCATAATCTTCCTGCGCACGTTTTAACTCCAGCTGCTGCTTTGCGTCTGCCTGCGCTTTATTTTTCTTCAGGGAATCATTTTCAAGCTGAAGCTTTTTGATCTGGTTCTGCAGCTCATAAATCTGATCTTCCAGACTGTCCATATCAAGTGCAAAAAGAGTTTCTCCTTCCCCGATGCTTTCTCCCGTATGCACATTGACCTGTGCAACCAGAATTCCTTCCTCTGTGACAATCGCTTTCTCGCCGCCTGCCTCCACGGTTCCCGATGCCATAACCGTGTGCTCGATCTTTCCGGATGACGGAGCTGATGCCGTTACCTGTGGGACAGTGATGGATGCCACCACCCGCGATGCAATCGTGAAAACCAGCATGACCGCAAGTAAACCAGCCAGCCCTTTTAACCAGAAAATTCCCGATTTTCCGGTTACTGCTATTTCATTTTCCGAATTTTTGTTTTTTCTTATATTTTTCATATTCTCAATTACATTCTGCTCCTGCACTATTCCTTCGCTCCCGCCATCGCAATTCCCTGCTCCAGATAGTCCTGTCCTGCCAGAAAAACAAACATCGCGGGCAGGATCGTCACCAGTGATGCACAGAGTGAAAATCCTGCGTTCTGGCTCGTGATCTCCGGCAGAAAAAGTGACAACGGCCAGAGACTTTTTGTTTTCAAAAACGTCATCGGCTGCTCTAACATGCTAAAACAGTCCAAAAACGAAAATACCAGTGCCGACAGGATGCCCGGACTTCCAAGCGGTATGCCGATCCGCAAAAAAATCTGGAATTCTCCCGCCCCGTCCATACGTGCCGCCTCCATGACATTTTCCGGTATTCCACGGAAAAAGCGGTACATAATAAAGACGGAAAACGTTGCAAAAATTCCGGGCAAAACGACTGCCTGCGGTCTGTCCAGCATTCCCAGACGGTTTAACACCAGATACTGCGACAACATCGTGACCTGAAACGGCATCATCATCAGCGCAATATACAAAGTAAACAATATATTTTTCCCTGGAAAATCAAATTTGGCAAATCCCCATGCAGCAGGCATTCCAACCAGAAGCCCGCCAGCGAGGGCACCAACCGTAATCTTCACCGAGTTCCAGAACATTACGAAAACTGCCGGCATGCCAAAAAGCATCTGCCCTGCCAGAATTGCCCCCGTGTAAAAAATCGAGTTCCAGAACATCTGAAAATATTCTGGTGAATCGAAAAGAAGCTCCACAACATTCTGCAACGTCGGGTATTGTGGCAGAAGATGCCAGATAGCAAGCCCATCTCCCTTTCCGAGTGCAGGTGCGATGCACGTATAGATTTCATGGTTTCCCATAAAAGTGCCGACAAGCAGAAAGAGAACCGGAGCAAGACACAAGCCTGCCGCCAGAATCAGTATTCCTGTTATTATTATTCTCTTCATGAGATTCTTCTTTCTGTATTTATATTGTACATCTTCCTTTTTATCTGCTGTCTCCTGTTCATTATCCTTCCCGCTCCCAGCTTCGCTCAAGTAACAGCACAAACACCGCAATTACAAACGCGAGCATCACAGATGCCGCCGCCATCTTATCCACCGAGAGCGTCTGGAACCAGTTGTTGAACACATGCTGCAACAGATAAATATTTTCCTGTGGATAGCTGCCCGCTGCCATGTAAACCTCCCGGAACGCCTTAAATGAATTTAAAACCGACAAAATGACAACGGTAAATGCCACCGGGCGGAGATTCGGAAGTGTGATATAGAAAAACGTTTTCCATTTTCCGGCTCCGTCCATATCTGCCGCCTCATAAATCCCCTGCGGGATTGCAGAAAGCCCCGCCATCCAGAGCACAATATCGTATCCTAAATATTTCCAGACATAGCTGAATACGAGGATTCCAAATGCGGCATCGGTGTTCATCCAGTCTACCTCCTGCACCGACAAAACGTTTAAAATCTGCCCGATTCCGCTCATTCCTGACAGCGCATGGATCGCACTGTTCACAAATCCGTGGCTGTCAAAAAGAATCTTCCACAGTACGACCACACTTGCCGCCGGGATTGCCATCGGAAGCAGATACATACTTTTAAGTGCCGCTGCACTGCCCCGGTAAAACTGTTCCATCGTCACATTCCGATGTTTTTTCTTTTTCTCTGCCAAAATCAAAACCTGCTGCAACAGCATTGCCAGGATCAGCGATAATAGCAACAGGCATGGAATACAGGTGACCACAAAACGCAGTGTATTTTTCGCTGCAAGATTAAACGCATCATTTTTTATCACCTGCACGTAGTTACTGATCCCGACGAAACTGCCATCCACGGTCTGGAAAAAAGAGCGCCGCACCACATCTGCAAATGGGATCAGTCCAAACACCGATACTCCCAGAAATTCGGGCAACAGAAAATACCAGCCGGGATTTCGCTTTTTTCTGATTTTATGTCTTTTCATCCTCATGCCTTTCTCATAGCCTGCTGCAATCTCCCATCCTCTTCCTTTTTTACTGCTGCTCTGCAAGATACAGATTCACTTTCTTCGTGATCTCATTTACCGTTTCTTCGAGGTTCTGCTCTCCTTTTACATAGCTTGTTCCCTGTTCGATCACAAGATTCTGGATCGTGCGGTCTGTGAGTGCTGACTGCTCCACTGCTTCCAGCTGCGCTAAAATCGCATCTGCTTCCTCCTGTGTCATGGAGCGGTATTCAATCGTATAGATTTTGTCGCTTCCATCCCTGTTAAATGCCATGCTTGTTTCCGTCCGTCCCATCAATGCATTGATCTGATCCTTTAAAGCTGCCTCATTCACCGGAATTCCGTTGCTGGAAGCTCCTGCCTCTTTGCCGAGCAATGTTTTCACAAATGCTTTTCCTGCATCCTCATTGCCTCCTGATACCACACCTGCCTGTAAAAATGGGACATAGGTAGAAATTCCACCATTCGACAATGCACCATAAACTGCTCCGTCCGTCGACCCTGCACTCAACATCAACTGGAAATCCTCGACATCTGCAATGGTTCCAAATTCCACTTTACATGTCTCTGCAAATAAATCCATGCTGTCTAATGTTCCATAACGGTATCCATCGCACATTCCGCTCTCAAAAAAATTGCCATAGGATTCAATATCGCTGTGATCATCCACATCATAAATACGTTTCACCTGTGTCAGATAATCGGAAACTTTCGTTTCATCCAGACTTCCGTCCTCTTTTACCCAGTTTTTGGAATCTACATTGTAAAAATCAAGCAGTAACTCTTCCGCCATCTTCTGCTGTACCACATAAGTCGTACTTTTGTCCTTTGCCAGGGTTTCGATGCGGTCTGCAAGTGCCTGCGTGGACTTTCCTGCATCTACCGTCTGCTGATCTGACGTGATAAATGATACTAAGAAACGTGTCGGAATCGCATATATCTTTCCATCCTTTGTGCTGTCTTTCACAATGGAATCCACAAGTCCATCCGAAGCCTTTACCTCATCCACAACATCACTGATATCTGTTAAAATTCCTTTTTCCACATAGCTGTCCACCGGCATTCCATCTAAGATAAGCACATCCGGTCCATTTCCTGCCAGGATATCCGTGCTCAACGTCTTCAATGCGTCCTCTAACGTCACTCCATTATCATCCGTCATGCCAATTTCAAGGTTTACATAAATATCTGCATACTCCTGACGGAAAATATTGACTGCCTGACGCAGCGTATCGGAATCCTGCAATGCATAAATATTGAGTTCCTGATTCAGGTTGGCAGACGCGTCTGCATCGTAGGTGTAGCTGTAGAGTGCACCCTCCATTCCGTTATTTCCTGCCACAAAAAGATGCGTCTCATCCTGCATATACACTCCGTAAAAAATCGCACCGCTGTTGCTCAATGCAGTCTGCTCGCCCTGTACCAGCTCCTCCACAACTGCTCCACCTGTTGTATAGTGGAAAATTCCTTTATAATCTGCAAAAATAATACTGTTATCATTCTCCGCTTTTGCAAACGTCACCGGAAGTCCGGTATCGGTATTTCGATAAACGAGGTTATCATCTGAGCAGATCTGCTCAGTCAATGCGGTCAGCTCGTCCGTCTCTTTTCCGGTTGTCGTGTCATAGCAAAGCACCTTGTCACTTGTGACGATATAGCAATTCGTTCCAACCACATCAAAATAAGGAATATAGGTATCCTCATCGATTTCAAATGTCACTGTTTTGCTTCCATCTGTACAGTCAATTCCATACAAGCCGCCCTCTGTATCGCGCACGATCAGCTGTTTGTTACTGTCAAATGCTGCAACTGATACAAAGGCATCTTCTGCAGGCATTTCAATCGAAAATGTATGTGTGCTTCCGTCTGCGTCCACAATTGTAACCGGACATAATCCGTTTTCTGTGTAATCAAGAAACGCAACTGTTCCATCCTCTGCGACTGCGACATTACTGTAAGAGATATCTTCAAGCGGTGTTGTCTCCCAGTTTCCGCCTCCATCACTGCTTTTTGCCACATAGATGCTATAATCTGCATCCTGCCCTACAACTTCAAGTGTTCCATCTGACAGTGCTTTGAACTGTAAAATGCTATTGATCTCTTCCGGAAGTGCTACTTTTGATTCAATAAATCTTCCTTTGCCGCCTCCTGCGCTGCCATCAGCATTCGTGCCACTGCTTTCTGTTCCATCTAAGCCTCCGCCTGCATTTTTTCCACAGCCGGTGAATATTCCTGCTATCAATGTCATCAGAAGAACTAAAACCATTGTGACAACTAGCATGCTTAGTTTTTGCCTGTTTTTTATCTTTGCATTTTTCATTTTGTTTTCATGACCTTTCTTTTTTTATTTTGCTTTTATAATTGCAGCTCCACAATCATTGCCAGAACAAGCAGCTGTTCCTCTGCTTTGGCATTCTACATGCAGCATTTTGCGTTTCTGGTTTTATCTTACAGAAGAAATCTTAGAAAAATCTTTAAATTTGGCTTTAATTGTTGTCTTTCATTTTATTTTTTGCATTGTATGTACGCTTTGCGTGTGTTATAATACATAAAATTATACGCAATGTGTGTATTTTGTGTATGATTGTTACTTCCTCCACAGGTGCATGCTACGCTGAAATTGCAAATATTTTTGGATCAAAAACAAACGTCATATTATATCAGGAGGTTTTATGGATAGTAGAGAATATTTAATTGAATTGAGAACAAGTACCGGCATGACACGCAGAGAATTCTGCGAATATTTCGAAATTCCTTACCGGACACTCCAGGACTGGGAACTTGGAAACCGCAAAATGCCGGATTATCTGTTACGGCTGATGGCTTATAAAGCTAAAATGGAAAAACTTGCAGAGGAAAAAAATTGATATCTTGACAATATGTTGTTTACAACATACTATAATATTAACGGAAAGAGGAATACTATTGTACGAAATCATTTTTTATGATACGGCGGATGGTAAATGTCCTGTTCAGGATTTTTTAGACTCTCTGGAACCTAAATTCCTTGCAAAAACATTACGGACAATTGATTTATTAGAAACAAATGGTCCATTATTAAGAGAACCTTATTCTAAACTACTTGAAAATGGAATATTCGAGCTTCGCACCAAACATGGTTCTGATATTAACAGAGTATTTTATTTTTTTATTATAGGTCAAAAAATTATTCTGACAAATGGGATTATAAAAAAGACAGCCAAAACTCCTAAATCCGCTATTGATCTCGCCAAAAAATATAAAACCGATTATGAATGGAGGCACCGTAATGAGCAATTATAAAGATTACAAAAAGAAAGTCCTGCAAAATCCTGAAATCAAATCAGAATATGATGCTTTGCAACCGGAATATGATATTATTCAGGCAATGATTGATGCCCGATTACAGCAAAACCTCACTCAAAAGGATTTATCTGCCAGAACCGGAATTACGCAAGCTGATATCAGCCGCATCGAAAATGGTACACGAAATCCAAGCTTAAGTATGGTCAAAAAACTTGCACATGGGCTTGGTATGCAATTAAAACTTGAATTTATACAGACTCCTGCTAAGTAATAATTTAACTGTTACATTTCAAAATAATCTACAAATTTAAAGATTTTTCTAAGATTTCTATGCTATACTCATCCTTATAAATCTCAGGAGACATTATTATGCGTATTTTATTGATCGAAGATGATCTGAATTTTTGTGAAACCCTGCGTTTTCAGTTGGAGCAGGAAGCTTATGAGGTGGATGTATGCCACGACGGAAGAGACGGTCTTGACCTCTTCTTACAGGACGCGCACGACATTGTCCTGCTCGACCGCATGCTCCCGACTATGAATGGTCTGCTCGTGCTGCAAAAAGCTAGACAGGCCGGAATTTCCACGCCTGTCATACTGATCACCGCCCTCGGCGAACTTTATGACCGGATCGAAGGGCTGGATGCTGGTGCAGACGATTACATTGTAAAACCATTCGCCTTCGAAGAACTGACCGCCCGCATCCGCTCCCTCGGCAGACGCAGCGGCAAATGGGAAGATGACAATTTACTTACCATCTGCGACATCAGTTATGACTGCAACGCGAGACTGCTAAGTGGACCTACTGGCTCCATCCGGCTCTCCGGCCGTGAGGGCAGATTGCTTGAAGTTCTTCTGCGAAGTTTTGAGCTCGTCATCCGCCGTGAAGTACTTAGCCGTGTCTGGGGCGTGGATGCAGAAGTGGAGGATTGTAACCTTGACACTTACATCCATTACCTGCGCAAGCGGCTCTCCTACGTTGGAAGCACGCTTGCCTTAAAAACCATCCGCGGTGTCGGATATACGCTGGCTTCCTCCTGATCCCTGATTTTCCATATAAGATCATGAAGCTTCTGTATAGCTGCCGTTACTTTTCAATTATTTTATCCTTATTGCAATTTACAGATACCTTTTTTCACTATCTGCTTTATGTACATTATCAGGAGGTTTCTCATGTTTCCACACTTCACCTTTTCCGGCACAGCCTATCAGGCTTTGCACCGCAAACTCACTTTATTCTGTACCTGCGTCACACAGATCATTCTCCTTGCCTTAAGTGCTCTGTGTGTTTTTGTTGCAGAAAAAAATATAAAACAGGGAAACGAAACCGCTTTTCTCACAGAGACAAGTTCTGTCATTTCCCATTTGCAGGAGCAGGATGTCATCTCACACCAGTGGTTAAACCAGTTACAGGAAAACAGTTCTATCCAGATTTATCTTTATGAGAATGGGACTCCACTCTTTTATGACCAGTATCATCAGACAACTGCAGACGAGCAATTATGTGAAAATGCACTTCTCGCCGCAGAAGAGCTTACCGGGAACCCTCCTTTTTTCACGAAAAATAAAAGGCTTTCCTCGCATACGGAATATCAGTTCAACTCCGGCGATAACATTCCCTACATTGCATCCGTCGGCGGTATCCCAAAAGGTGACAGCTACTTAAACTTTCTGATCCTGCGCTCGCTCGCCGAACAGTTTCACCAGATGCTGTCGTTAAGAATTATCGTGATCATTGCAAATATTGCCGCATTTTTACTGCTGTTTCTCTTTTTCCACTTCTTCATCCGAAAAATGTTAGAACCAGTCGAAACTGCACAGAAAAAGCAGACACAATTCATCGCCTCCGCCTCCCACGAGCTACGCACCCCATTAGTGGTTGTCCGCTCCGGCTTGGAATCCGTTGAAAAATGTTCAAATGAAGAGGAACGAAACTACTTTCTCCATCTGATGTCCGAGGAGACCGTCCACATGAAACGTCTGATCGACGATATGCTGCTGCTCGCAAATTCGGATGCTGACACGCTCACCATCAAACCGGAAGCCTGTCAGCCGGATTTGCTGCTCTTAGACACTTATGAAAAGTTCGAACCACTGGCAAAGAAAAACGGGCTTCACCTTATCCTCGCTCTGCCGGAAGAAATTCTCCCGGACTGCTTCTGTGATATCCACCGCACAGAACAGATTTTTTCCATTATCGTGGATAATGCACTCTGTTACACACCATCCGGTGGAAAAGTGACACTCTCCTGCCATGCTGAAAATGAAATGCTTTGTTTTCTATTCGAAGATACCGGCTGTGGAATTTCGGAGGAAAAGAAATCCCATATTTTTGAACGTTTTTACCGTGCAGACGATGCCCACACAGACCGGGAACATTTTGGACTCGGGCTCTGCATTGCAAAGGAACTTACCGAAAAACAAAATGGGAACATCCAGGTTGTGGATGCTCCCATTTCCGGCAGCTGCTTTATGGTACAATTGCCATGTGCACTTTAATTTTTATGTGATTTCTACGCTCTCCTGTCAGGTTATATTTTTCCTGTTATTCCACATTTTTCAGTGCCTGATCCATCGGAATACGCTTGATCCTTCTGAAATCCAATACCATGACAAGCAGATATCCGATCAGTATAAACAGGAACATTTTCACATAGCCCATCGTGCTTATGCGGAAAGCGTACCATCCACTGTAGGAAAAGAGCATGATCCTCCAGACAACCTTCATGATGACGACACCTAAAATCACGCTGACAACATCAATTACCACAAGAACGATGGTCGTGGACAACAGATACAAACTTGCAATCTCCCGGTTCTCATAGCCCAGGATTTTTGTCATGGAAATTGCATTTTCGTTATTCTCGATGATCAGCTTCGTGAGCAGGTAAATCAATACTGCGGATAACAGGATGCACAGATACTGGAAGTAGGTCATATAAGAGCCCATGGAATGATCGAGCTGGTCACACATTTTCGTAATGTCGTGTTCTGTGATGACAGTTGCGATCTCATCCTCATCAATATCTGTGATCTCTGAATCCGAGAGATAGCCTGTGAATGCATCACTGTCCATGTCAAAGATTTCACAATACTGCTCATTGGACAGAAATACTGCCAGCGCCTGACTGTGATCATAGATTCCTGCAACCTCAAACTCATACGGTTTGTTCTCATATTTTTCGTCCAAAACCACTGTGTCGCCCACGCTCAGGCTGTATTTATCTGCATAGGAAGCAGAAATATATGCCTCGTTTCCTTTCAGGGCAGACAGGTTACTGATTTTCACATACCGGCTGTCATCCTCGATTCCGTAGACAGAAATCTCCTCATCTAACGTATCGCTCTTGTGCTGCAGAGATGTCATATTGAATTTCTCTGCATCCTTATTATCCGTTGTGATAATGTCTCCATCCTCATTCTCATAAGACTTTAACACATACTGATAATTCGTGAACATCATATCTGAAACATTGGATTTGTAATAGTCGAGCGTCTCCGGCATACCGACCGCCATTGCGAGCATAATGCCGATAAACCAGATCCCCACAAATAAAATCAGGTAATTCGTCACGTTCTGGAACATGATACGCAGGCGGAAACGGCTTAAAAAGCTCCATTTTGGCAGGCGCATTGCTTTTTTACGTTTTGTTTTTTTCAGATCATGACGCAAAAACTGTAATGGTGTATGCCGCATCATTTTTATAATGACGACGAGATTGACCGCAAGCATTAAAACAACCGGAATGATCGTTGTCTTGAAAAAGGCATCCGGGTTCCAGACTGTCTGATAAGTCGGAAGACTGTAGCTGTTATAATACATGCCGACAACCACATTTTTAAATACGGTATAGCCGAGGATATTTCCAATGCACGCTGCGAGAAGTGTCACGATCACCGGCATGGAAATATAATGTCTGACCAGTTCACCTCTCGTATAACCGGAAGCTCTCAGTGTTCCGATCGTAGAAGCCTCCTTCACGATCGTGTTGCTGATGGTCACTGCAAAAATAAATGCAATGATCACGATCAAAATATCCAGTAAAACACCACCCATAGCTTTGTCTGAACCCATATCATCCGTTGCAAAATTAATAGCCGGATTTGCATAGCGCGGCATATAGTCCTCTAACTCTATGTCAGCACACACAACCTGTGTGAGCAGTGCTTTCATGAAATCATCGGATTTTGCTTTCTGCTCCACTTCATCTGCAGGAGTATCCACATAATTCCATGTGTAAGCATAATGAACAGTTTTATGTAAACTATTAAATCCTTCCTGTGTGACCATAGCCACATCGAATTTGATCGCATCAAACATCATATCCGTTGACTTCTCATGCAGTGTCGCATAATTGACATAGGCGATCAGTCCGACAACTTTGAACCTCTGCCCGCTGACAGAAATCTCATCTCCCACTTTGACGCCGACATTGTCTGCATGCATACGGTCAATTGCGATCTCATCCGCTTTTTCCGGAAATGCTCCGTCAAGCAGGCAGGCAAGATCCACGTTATCATTTTTTGCATAGACACGGATGTTTCCTTCTGCCTCGCCGTCGTTGTTGTAATCTTCCTCCTCATTTCGGAAGAAGTTCTCATATACTTTTACCGGAACTTCTGTAAAATCAGGATCGTTTAACTCATATTTTTCTTCTGCGTCAGCATATTTATCATCGATTTCCTCTACGATTTTATCCCATGCCTTGTCATAGGCTTCCGGATAAGCCTTTTCATCCAACTTTTCGTCCAGTTCTTTTTTTGCTTTGTCAAGATAATACTGTTTGACGTCCGCTTTTGTTCCTGTCTCGATAGCAGCGAGTAACGTCTCATCTGCCTTTTTGTCCAGCTCAAAATGTCCATCCTCTAACTTATATTTTATCACGCCTTCATTTGCTGCAACGAGCATACTCTCATTTGCAACATACATACCGGAAACAAAGCCGATCGTGAGGATCAGGAATAATGCCACCACAAGATATTTTTTCCAGTCACCGAGCAATTCACGCGGAATACGTCTGATGAGTGGATTTTTAATTTTTTTCTTTTTCATAACTGCCACACTCCTTACCACTCAAGATCTGCTGCTGAAATCTTGTGCTCGTTCCTCTCGTTGTGGCGCACGGCTCCATCACGAAGTTTTATAACATGATCTGCCATGTTTCTGATCGCTTCGTTGTGCGTTACCATGATGATCGTATTTCCATATTTTTTGTTTACATCTTCGATCAGTTTTAAAATCTCTTTGGAGGTGTTATAGTCCAACGCTCCGGTCGGCTCATCGCAGAGCAGGATATCCGGGTTTTTCACGATTGCACGACCGATGGAAACACGCTGCTGCTGACCACCGGACAACTGATTCGGCAGCTTGTATCTGTGCTCGTAAAGTCCCAGCGTGTGAAGCAGCTCGTCAATGTCCAGCGCATTGTCGGGAAGATACGCTCCGACTTCAATGTTTTCCTTCACGTTCAGATTGGCGATCAGATTGTACATCTGAAATACATAACCGAGATGTTTTCTGCGATACTGGGTTAGTTTCTTCTCACTCATATCTTCAAGCTTATCGCCGTTAATTGAGATATAACCGGAATCCGCACTGTCGATTCCTCCGATAATATTTAATAAAGTTGATTTTCCGGAACCGGACGGTCCAAGCAGAACGCAGAATTCTCCTTTTGCCACGGAAAAGTTCATTCCGCGCAATACTTCCTGACGTGTTTCTCCACTTCCAAAACCTTTTTTCAGGTCAACGATCTCCAAAAATTTTTTTTCTTCCTCTGACATAGTCTCCCCTTTTCAAAAAACATATTTGGCAACTGCCATTTTTGGTGTTTTAGTTAGTCGTAACTAATATCAAGAGGATTATAGCACATGATATGGGGGATACAAGGAAGAGATATTGTTGTTGAGAAATTTTGTCAGTTAAATTAACTATTTGATTACATATTGACCTTTGATACTATTCGATATAATATATGTATATACAGTTAATACTATATAACAAAGACCGTCGCATGAAGTGCGTGTAGATATCGATTATGAAACTAAGCTTCATGATCAACAATATCTTTTTTAAAGGAGTGAACATTTATGAGCGATCAGGTTGCCATCAAAACATGGGGAAATAGTCAGGGAATACGTATTCCAAAGAATATTCTTGAAAAACTTGGACTCCATGTCTCAGATACTTTACAAATTGAAGTAATTGATGATTCGATTGTTTTGAAAAAAGCATTTAAACACAAAACATTTGAGGAACGCGTTGCTGAATACAACGGGGAAATTTCAATTTGTGATTATGATTGGGGAGAACCTGTCGGAAAGGAAATTTTATGATGAATTTTTCGCAGGGAGATATTATCAAAATTTCTAATTTAAAAGATGCAATGCTTGTTGTAAGTAAAAATGAATTTATTAAAAAAACAGGTGTTTTTCACGTCTGCCCACTTTTAGAGAATTATGCAGAAGGTCCTCTTCACATAAAAGTACGCGGTGTCAAAGACACCTCAGGAACTGCTATATGTGAACAATTGAAGCTAATTGACCCTTCCGCCAGAAGCTGCAAACGTATCGACCGCGTCCCTTATCATATGATTATGAATGTTTCAGACGCAATACAGGGTATTTTTGAATATGACTAATATGAGAAACAAGGAGACTTCCATGACCGAAACCCTATCGAGAGCCTGGTCATTATTTGACGCAGGCAATTACACTGATGCAGAAACGCTTTATAAAGAATGTTATGCAAAGATTCCTTCCACAGACCATGACAATTACTGGCAGGTTCTCATGGGATTGATTTATGTAGAAAGCTTTCAGGAACATTTTGCAGAGGCTCGTACTTACGCTTCGCAGTTGATTTCGTGTGCAATTGATCACGAAGAAAAACACATTGCAATCCATCAGGCAGGCATGATCGAACGGATGGCAGGTGTGTATGACAAGGCTATGAACTTATTTTTACAGGAAGAAGCACTCATTGAAAAAAATTTCCCGGATGATGCACTTGCCCGCTCTGCAAATCTCTATGAGCAGGGCTATGTTTCCATGAAGCTTCATGATCTTCCTCTCGCAGAAAAAAACATGCTTTCAGCCTTAGATTTTGCTGAAAAGTCGAACGATCTTATC
>ENA-ORPH01002564-ORPH01002564.1-human-gut-metagenome-genome-assembly--contig:-NODE-2564-length-14883-cov-2.916037_pt1 | contig 14883 bp, 15 predicted proteins | sample MGYA00242142_ERZ509074 | MGnify/ENA primary metagenome ERZ509074 (study PRJEB26280, sample SAMEA2338724) | human gut metagenome | biome: human gut; feature: human-associated habitat; material: faeces...
TTCATGTGATCGCTCCGCTCCTTTTCGCCTCCGCTATGAGCGCGGGCTGTATCTCCGGGTATGTCCAGCGCTCGGGAAGTTCTTCAAGCAGCACTATCTCGGCTATCTCGCTTTTCAGCTCCCCGAAGCTGGTTATTTCGGCGAAGTAAAGCACTCCGAAGGTCTCTGCCCCTTTGGAATTCACACGGTTTCTTCCGGTCACGGAATACACGCAGACGCGTTTTAAGGTGAATTCCTCAGCGCCGGTCTCCTCGCGGAGTTCACGCTCGGCAGTCTGCGCGACAGTCTCGCCGGGTTCGCGGTGTCCTCCCGGAATCTCAAGCGTGCTGCGCTCCTTGTGACGGCAGAATACCCATCTTCCCCCGCTGCGCGCAACTATCACGGCGAACTTCAGCTTTTCATCGTCCGCAATGTTGTAAAATTTAACTCTCACCGGAACCTCCGCAGGCTTTAGGCAACATAACACACAAGTTGTGCGAAGATTGCCTCAAATTTCCATGTAGTATTTGCAAAAAAGCACTGAAAAACCGCGCGCGGGAAAAGCACACCAACTGGTGCGCCATTCGCCGTTGAATGCGTGATGATCCAGTGCTGACATATTCGCCGGGACCTTATCATCTCGGCTCAACAATAAATTTCATAGCTGTACGCTCGTCGCCGTCTATCTCGACGGTGGTGAACGCCGGAATACAGATCAGGTCAACTCCGACCAGCGCCATGTAGCTCCGCGCGATCGCGATGGACTTCACAGCCTGATTCGCTGCGCCTGCGCCAACCGCCTGCACCTCGACTTCGCCGTCCTCGCGGATAACCGCTGCGATAGCTCCCGCAACTGATTTCGGTACGGAATGTGCCGATACCTTTACGATCTCCATATAATCACCTTTCACCCCAGGGGTGCCTTTCGTTCTGCAAGTTTTCCGCTCACACTATAAGCTGTCTGTATCTCTCTATAAACGTGCATCTGCCGGTCTTTGTATCTATATCCAGCAGTACTCCGTTCATCTCTGTTTCGCCCTCGGCGAATCTGTGGCGCTTCGGGTAGTAGGTCAGGAAGCGGTCGATTATGATGTCCTTCTCCACTCCGAGTATGGAATCCTTCGTATCATCGTAAGCGATCCCCAGAAGGCATACAAGATATTAAAAGAGAATAATGTCAGCGCCAACCTGACCGACGTATTAGCGATCGTAACCAGCTCATGCGCCGGAAGTTTTGCCAATACATTATCTTATTTCACGAAAGCGGGCATCAGCATAGAATATATGTATTGTTTCTCCATCCGGGAAAAAGCGATCTTGATCTTGCGTACGAACAACCGGGAAAGCGCCCGTGAGGTAATCCGCCGTCAGAATCTCGAGTATATCTGTGAAAGTGATCTAATAAAACTTTAATAGGCACGAATATATGTTCGGAATCAGCGACCCCGGTATTTGGCTGGCTTACCTTCTAGCGTTCGCCTGCCTCCTATTTTCTATTTGGTTCGGGATAACCACTTGGAATAAAGAAGACGACGAAAAAACAAACCCTACTAAAGAATCACGAAAATGAGTACGCTAACATTAGGCATTATTGTCATCATTTACATGTTTGTAATCGCTTGGTTAGGGTATCTCGGATACAGGCAGACGAAAAACGCCAGTGATTATTTATTAGGCGGACGAAAAGTAAACCCCATTATCATGGCCCTGTCTTACGGGGCGACCTTTATCTCGGCATCGGCGATCGTTGGTTTCGGCGGCGTAGCCGCTACGTTCGGCATGGGTATTCAATGGCTTTGCTTATTGAACATGTTCATGGGCGTAGTGGTAGCCTTTATCTTTTTCGGACGAAGGACCCGGAAGTTAGGCGAGGCACATAACGCACGGACTTTCCCGCAATTATTGGGATTACACTATAAGTCCCGGTCTATACAGATCTTTATCGCCTCGATCATTTTCATCGGCATGCCCCTTTACGCCGCCGTGGTGATGAAGGGAGGAGCCGTCTTCATTGAGCAGATGTTTCATATCGACCTTCATCTGGCCTTGTTGATCTTCACCTTGATCGTAGCGGCCTACGTGATTACGGGCGGTATCAAGGGAGTACTTTATACGGATGCGTTGCAAGCGGTTATCATGTTCGCTTGTATGCTATTCCTGCTATTTTGGTTTTACCATATCATGGACATGGGCTTTATCGAGGCAAACCAGAAGTTGACGGATATCGCCCCCATGGTGCCCGAACGCTTCAAGGCCTTGGGACATCAAGGATGGACAGCTATGCCCATCTCAGGCTCTCCACAATGGTATACATTGGTTACCTCATTGATCCTTGGTGTAGGAATCGGTTGCTTAGCGCAGCCACAACTAGTCGTACGCTTCATGATGGTGGAAAGCACCAAGCAACTCAACAGGGGCGTATTGATCGGCTGCGTGTTCTTGATTGTCACGGTAGGGGCGATTTATCACGTGGGAGCCTTGTCTAATTTGTTTTTCCTCAAGACGGAAGGTGTAGTCGCCTCCGAGGCGGTAAAAGATATGGACAAGATCATCCCCCTATTTATCAATAAAGCGATGCCGGAGTGGTTCGGGGCGGTTTTCATGCTTTGTATTCTCTCTGCCAGTATGTCTACCCTTAGCGCGCAATTTCATACCATGGGAGCGGCTTTCGGGGCAGACGCATTCCCCAAACTGGGACGTAGCAAAAATCCGAACTCTACATTAGGTGTACGTATCGGCGTGCTATGCTCTATCTTGGTCAGCTACGTTATCTGCTATACGCTAAGCGCAAGTATTATCGCACGAGGCACCGCCTTGTTCATGGGTATTTGCGCGGCTACATTCCTACCTACCTATTTCTGCTCGCTATATTGGAAAGGGGCTACCCGGCAAGGGGCCTTGGCCAGCTTATGGGTAGGAGGCTTGGCCGGGTTATTCGCCATGTTGTTCCTTCATAAGGCGGAAGCGGCTCCGGTAGGACTTTGCAAGGCTTTATTCGGACAAGACGTCTTGATCGATGTATATCCGTGGCATGCGATAGATCCGATCTTATTTGCTTTGCCATTATCGGCGATAACGATTGTTTTGGTTAGCCTAGCGACTCAAAAGAAGAGCTTTTAACTTTTCTTATGAGCATCAAAATACTAATTAGCATTTATTCTATTGACAGATATATAGAAAACAGTACATTTGCACTGTGGTTTTTTCATAATAGTATTAGATTTAAGGTTAACAAAGTTGGTTAGGGGTTGCCGGGAGGCAATCCTTAATTGTTTTATAGAGGTCTAGATATGATTAAATACATTTTTCTACTATTCATACTTTGTTGCTCCGGTTGCCGGCACGCACAAACGGAAGATACCGTAATCAAGGTTTCGGTACTTCGTGGTCCATCCGTTATCGCATTCGCCGATTGGCTTGAGAATCCTCCAATTATAGATAACAAGAAAGTACAAGTAAAAGTGGTAGACTCGCCTGATCTGGCGCAAGCCTTACTGATCAAGCAGGAGACCGACATAGCCGTACTCCCCATGATCAATGCGGCGAACTTGTACAATAAAGGGATCAAGATCAAACTAGCGGGGTGCCCGATCTGGGGAACCCTTTACCTCGTTGAGAAAACTCCCTTGAAAGAACCGGCATTGTATGTATTCGGCAACGGTACGACTCCCGATATCCTTACCCGGTACTATCTCGGCCGCCAACGATTAGATTATCCTTTGAATTACGCCTTCAATACCGCCGGGGAAATCACCCAAGGTATCTTAGCCGGAAAAGTAAATCGTGCCGTGCTCGGGGAACCGTTTCTAAGCATCGCTTTACGGAAAGACAGCAGCTTACGAATAACTGCGGACTTGAATCACTTAACAGACAGCGATACCCTCGGATTCGCCCAAACAGCGGTCGTATACACCCCGACGATGGAGAAATATCGTATCGCTTTTGAGGATGCCTTACGAGCCTCCTGCCAAAAAGCCGTACGATATCCGAAAGAGACCATCCATTCTTTGGAAGAACATGGAATCTTCGCCCAAGGGGCCTTAACTCCTAAGAGTATCGAGCGGTGTAAAATCTATTATTTATCAGCTATCGAGGCGAAAGACGCCGTCATGGGTTTCCTACGTCTCATCGAACAGTATGAACCCAAGGCCGTCGGCGGGAGGCTTCCCGATGCCGGATTTATCCCCGAAAAACAATGAGATTGCGAAAAACAATCACTACGATAGTCGCTACCGCTATCCTCTTGGCGGGATGGCAACTATTCGCCGTTATAGCCAACCAACCGGAGCTGATACCTTCACTTCCTCGACTCGTACGGACACTTTGCGAATGGCTCGTCTCCGGTAGTTTCTATCAGTCGGTCGGAGCTACTATACTCCGGGGAGTCTTAGGCATGTCGATCTCATTCGTTTGTGCGATAGGGATGGCCGGGTTATTCGCCCGTTTTGAGTGGGTGTATGAATTATTCAGACCTCTGCTTGCCATCATGCGCTCGATCCCGGTCATATCCTTCATACTTTTAGCGCTTATATTCCTAAATCCGGAAAGCATCCCTTTGATGATCGCCTTTCTCACCATGTTCCCGCTACTAACAGAGAATCTGACACGGGGAATCCTCGACCTGCGTCCGGGTTTATCCATTATGGCACGTCAATTCCATATCAGACGTTCCAATGTCTTATTCCAGATCATCTATCCGCAGCTAAAGCCATTCTTATATAGCGGGCTTGCCTCCGCCGCCGGATTCGGCTGGCGTGCGATCATTATGGGAGAAGTCTTGTCGCAATGCGCATTCGGAATCGGAAGCGAGATGAAAAGGGCGCAAAACTTTATCGCTGTCCCTGAGCTACTCGCTTGGACAATCGTGGCGGTATTCATCAGTTTCTTTTTTGACAAAGGAATTAGCAAAGTCGCTGATATCACCCCTAAAATATCTTTTGCGAATGAAGATCAGACTATCCCCACCCCTACATTATCAGTTTTAGACACGAAAGATATAAGTTACCAATACGGCATACAGCACTTTTCCCATTCCTTTCAAAAAGGGATTATTTATGGAATTAGCGCACCTTCAGGCAAAGGAAAAACAACGTTATTAAACCTAATCGGAGGTATCTTATTGCCTACGGAAGGAGAGATACATCCCACAAGACACTTTGGAATCGCCACCATATTCCAACAACCGCAACTCCTGCCCCATCTAACCGCAGAAGAAAATATCATCCTCCCCCTCTCCTCTTTTCTCACGGAGGAAAAAGCCCGGCGAATCGCCCAAAAACACTTACAGGAAATGGAAATGGAGCCCTTCGGGAACCGATATCCTAAAGAGCTTAGTTACGGACAGCAACAACGTATCGCTATAGCTAGGGCATTGGCATACCCTTCTCCTCTCCTTTTGATGGACGAGCCGTTCAAAGGCTTGGATGAAGCCTTAAGCCATCGTATTATAGAACGAATACGAGAAAAGCAAATGAAAGAAGAACGGATCATTCTTTTCACGTCACATAATCCGGATGAGATTCGGTTGTTGGCGGATGAGGTGATTTACCTATAAATTCCAACCAAACTTGAATGTCTTATTTCACTTTCATCGGTTGGCAAGGTATCGTAAACCAGAATGTAGAGCCCTTTCCTTCCTCCGACTCAACCCCGATTTTACCTTTCAACTTCTCAATAATCGTCTTGCAGATAGAAAGCCCTAATCCTGTTCCTTGCTTAAAGCTGTTCAATTTCACGAAACGATTGAATATGCTCGCTTGAGACTCCTTACTGATTCCCATACCCGTATCCGTTACGTAGACATAGATACCATCATCGGTCAAACGATAACCAAACCGTATAGAACCCGAGCTGGTGAACTTCACGGCGTTGGAAAGGAAATTGGTCAAAACCTGAGTCAAACGGGTCTTCTCCGACACAATACAATAGTCATTACCGTCCGACTCAAAGATAACCTTTACACCCGGGGCCACTCTCAAGGCGAAAGCTTGCTGCTGGGGAGCGAATATCTCACTCAAACGCAGGGTCGTATAAATAAACTCCATCTTTCCGGACTCGATCTTAGAGATATCCAAGATATCACCGATCAACTGCAACAAAAACTCATTGCTACTCTCTATGATCCTCAGATATTCCTTTTTTTCCTCCTCATCGTCACTCTCCGCCAATAAGGTAGAAAAGCCGACGATGGCATTTAAAGGGGTACGTATCTCATGGCTCATGTTAGCGATAAAAGCGGACTTCATCCGGTCGCTCTCTTCCGCCAAACGCTTGGCCTGTACATCCGCCTCGTGCCGTTTATCGACGGTCATATCCCGAAGGATTCCGATCGAGCGGATCGGTTTGCCGTCCGGATCGGCCTCATAGACCTCACCGATCTTCTCCAGCCATACATACTCATCCGAGAAATAGCGACAAGGGAAACTGAATCGCATGGAATCGATCTCGCCCCGCATGAAAGCGGTTGTAATATTCTCATAGACCTTCCGGTAATCCGGATGGATCTTCTCCGTAAAACTAGCGTGGGTGATCTGCACATGCTTGATCTGGCCGTTTTCTTCCAAGGAAAGCTCCGCCGTACCGTTTACCAGATCCCAAAGCCACGGGTAGATCTTACCCGCTTGACAAGCGAGCGCCAAGCGCTTATTATAACTATGCAACTCCTCCTCGACCTGCCTTTGCTTTGTAATATCCCATGAAATCCCTACTAAATAAGGAGGCTTATCCTCACGGGGCGCTAGCAGTTTCATCGTATCCATAGTACGCAAGATACCTTTCGGATCGATCATTTGCTCCACGAAACGCTGCATCTTACCCGTTTTCACCACCTCCTCGTCCATATCCCTGAAAGATTGGGCGACGACCGGATCTAGAAATAGGTCAAAATCTGTTTTCCCGACCACATCATTATGATATCGTCCGTAAAGTTGGTTCATCAAAGGGCTGGAGTACACGTACCTGAAATTATCACCCGTATCCTTCACGAAAAAGTAGATGGGCAACGAGTCCACGATATTAGATAACAATCCTGCTAAATCCCTATAATCCTGTTCCAAAGTTTTGTTCTCCGTAGTATTAACTTCCATGTTGATTTTTTTAATCAAAGGCTTGAATATTCCGGCCGTAAAATTCTTGAAAATTAATGAAAGATACAAATAATAAGCCCAAGAAGTGAGCATCCCGACCGAAAATATAAGCAAAACCGTATATTTGTACTCCAATTCTAAGAAAACTAGATATGACAAACGTATTTCACACGCTTATAGCCCGTTTTCTACAAATTCCGGAAGGACAAGTGGAACGGACAATCGGGCTCTTGAACGAAGGCGCTACCATACCTTTTATAAGTCGTTACCGGAAAGAGGTGACCGGAGGATTAGACGAGGTGCAAATCGGTGCCATCAAAGATCAACTGGATAAACTGACGGAACTGAGCAAACGAAAGGAAACGATCCTCGCCACGATAGAAGAGCAAGGGAAACTTACTCCCGAGCTCCGGAAACGTATCGAGGAGTCTTGGGATAGCACCGAGATCGAGGATTTATATCTCCCTTACAAACCGAAACGGGTCACCAAGGCGGAGATCGCACGCCGGAAAGGACTGGAACCCTTGGCTAAGATCGTTATGATGCAAAACGAGAATAACCTATCCGCACGCATCAAGAGTTTTATCAAGGGGGAAGTGAAAAACGCCGAAGAAGCCTTGCAAGGGGCACGGGACATTATCGCCGAATGGATCAACGAGAACGAATCGGCACGTAATACCGTACGTAACTCTTTCGCTCATACCGCCATGATCACATCCAAAGTGATCAAGGGGAAAGAAGAGGAAGGCGCTAAATACCGGGATTACTTTGATTTCAGCGAGCCTTTGAACCGGGCCAGTTCCCATCGCTTATTGGCTCTCCGACGGGGAGAGGCGGAAGGTATCCTTCGTGTAAGTATCTCTCCCGACGCGGAATCTTGTCTGGATCGCTTGAACCGGCGTTTCGTAAAAGGTCGTGGAGAGGTTTCCGAGCAAGTGGCTACAGCTGTCGACGATTCTTTCAAACGCCTGCTGAAGCCCTCTATCGAGACGGAGTTCTCCAACCAGAGCAAGGCGAAAGCCGATGAGGAGGCGATCCGGGTATTTGCCGAGAACCTCCGGCAATTGCTGCTCGCTCCTCCCTTGGGACAAAAACGGGTATTAGGCGTAGACCCCGGCTACCGTACCGGATGTAAGTTGGTCTGTCTGGACGCACAGGGGAATTTACTGCATAACGAGGCGATCTTCCCGCATCCGCCCCAGAACGAGAAGGGCAAAGCCGCCGCTAAGGTCGCCCAATTAGTAGCCACTTACGCCATAGATGCCATTGCCATCGGTAATGGTACCGCCAGTCGTGAGCAGTTCATCACGAATATACGATACGACCGCAAGGTACAAGTGTTCGTAGTCAGCGAGAACGGAGCCTCTATCTATTCCGCGTCCAAGATCGCTAGGGAGGAGTTTCCCGAATACGATGTCACGGTACGCGGAGCTGTCAGCATCGGTCGCCGGCTGATGGACCCTTTGGCCGAGTTGGTCAAGATCGACCCGAAGAGTATCGGTGTCGGCCAATACCAGCATGACGTAGAGCAAAACGCCTTGAAAAAGAGTCTGGATCAAACCGTGGAGAGTTGTGTGAATCTGGTGGGTGTAAACGTGAATACGGCGAGCAAGCATTTGCTGACTTACATCTCGGGATTAGGCCCTACGCTAGCGCAAAATATCGTGAATTACCGGGCGGAGCACGGACCCTTCACTTCCCGGAAAGAACTGATGAAAGTCCCCCGTATGGGAGAGAAGGCTTTCGAGCAAAGCGCCGGATTCCTACGGATACCCGACGGAAAGAACCCGTTGGATAACTCGGCCGTACACCCCGAGAGCTACCCGATCGTCGAACGGATGGCCAAGGACCTAAAATGCTCGGTAGCCGACCTGATCACCGACAAAGCGCTTAAAAAGAAACTAAAACTAACGGACTACCTTACGGATAAGGTCGGGATGCCTACCCTGCTTGATATCATGGAGGAACTAGATAAACCGGGCCGTGATCCCCGCCAAACGATCCAAGTATTTGCGTTCGATCCTACGGTGAAAACGATTGAGGATTTGAAAGAAGGGCAAGTATTGCCCGGTATCGTGACCAACATCACCAACTTCGGTTGTTTCGTCGATGTAGGGATCAAGGAAAACGGGCTTGTCCATATCTCCGAGCTGGCGGACCGTTTCGTAAGCGATCCTACCCAAGTGGTCTCCATCCATCAGCATGTCAAGGTGAAGGTTCTAAGCGTAGATCTATCCAGAAAACGTGTTCAATTATCCATGAAAGGGATCTAAATGATGAAAGAGAAGATTAATAAGACAAACGTGGCGCGCCTGCTGGACAAGGCTAAGATCGCCTACCAGCTCGTGCCTTATGAAGTAGACGAGAATGATCTGAGCGCTACGCATGTAGCGGAGCAGCTAGGGGAAGATATCGCCCAAGTATTCAAGACCTTGATCTTACATGGCGATAAGAGCGGTTATTTCGTATGCGTGATCCCCGGAGCGGACGAGGTGGACTTGAAAAAGGCGGCCAAGGTATCCGGGAACAAGAAATGTGAGATGATCCCCGTGAAAGAGTTGTTACCGCTTACCGGTTATATCCGGGGAGGATGCTCGCCTATCGGCATGAAAAAGCATTTCCCTACATATATCCATCCTACGGCATCCGGCTTCGATAAGATCTATGTAAGCGCCGGACAACGAGGCTTGCAGATACAGATAGCCCCCGCCGATTTAATCAAGGTGGCACAAGCTATAGAAGCGGATTTGATCGCATGATCTAACATCGCTGAGAGTACTTCGTAAGAAGTACTCCAGTACTTCGCAAAGAGTATCGCAGTACTTCTTAGGGAGTACTGGAGTACTCCTTATGAGGGACTGAGATCAAACAGCACATGATATCTTAGAATTTCTTAAACGTATACGTTCTTCCTTCGCAGCTCATTACCAGATTCGTCACAGATGACTGCTCAATCGTGAAAGTTTGTTTAGGTGAGGTCCAATCCGTATAACGCATGAATTGTTCCAAAGGCGTACCTCCATAGTTGACCAACTCCAGATCCAGTTTCGTATCTCCCTCCAACGTCTTATAACCGAAATTCGTACGATATACGTCCTTTGCCGAGTCATATAATTGGTACTCGAACAAAGAGGTCTGGAAGTTATACCAAACCGTATCCACCGTCTGGACCACCCCATTCGCCTCTACGGTTTTCAATTGCCATTTCCCTTCCAGCTTATGTTCCACCTTATTACAAGACACCAACGCCACGACAAAACAAGTTATCGCTATCAAATTTTTCATCATAATCCTCGTACTTATATACCTATATTGATTTGAAACGTCAAAGAAAAGAATTAATTTCCAAAGGACAAAGTTTTTAAGGATATCCTAGCCACAAATACCCAGAACTTTTTCTTCCTTCCCTTTGTTAATTGGGTAATTACAATACAAATATTATCCAATATGAAAACATTTATTGATAAAATGGATTATGCGGTCAAGAATTGGTGGTTATCACTATTGGTCGGACTGCTTTACATCATCGTCGCTATTTATTTAATGTTCGCGCCATTGGCGAGCTACGTAGCGCTTAGTATCTTATTCAGCGTCTCTATGTTCGTAAGCGGCTTGTTCGAGATCGCTTTCGCCTTGGCGAACAAAAAGGGTATCAGCAGTTGGGGATGGTATTTGGCCGGAGGTATTATCGACTTGATCTTAGGTATATTCTTGATGGCAAGCCCGGGACTTAGCATGGAGGTGCTTCCGTTTGTCTTGGCATTCTGGCTTATGTTCAGAGGCTTCTCGGCTACCGGTTACTCGATGGACCTGAAACGATACGGTACACGGAACTGGGGTTGGTACATGGTCTTCGGTATCTTGGCTATCCTTTGCTCCATCGGTGTTATCTGGCAACCCGCCCTAGGGGCCTTCACGTTGGTTTACATGATCGCTTATGCCTTATTAATAATAGGTATATTCCGTGTCATGCTATCCTTCGAACTGAAAAGCTTGCATAAACGGAATAAGGAAGCACAAGCGGAATAAGTCTGATTCAAGGATTAATTGGTCTATTTTTAAATTAAGAAGTGAATCAACAGCACTTTTACTACTTTTGTGTTCGATCATTAATAAAATAACGGATGAACGCAAACTTACCACAATTAGATTTGCCCCGGGATTATGTCGTAGGAAACGACATTACCGAGGCAATCTTAAACTTTTACAAGCAGACTTGCCGGTTAAAAGCAGGTATTTTCGCTTTATGCGTTGAAGGAAATTTAAGGGCATCCATCAACTTGACAGAGTACACTTTGAAACCGAATGATTTCATCACCTTGATGCCGGGAAGCATTATTCAGTTCTGTGAGCAGAAAGAGAGTTTCCGCCTTTCCTTTATAGGATTCTCATCCGAGTTCATGGACTGCGTGAACATGATAAAGTCTACGATGAGCGCCTTACCTACTATCTACGAGAATCCGATCATATCACTGAGTGAGGACCGGGCGGACTTCATTAACGATTATTTCCATTTGCTAGAGCGGGTACAAGCGAAAGAGAAATCCATAAACAGGGAGATGGTGAAACATATCCTGCTTACCATGATCCATGGGATCAGTGATTTGTATCAAGGAAAATCATGGCCTAACAAGATAACGACCCGTAGCGACGAGATCCACAAGAAATTCATCCAACTGGTGATGAAGAATTATACCTCAAAGCGACAAACGGCTTTTTACGCCAGCCAACTAAGTATTTCTCCCCAGCACCTCTGCATGATCATCAAGCAAAAGACAGGACGTTCCGTATCCGATATCATAGCCGATATGATAATCATGGACGCAAAATCGCAATTGATGGCTACGGACTTGACTATCCAAGAGATATCTTACTCCTTGAACTTCCCGAATGTATCCTTTTTCGGTAAGTACTTTAAACGGTACGTAGGCGTATCTCCACAGAAGTTCAGAAACAGTTAAGATAAAAATTAAATGTAACAGAAAAAAAATATCACTTTTTGCTTGTAGTTTCCAAAAAAGCGTTACTTTTGCTGCGTATTTAAAAACAAACAGACAATGAATCGATTTAGCTTTACATATTACTTTTATTACTTTTACTTTAGCAGAGTAAGGGCAGGAGTTTGTATGTAAAGCGTTGATGATTGAATATAAATATCAATAAAATATAAAGTCCTGCCGGTTTCGGTGGGACTTTTTTTGTTTGTAACAGTTTAGAGTAAAAATAGAGAAACAAGATGAAAAAGAAAGTAGCAATACAGGGAATAGCCGGTTCGTATCACGACATCGCCGCCCGTAATTATCATGAAGGTGAAGAAATAGAAATCATCCCTTGCAATACGTTTCGGGATGTTATCACGACGATCAAGAAAGACCCGTCCGTACTAGGCATGATGGCCATCGAGAATACGATAGCGGGAAGCCTCCTTCAAAACCATGAGCTGATCCGTGAGAGCGGGCTGAGTGTTACCGGCGAGTATAAGCTACGTATCTCCCATTCCTTAGTAGCGCTTCCGGGAACCTCGATACACGAGGTAACAGAGGTCAACTCCCATCCGATAGCGTTGATGCAATGTACCGATTTCCTCGATACTCTGCCCAACGCCAAGGTGGTAGAGAAAGAAGATACCGCCATGAGTGCCCGGTGGATCTCGGAAAACCAACTGAAAGGACATGCGGCGATATGCGGGAAACTGGCTGCCCAGATCTACAAGATGGAAGTCCTTGCCGAGGGGATCGAGACTAACAAACGGAATTTCACCCGCTTCCTCGCTATAGCGGACCGCTGGACGGCGGATGAGATGCTTCGAGGAACCGATAAAAACAAATCCTCTCTCGTATTCGCTCTTCCCCACACTTCCGGCAGCCTTTCCAAAGTCCTCTCCGTTCTCTCTTTTTACGACATGAATCTCTCTAAAATACAGTCCTTGCCTATTATCGGGCGTGAATGGGAATACTTGTTCTACATCGACCTTACTTTCACGGATTTTACCCGTTACAAACAAGCATTGGACGCTATCAGACCGTTAACAAAAGACTTAAAAATATTAGGCGAATATGCAGAAGGAAGACAAAGTGTGTAACATTACACCCGCTAACCGTGTAGGTAGCGTACAGGAATACTACTTCTCCAAGAAACTGAAGGAAGTAGCCGAGATGAACGCCGCAGGCAAGAACGTCATTAACCTTGGCGTAGGCAGCCCCGACCTTCCACCTTCGGAACAGACCATCGAGACGTTGTGTGAACATGCCCGCAAAGCGAACGAGCACGGTTATCAGCCGTACGTGGGCATACCGGAACTGCGTAAGGGATTCGCCGATTGGTACAAGACGTGGTATAACGTAGACTTGGACCCGAAAACAGAGATCCAACCGCTCATCGGCTCCAAAGAAGGTATCTTGCATATCTCGCTGGCATTCTTGAATCCGGGGGATGGCGTACTGGTTCCGAACCCGGGATATCCGACATATAGTTCCGTCAGCAAGCTGGTAGAGGCTCGTTTGATCCCTTACGAGTTGAAAGAGGAATTGGGATGGCAACCGGATTTCGAGGAACTGGAGAAAATGGATCTCTCCAACGTAAAGCTGATGTGGACCAATTACCCGAATATGCCCACAGGGGCGAACGCTAGCGTAGAGCTATACGAGAAACTGGTGGCCTTCGGCCGGAAGCACGGTATTATTATATGTAATGATAACCCCTATAGCTTCATCTTGAACGAGCATCCGCTAAGTATCTTAAGCATACCGGGAGCCAAAGAGATCTGTATCGAGATGAACTCCATGAGTAAGGCTCATAATATGCCGGGTTGGCGTATGGCGATGCTGGCTTCCAACGCCCAATTCGTCCAATGGATACTGAAGGTAAAAAGCAATATCGACTCCGGGCAGTTCAAGCCGATGCAATATGCGGCGGTAGAGGCCCTAAGCGCAAAGAAAGAGTGGTACGACAATATGAACCGTGTCTATCGTAGCCGCCGGGACCTTGCCGGACAAATCATGCGTACTTTGGGATGCGAGTACGACGAGAACCAAGTAGGTATGTTCCTTTGGGGACGTATCCCCGACTCCGCCGAGAGCGGCGAGGCAATCGCCAACAAGGTGCTATACGAGGCAAACGTATTCCTTACGCCGGGATTTATCTTCGGTAGCCGTGGCGAGCGTTATATCCGTATCTCCCTTTGCTGCAAGAACGAGACTTTAGAAGAAGCCTTGAAGAGAATTGAGAATTTATAACTGAAAATTGAAAATTAAAATATAGATCACAAAGATGGAAATGAAGATTGAACCGTTAGCATTACCGGGAGTTGACACACAACGTCCTATCGTAATCGCAGGCCCTTGTAGCGCCGAGACAGAAGAGCAAGTGTTAGAAACAGCCCAAGGATTAGCCTCCAGAGGCGTTAAGATATTCCGTGCGGGTATTTGGAAGCCTCGTACGAAACCGGGTGGATTCGAGGGCATCGGAGCCGAGGGATTGGCTTGGTTGAAGAAAGTGAAAAAAGAGACCGGCATGCTGGTATCTACCGAGGTAGCGACTAAAGATCATGTATTCGAGGCATTGAAAGCCGGTATCGATATCCTTTGGATCGGAGCACGTACGACGGTAAACCCATTCGCTGTCCAAGAGATCGCCGACGCGTTAAAAGGGGTTGATGTACCTGTATTGATCAAGAACCCGGTTAACCCGGACTTGGAGTTATGGATCGGAGCGTTCGAGCGTTTGTACGGAGCGGGCATTCATCGTTTGGGTGCTATCCATAGAGGTTTCAGCTCATACGACAAGAAGATCTACCGTAACCTTCCGTTGTGGCATATTC
>ENA-ORPH01002580-ORPH01002580.1-human-gut-metagenome-genome-assembly--contig:-NODE-2580-length-14776-cov-5.925481_pt1 | contig 14776 bp, 10 predicted proteins | sample MGYA00242142_ERZ509074 | MGnify/ENA primary metagenome ERZ509074 (study PRJEB26280, sample SAMEA2338724) | human gut metagenome | biome: human gut; feature: human-associated habitat; material: faeces...
TAAAAAAGGATGATATGAAGGAGGTAATCCTTCACTATGAGGACAAGTATATACCTATGGAGCGTAAGGATACCAGAAAGACAGTTCCGATGAAGAAGGTTGCTGTCTCACAGTTTCATGATTATTATGAAGCACAGATAAAGATGCATTTGATCTGTCTGCGTTACTTTTTCGAATTTACGGACACGCAGGGAGAAAAGGTATATTATGGAAATTATGAGTTTGATAAGGAATGCATTACAAACAGGGACAGAATGTTTGACTGTCCGCAGAACCTTCGGGAGGAAGAGATGTTTGAGGTGCCGGAGTGGGCAGCAAACAAGGTCGTGTATCAGATTTTCCCATCCCGTTTTGCAGCAACGGAGCCGGTAGACAAAGAACTGTGGTATAAAGCACCAATTACGCCTATGGATGATCTGCATGGAAATCTCAGGGGAATCATCGAACATATGGATGATATTCAGAATCTGGGAATCGATGTGCTGTATATGACACCTATCTTTCAATCAAATTCGTGCCATAAGTATGATACCACGGATTACTACCAGATAGACCCGTCCTTTGGAACAACAGAGGATCTCAAAGAGCTGGTACAAAAAGCGCATGAGCGTGGTATGAAGGTAGTCCTGGATGCGGTATACAATCATACGGGAAGAGAATTTTTTGCGTTTGCGGATATCCTGGAAAATGGTGAAAAATCCAAATACCGGGACTGGTATTTTATTGATGGATTCCCGCTTAAAAGCGAATGGGGAGAGATCCCAAACTTCAAATGTTTTGGTTATTATGGCGGAATGCCAAAGTTAAACCTGAAAAATCCTGAAGTTGAAAAATACATTACGGATGTTGCATGCTACTGGATTAAGGAATGCGATATTGACGGATGGAGACTGGATGTAGGAGACGAAATCAGCCATTTCTTCTGGAAGAATTTCAGAAAGGCAGTAAAGGCAGTAAAGAAAGATATGTTGATCATTGGGGAAATCTGGCATTATGCAGGAGATTTCCTTGAGGGGGATGAATGGGATACAGTCATGAATTATCCATTTTACCTGAACCTGATCGATCTGCTTGCAGACGAAAAGATTACGGTCAGCCAGTTCGTACAAAATCTTGGATATTTGAAGGGACGCTTACACAAAAACTGCTATCCCCTTATGTGGAATCTGATCGACAGCCATGATACCGCAAGATTTTTACATCTGTGTAACGACAATAAGAAAAAGCAGCATCTGGCAGCCGCTTTTCAGTTGTTATTGCCAGGAATGCCTATGATTTATTATGGAGATGAGTATGCGATGCCGGGAGCAAACGATCCGGACTGCAGACGGGGTATGTACTGGGATGAAGAATACCAGGACAAAGAGATGTATGAATGGTACAAGCGGCTGATTCAGGTCCGGAAAAGCCATGCATGCATTGTAGAAGGCGAACTGGCTGGGAGCGTCACAGAAGATGAGGAAGGGACAATTGTCCTGATCAGAAAAAATGGCGAAGAGACCATTGCCATGATTTTTAACTGCAGCAGCAGTGCAAAAAAATTTAATGAGTACACGCAGAAGTACAATCTGCTTACCGAAAACACCTTTGATGGAAATGTAGAGGGGTTTGATGCTGCGGTAATCGTGCTTTAAGAAGCCTTACGGCAGATGGTTTCCCGGGAGTTTGTCTGTGGGAAGAAGAGGGAAAGCACCAGTATTTCTGGTAATGTAAAGTACGGAGGATGATATGACGAATGTAAAAAAGAAGGATGGAAAACGGTTTGGGGCAATCGTACTTAGCCTGATATTATTGCTTTCCCTGGTGTTTCCATATCCTGTGATGGCAGACCAGACAGCGGCAGACCAGACAACGGCAGCTTCCGTTTATGCCATTCACAAGACAGGTGATGATAAGGAAAATTTCGTGATTGTTATCATGGGTGAGGGCTATACCCAGGAACAACAGGAACAATTTTTGAAGGATGCAACGGCAAAAGCACAGGGGCTGCTAAAGTGGTCCCCTTATAAAGAGTATTCCGACAGGATCAATATTTATGCAGTACAGACGGTGTCCAATGAAACTGGTGTGGGCGTGATGTATGGGGAGTCGAACCCGGACACATATTTTCATGTGCAGGCATTCGGAAAATCCTGCTATTTTGCAAAGGACGGGGAAGATAAAGCCAGGGCACTGAGGGCAGAGCTGGAGAGCAGATATCTGGATACCGGCGCAGCCGTTGGAACCATCCATATCATTTGTAATACGACTGCGAATATTGGTTCTTCTTCCAATGCACTCTTTTCGTTTTCGGCAAATTCGGATGAGAATGAGCAGGGGGATGTCATGACCCATGAAATTTCCCACAGCATCGGAAGATTAGGCGATGAATATGATAAAAAGATGCAGGGAGAAAATATTTCCGACACATCGGATCCGGATAAGATTAAATGGCATAAGATGCTTGGGTTCCGTGGAATCGGAATAACGGCAGCAGGAACAGAAACAGTATTTGCGCCGAGCCGCGTCTGCATGATGCGGGATCTTGGGAATCCTTTCTGTGAAGTGTGTAAAATGGAACTGGCGCGGAGATTAAATAACCGTGATTATGTCAGCAGGCAGGCATCTGTTTATGTGTGCGATCCTGAAATTACAATTCCGCATAGCAGGACAGGAACACTTGACAGGGATAGTGACCAATACCGGATCGATGAGACAAATATCACAAAAGCAAATGGAAAGGATCTGGAATTCCGTACAGTCGTACAAAATATGGTGGATGCCAAACAGCATTTGAAGATTACTTTCCGCATTATTGGAGCAGACAATACAGTCAAATATGAAAAAGAAGAAACATATACCGTTCCGCCACTCAGTAACTGGTATGATCCGGATGCAGCCAGAGAGTCCCTTTCTGTCACACTTCCTGCGGTAACTGGTCTGGTTTCCGGGGACAGACTGGAAGGAAAGATCATAGATGAGGACACTGGGAAAATTCTGGCTGACAATCAGACGGCAGGACAGGCGTGGAGTACCGTAACCATTCGTTATATGCTGCAAAACGAAGACGGGACCGAAACAACAGTGCCTGATACGGCACCCGCGACAGTATATGTACCAAAGAATTCTGCGTATACGTTAAGAAGTCCGGATTTATATGGATATACATGTGTAGGAAACAGTGCAAATCAGGGAGAAATAAACATCACAGAGGATCGCCAGGAGATCACTTATTATTACCGGAAAAACAGTGAGATGCCGGAAATACAAACCGTACCTGTCCGCGTAACTTATGATGGAAAACCCCATACATTTGATATCAAACAGGAAGATGGTGTACAAATCAGTTACAGTTTGACAGAAAACGGATCGTATACACAAACGGAGATGCCATTTTACACAGAAGCAGGCCAGTATAAGATTTATTTTAAAGCGGAAAAGGCATCTTTTATTCCAACATACGGGGAGGCTGTCCTGGAAATCGAAAAGGCTTCCACCAGCATGCAGCTGACTGCAAAAAACGATACGGTCAAAGGTGCGGGGACAGTAGAATTACAGCTTTGCAGACAGGGGATTCCGGAAGATGCCGGGATAAAAGTAACCTGTGATGTTTCCGGGATCACATTAGAAGAAAAGGGAACGGATCACTGGATGGCAACGCTTCCGAATGAAACGAAAACATATACGTTCACCGCATGTTATAATGGGAATGGCAACTATACAGGAAGTAAGGCAGATTGTCAGGTCCGTGTAACGGCGGATCATTCCCAGACCGGGGGCGGTTCTGGTGGAAGTTCCGGAGGCAGTTCAAGTGGAGGTTCCGGCGGAATATCCGGAGGCGGTTCAAGTGGAGGTTCTGGCGGAAGTTCTGGTGGAAGTTCCGGAGGCAGCTCCGGTGGAGGTTCCGGAGAAAATGCCGGTGGAAGCACGGACGGATCATCTGGCAATGTTTCACCGGATTCCGGCACATTACCGGCACCGGATCATGCAAAAGAAGAACCGGGGAATGTGACACCGCCACCCGCAGCAGATACGTCCGTTTCTGTTAAGGATATTAATGTCAAAGCAAAAACTGCAGTTAAAAATAATACGGTCAAAGTGAAGAATATTGCAGCAGTTTTGAAAAAAGAAATTACAAAGGCAGAAAAAGAACAGGGTGGCAGGATAAAAGACCTGTCTGTTGAAATAACTTTTGATACGGCAAAAGCCGGAAACTGGAAGAATCTGCATCTTGAAATGGACGGGCAGGCGGTAAATTTACTTGTCAAAAAGAATGTAAAAGAATTGAAGGTCAATGGTGGCAATATAAATCTTACCTTTGATTCGAAGGCATTAAAAGAATTAAAGAAAGAGATGAATACAGCTGTGGTTATCAAAATGAAACAGGCTGACAAGAAAAATCTTTCTGCCAGGGCGGGGAAAATTATTGGAAAACGTCCAATTTATGATTTTTCCGTCACAGGAATAAAGAAAAAGCAGTCGTCTGTCCTGAAAAAGGGACGGATCAGGGTCGCTGTTTCCTATAATGCTTCGAAAAAGGAAAAAGACAAAAAGATTTTTGCATATAAAATTGATAAATACGGTGTAGCAGTTAAGATACCGGGATCTTATTATGATTCCGATACAAAGACCGTTAACTTTGTAAGCCGTGGGTTTTTCACAGTTGCAGTAGGCTGTGAAAAATGATGAAACATAAAAAATCATCGTTCACGTTAAAAAAACTGTAGTTCATGTCGAAAAAGACAAAAACCGGTTTTCATTTGGTATAATGATAGAGCTCATTTTAGTAAAAATGAGTTCATACTGTGAATGATGGAGGGGATAACAATCATCGTTTTAGAAGAAATATTAATGGCAAACGGATTGACCGTGTTAATGATGTGGTTCCTTTTGTTTTGCAGACGAAAGAACAGAGAGAGCCTTCATGTGGGAGATAAAATATATGATGGAATAGCAATCGTAAATTTAGTGGGGGCATTGTCTGAAACCATTGCTTTTCTCGTAGATGGAAAACAGTTTACTGGCAGCCGGCAGATTAATTATATCTCTAACAGCATATGCTTTATAGGGACAGTCAGTATGGGTATGCTTTGGTGTATGTACGTGGAATTGCGTATCTATCGAAATTATAAAAGAATGGTTCAAAAAGCAGGAGTGGAGATATTTCCCTGGCTGGTAGAAGTAATTATGGTTTTATGTAATCTGTTTGGAACAGGGATTATGTTTAAAATATCCGGGGAGAATGTATACCAGAGAACTGCCGGTGTGCTGGTGGGATATATTTCGCTTGTCATATATTTTGCTTACAGTATCTATCTGGTGTATCATTCCAAAAAACAAGGGGTTAACCTGAATTTTTTCCCGGTGATCTATTTCGTTGGTCCTTGTTTTGCAGGTGTAGTTCTCCAGTTCCTTTTTTATGGAATTACATCATCATGGGTGCTGGTTGCGGTCGCATTGATATTTGTGCAGATGCAGTCATACGCAGAGAGTTTGTATATGGATGAGCTTTCCGGATTATATAACCGAAGATATTTTAATGCGGTGCTTGCGGAAAAGAAAATTGCAAGCCATAAATCCTTATATGGAATCATGATGGATGTAAACGATTTCAAGTGTATTAATGACAATTTAGGTCATAGTACGGGCGATAAGGCTATTTGTACGTTGGGAAATATACTCATCAGATCCATACCGGATGATGGTATGGCAATCCGGTATGCGGGAGATGAGTTTATTGTGCTGCTGTCAGGTGTTGATACGGAGCGTGTCTTAGCGACAATGGAGGAGATTAACCATAATCTGTCCCGGTTTAATGAATCCGGGATAGAACCGTTTCATTTAAGTGTTTCCATGGGATACACGGAATTTGGGACAGAAGATGATGCAGAAACTTTTTTAATGCATATGGATGAGAAAATGTATGAGGAAAAACGGAAATATCATATGCGAAAGAAATCAGCCGGTTTGGAAAATAAAGTATAGCATTACGTTCCTGCCATTTGTCCGATAACTGGTTGCAATGGCACAAGAAAAGAAAATATTATAATCATCAAACGAGTAGCAGACTGGTGTAAATCCGGTTTTGCTGCTCGTTTTTATATTTATGGTTATAGGCAGGGATGCTCCAGATTTCAAGATAGTAAATAACCGTGTTATGGTTGATGGAGAGGCATTTTTTGTTTTATGAGAAAACCAGTTACCCATATAGATAACTGGTTTTTAAGGGATAATGTTAATGAGTATGTGCGATAGTGGAGTTATCAAGAAGTGTTCGTAAGGCATCCTGAAGGACTTGTGAGCAGTTGATTCCGCGCTTGTCAGCAAGACGGACCATCCAACTTGGAAGAGAAACATTTTTTCGAACGGCGCGAGTATCTGTCTGGGCACGATATTCAATGGTATCTGCGGAAATCAGGGAACAGATTGTGCCGGCATCAACACTTAATTTTTCCTGTGGTGATGGAGGAGCAATCGGTTCGCCTTCATCCTCTGCAACAACAAGCCATGCGCTCATTGCATCGGTAATTTGGTCAATTGCATCAGAAAGACTATTGCCAGTAGTGATGCATCCAGGAAGATCAGGGACTTTTGCGTAGTATCCAGATCCGTCCTCGATAGGTGTAAACAAAGCTGTATAAATATATTTCATAGTAACCCTCCTATTTGGAAGCAGGAAACATATTTAATGCATCCTGCTAATATTGGCTTCCTTGAAGATGTACTTCATGTCGTTTTCATTGAAATCGTGTCGTTTGACAGGTACGGTGCTGTGTGTCTGCGGATTGTAGTAAATGTCGTGATTAGCACCGTGGCGTTTCAATTCATAACCGGAAGCACTGAGTTGTTTAATCGTTTGTTGCCTTGGATTCATTATGTACCTCCTTTAATTATATCATACACAATATTACACAAAAGTCAACTAAAATACACAAAAATACACAAGAAATAAAGTGAATGTGCACTACGGAATTTTCCAAATCAGCCGGAATTGTTTTTACCGGAGGCGGCAGATTGTGCAGAGAGTCATGAAGCAGAGGTTGGGGCGGATTGTGGAGGAGCAGGTCGGACAGTTGAGGATGGTTTGGCAATAATTTTTATTTGATATAATCGAACACATGTTTTATTGTATAGGCATATAGGGAGGTAGCAAATGGGAGAAAAGCTAAGCTGCTAAGCAATGAACTTACGGATAAAGAAAGAGAAATGTATGAGTATATTGTAAAATATATGGAAGAAAATTTAATTTCTCCATCTTTTCAAGAAATCTGTAAAGGAGTAAACACAAAATCAAAGTCATGTGTGGGGAACAATATTTTCAGTTTTGCATACTGATTGTTGCTATTATCAATCTGATCGTAATGATCTTTTCTAACCATAAAAAATAACCGCCCCTACCAAAGACCGGTTATTTTTAAAACTAACTTTGGCAAACCGCCTACACGGTATTGCTTTTTGTATTTTCATAATACCATTGCGTAATTTTTTGTCAATGATTTAAAGATCTTTGCTGGATACCGGCATAAAATAAGGTTACTGTTCAGAGGTAAACTTGTGGGAGTGGGAATAATCCAACCGTTTATGAACCCGGCGTTATCGGGGTATCGGTGGTTACCTATGACCTGAATGAGGTTAATAAGAAAGGGACACTGTATTACGGTGGGAAAAAAGATAATAAAAATGAGGATTCTTCTCCAGTAGCGTCCACCAGTGATCCGGAAGATGTAAAAAGCAAAGAAAAAATATGCGGACTCTGGCAAAGCTCCCAAAGACCAGCTGGACTACTACCCATACTGGATCGACAAAATGGGAACCACGGATAAAGGGAAAACAATCTACAAATACAGCAACAACCTGCATCATGCGATTACATCCAACATCCTTACTGGGTTTCCACACAGCCGGAAGAGACCCCGGATGTCAAATTTAACCTTACCATTCTATTGAAAAATAATTATTTTGTATGGAATATCTGCATGGCCCCATAAGTATGCGGCAAATGCGGAGCCGTGACCTTTCTCGACGGGCAGGAAAAATTCCGGCAGGTTGCGCACGTATTACACAATTGCTTGAGATTGGCGTGTGTTGTTGTATCCAGATGCAGGATCAGCGTTGCTGTCTTAAGCGGCCGGAGCATCTGCCCCTCGGTAAGCTGGATGCCATCCGGGGCAAGCCGCCCATAAATCTGTGGGAGCAGGTCAAGGGAATAGGTATCTCCCAGAAAAGATAATTCTGCAAGATACAGGCGGCTCTGACGTTCTACCACATGTGCAAACTCTTCATAAGCCTTTGACAAAAGCATCAGGCTGATGCAGTCCACAATGTAAGCCTCCTGGATCTGTTCATGGTTCAGATATAATTCCGACAGTTCATCCACTCCGTTTCCAAGCGTCACAAACCCATAGGCATAGTGAGGCAGAGAAACCCCGTCTAAATCCTGAGCCAGAGAGTAATACGCATAGGATTCAACCAGGGGAAGAAGTGCCGTATAAATTGCCTGAATATGAGGCAGGTCATCCGGAGGGAAATGGAAACGGCTGCAAAATTCGTTCCAGTCACCGGAGGATAATCCGGGAGTAAGTTTACATTTCATGGGATGCATCCTCCTTATCGGAAGCAGCCATAACGGCTGCAATTTCCTGAAAGCGGCCCGTGACCTTATCATAGTTCTTTCGGTGATGGGGAAAGCCACAGTTTATGCAGGATTTGATACCATTTTTTAAATATTCACAGTTTCCACCACAGGATTTCCCGAGTGTATAGAGGGGACAATAACAAAACAGACAGTTAAAGTCCGCCTCCGGGATTCCTTTATGGCATGGAAAATATTCACATTTTTTATTTTGAAAAAACTTATAATATTCGCTCAAAATGGTTTCCTCCAATCAAAGCACAATCATAGCATAATTATATCGGAACAACAAGCGGATCGCAAGAAATGCGAATGACATAAAAATTGCATTTCAGTGGGAAATGATACCTTTTGCCCCTTTTATCATTACATTATTTACATCTTTTTAAGAGCGAAGGTATAGTGGCTCAGGCAATTGAGGATTTGAAGCAAAAAGTTGAAAATTAAATAAAAAACACTTGACTTAAAGTTAACTTTAAGTGGTATATTATGATAGATAAAGTCGGAAGGAGAATTTATTATATGTATATCGAAAAGATTAACGGACCGGAAGATGTGAAGAAATTGAATATAGAAGAGATGACAGCTCTCGCAGAAGAAATGCGTCATGCATTATTAAAGAGGGCAAGTATTCACGGCGGACATTTTGGCCCGAATTTTGGCATGGTAGAGGCAATCATTGCACTGCATTATGTTTTTGAGTCCCCAAAGGACAAAATGGTATTTGATGTTTCCCATCAGACCTATCCGCACAAGATGCTGACCGGTCGAAAAGATGCCTATTTATATGAAGAACATTACGATGACGTGACGGGATACAGCTGTCCGCAGGAAAGTGAACATGACCATTTTACGGTCGGACATACCTCTACATCCGTCAGTCTGGCATGCGGTCTGGCAAAGGCAAGGGATCTTCGTGGGGAAAGTGCAAATGTGATTGCAATTATCGGAGACGGTTCTTTAAGCGGAGGAGAAGCCTTAGAAGGAATGGATTTTGCAGCAGAATTAGACAGCAACATGATCATTGTAGTAAATGACAATGATATGTCAATTGCAGAAAACCATGGAGGACTTTATTCAAATCTGAAATTACTCCGCGAGACAAACGGACAGGCAGAGTGCAATTTATTTAAAGCCATGGGACTAGATTATGTCTATGTGGATCATGGAAATGACTTAAGGGAGCTGATCGGGGCTTTCAAACAGGTAAAAGACAGTAAGAAACCGGTTGTTGTCCACATTAATACATTAAAGGGAAAAGGTTATAAACCGGCAGAAGAGCATAAGGAAGAATGGCACTGGCATCTTCCGTTTGATATTGAGACTGGAAAATCCCATTTTCCGGAAGTGGAAGATTATTCTTCGGTGACCTGTGAATATCTGATCGAAAAGATGAAACAGGATCCGACAGTTGTTGCAATTACATCCGGAACCCCGACGATTCTCGGATTTACGCAGGAGAAAAGGAAACAGGCCGGCCGGCAGTTTGTAGATGTGGGAATCGCGGAGGAGACAGCGGTAGCACTTGCTTCCGGAATTGCCAAAGGTGGCGGAAAGCCGGTATATGGTGTGTATTCCAGCTTTATCCAGAGGACGTATGACCAGATTTCACAGGATCTGTGTATTGACGGGAATCCGGCAACGATTGTTGTGTATACGGGATCGGTATTTGGCATGACGGATGTTACCCATCTGGGACTGCAGGATATTCCGATGCTTTCCAATATTCCGGGACTGGTTTATCTGGCACCGACAACAAAGGAAGAATATCTGTCAATGCTTGACTGGAGTGTGGAGCAGAAGGAAATGCCGGTTGCGATCAAACTTCCGGGCGGAGACATGATTTCGGATGGCAGAGAAGTCACAAAAGACTGGAGCCAGCTCAACACCTATGAGGTAACGGAAAAGGGAAGCAAAATTGCACTGATCGGACTCGGAACATTTTATTCCCTGGCACTGCAGACCGCAGAAATGCTGGAGAAAAAAGGTATTCATGCAACGGTAATCAACCCGTATTATATTACCGGACTGGATGAAGGACTGCTTGAGAAGCTGAAGGCAGACCATGACACGGTAGTTACACTGGAAGATGGCATCATGAATGGTGGTTTCGGAGAAAAAATCGCAAGATTTTATGGAAGCAGTGATATGAAAGTCTATAATTACGGATTGAAAAAAGAATTCCTTGACCGGTATGATGTAAATGAGGTATTAAAAGAGAATCATCTGACAGCAGAGCAGATTGTAAATGACGTATTATAGAAGGCAGAAATAAACAACAAACCTTGTGAGAATCGACACAATATGGTAAAATATAACATACTAGAGCTTATTTTGCATAGTGGTTAGAATAGCGGGCTCATGGAAGGAGCGGTATCATATGAAGAATAAAGATTCGAAAGCAAGGATGCAGATGATTTTCGGGATACTTTTGTTTGCGTTTATTTTTATGGCAGAGTTGTATGCCATGGTCAATTTCCCGAAAATGTTTATTGTTCTGGCTGTTTTGGCTGTAGCAGATCTGATTTGCCTTTATGTGGCAATAAACGGGATTATCTCAGTATATGAGACAAAATATACCCGGAGAGAAGAACAGTATGAGAGCATTTTCAAATCCGAAAAGGCATCGTATCTTATGCTGAAAAAATATTTTGAGGAAATATCCGTCAAGCTTGCATATATTGAAGAAGCTTCTAAGATTCCGACAGAGGAAATTGTTAATGCACAGAAGGGAATAGCGAAAGTAATTATCAAGCGGTCCCATGAGAATACCGATGCATTGATGAATTCATACGAACAGCTGATCGACCGGTTTGATACGTTCCAGAAAGGAATGGATGGGTTCGGTACAGTTGCGGGTGCTTATAAGGACGAGATTCTTTCAGCCTGTAAGGATGAAATTTCTTCGGTGCAGAAGGATGGAAAAGAACAGGAACATTCACAGGATAAAGAGATAGCCGCAAAGCTGCAGGAAATCATTATTGCAATGAAAGATATGGAACTGCGCCTGAATCAGACCATTATGAACAGTCAGAAAGTGGTTGTTTCCCAGCCGCAGGTTTCTGTACCTGTGGCAACACCTGTAGAGCCACAGCCGGCACCGCAGAGTTATGTGGAAGAAACACCGGTAGAGCCGGAGATCTCACCAGAGCCGGAAGAAAGTATGGAGCCGGAACCGGAGATTTCGCCGGATCTGGAAGAAAACCCGGAACCGGAAATTTTGCCGGATCTGGAAGAAAACCCGGAACCGGAAATTTTGCCGGATCTGGAGGAGAGCCTGGAACCGGAGATTTCGCTGGAGCCGGAAGAAGATATGGAACCGGAGATTCTGCCGGATATACCGGAAGAGGAGGATTTAAAGCCGGAGGAAGAGCCTCCGATCATGGCAGCGGATGAGATTATTCCTCCAGATCCGGAAGAAGCCATTGAGGAAGCAGAGGAACTGGTAGAACCGGACCCGATTCCGGAGGAAGCGATTGTTGATGAAGCGGATGATGAGAACCTGCCGGAGGAAGAACTTCCACCGATGCCGGATCTGTCAGATCCAAACCGTTCCATGAGCCCGGATGAGATAGCTGCGCTGTTTGCGAATATGGGCAACGATAACAATGCGGATAAAGTTGAGGAACCTGCCGAGGAAACTGTGGAACCGGAGGATATTCCGGAGCCGATTGAAGAGCCGGAAGCCGTAAAAGAAGCACCGCTTCAGCCGGAAGAACCGGCAGATCCCAATAAGGCATTAAGCCCGGATGAGATAGCTGCCCTGTTTGCAAGTATGGGAACCTGAAAAGAATAAAATAACAGGCAACGGATGCCATCTGTTCCACGTAAAAACGTGTGACAGATGGCGTTTTGCTATAAAAATGCCATAAAAAAAATAGTTGCATTTCTTTTTCATTGTGTTATACTTAGGTCGTTGCAATTTAATAGTTTAAAGCAGAGTAGACACATGTGCGTTAAGTGCCGGATGAACAGGGAGTTGTCACCCGGACGAAAAGAGAATCTTGCGGTACATGAGTCGCATCCCGCTGCATCCGAAGATAATATTATCTCCAGTTGTAGTACGGTGAGGTCTGCAAAGGAGGTAATTTTTTTATGAAAAAATTCGTTACTTTGTTCACCGATTCTTTCCGTGAATTAAAAGCGGTAAGAACCATCACTACCATGGCAATGCTTGCTGCAGTTGCTGTCATTCTAGGATTTTTCTCCATTGAATATGGGCAGTTTATTCGGATTGGTTTTTCCAGTATTCCAAATGGTATCATTGATTATCTGTTTGGACCGGTGGTTGGAGGAATTTTCCATGGTGCGTTGGATATTATCAAGTATATGATGAAGCCAACCGGACCATTTTGTCCACAGCTGACGCTGGTTGTTATACTGGCCGGAATCCTGTATGGATGCTTTTTTTATAAGAAAAAGCTTACGATCTGGCGTGTGCTGGCAGCTAAATTTGTAGTTATGCTGGTCTGTAACGTGATTCTGACAACACTTTGTCTGAATGTGTTATATGGACAGGCATTTATGGTGCTTCTTCCGGCGCGTGCGCTGAAGAACCTGATTATGTGGCCAATTGATTCGGTGATCTTTTTCGCAATCACAAAGGCCTTAGAACAGATTGGACTCTTTCGCATGTTCCAGAAGCCTGTACTTGCAAATTCTGCAAATATGCAGGGGAATTAAAAAATTTAATAAGTTATAGAACAAAAGCCGTCCGCAGAAAGAAAACTGCGGACGGTTTTTTATAAATTTATTTACGGATCGGATGGGTGGCAATATTTTTTAAAATACGAACAGCGGTCTGCATACCTTCCACAGAGATGTGTTCATATGGGCCGTGGAAACCATAACCGCCGGTACCGAGATTTGGACACGGCAATCCCATAAAGGACAGTCTTGCGCCGTCTGTACCGCCACGGATCGGACGGGAGAGCGGTGTCAGACCTTCGGAGGCAATTGCCTGTTTTGCCAGATCCACGATCTCCATTTTATCCTCAATGACAGAGATCATATTCTCATACGAATGTTCGATGTCGAGCGTGACGGTTTCCGGTCCATATTTCTGATTCATGGATTGTGCAAGGTCACGCAGATTCTGCAGACGTTTCTCAAATGTGGTTTTATCATGGTCACGAATGATAAAGGAAAGGGTGGCGGAAGCCACATCTCCGGACATATCGGTCAGGTGATAGAATCCTTCCCGTCCGCTGGTGTGCGCCGGCGTTTCCGCTTCCGGAAGCCGGGAAACAATTTCACATCCCACCAGTGCCGCATTGACCATAATGTCTTTTGCTTCGCCCGGATGAACATTTACACCTTTAATATGAAAGATGGCACTTGCGGCATTAAAATTTTCGTAAGCCACTTCGCCTTCGTAATCACCGTCCACTGTGTATGCATAATCTGCCTGAAAGATAGCAAGATCAAACAGATCCGCACCTGCGCCGACTTCTTCGTCAGGCGTAAATCCGATCCAGAGTTCCCCGTGTGGTGTACCTTCTGCAATCAGTTCTTCCACGGCTGTCATGATTTCGGCAACACCTGCCTTGTCATCAGCGCCCAGAAGTGTGGTACCGTCTGTAGTGATCAGGGTTCTTCCTTTTAAAGAGGCAAGGGATGGAAAATCACTTACCTTTAAGACATCCTGACTTCCTTTTAATAAGATATCCCCGCCATCATAGTCGGGAATGATCTGTGGTCTGACATCTTTTCCGGGAAAATCCGGGGCGGTATCCATATGAGCGATAAAGCCGATGGATTTACAGTTTTCCATGCCCGGTGTGGCAGGAAGCTTGGCATATACATAGCAGTGATCGGTGAGGAGTATATTGGTAAGACCGAGAGTTTCCAGTTCCTGCTTTAAGGCTTTTGCAAGCGTGAACTCACGCTCACTGCTTGGAATGTCACTGCAGGATTCATCGGAGGTTGTCCAATAGCTGACATATTTTAGTAATCTTTCTTCTACTTTCATGTTAAATTGTTCCTTTCAAATATGCTTTTAAAAAAATTTAAAAAAAATAAAAAAAGTGCTTGCTTTTTTAATACTCCTATTATATAATAACTCTTGTCTTAAGGAAAGACACAAAACAAACAACTTAAAAATGCGCGATTAGCTCAGCTGGCAGAGCACCTGACTCTTAATCAGGGTGTCCAGGGTTCGAACCC
>ENA-ORPH01002590-ORPH01002590.1-human-gut-metagenome-genome-assembly--contig:-NODE-2590-length-14707-cov-3.325826_pt1 | contig 14707 bp, 8 predicted proteins | sample MGYA00242142_ERZ509074 | MGnify/ENA primary metagenome ERZ509074 (study PRJEB26280, sample SAMEA2338724) | human gut metagenome | biome: human gut; feature: human-associated habitat; material: faeces...
AACAAAATAAGAAATCACACAAAAACTCTGCGTTCTGCGGCAATTATCTTAGTTCGCTGCCGGCAGAACAAGTTAGCTTGTCGGCTGCAAAATATCATATTTATTACTGACATAACAAGCAATATGTGATCGGACAGCAGCTTTGGATGTGCAAAGTTTGAGTTTCTTATTAGAGTCTTTCTATCATGTATCTATTAGTTACCAAACAAATCTCCAAATCCGAACCAATCGTTGCCGGATCCGCTGTCGCTGCCGGAATTTCCGTTGTTACCATTGTTGCCATTCTGGCTGTTGTTGCCGTTGTTGCCGATGTTACCATTGCTGCCATTCTGACCGCTGTTGCCATTGCTGCCGTTCTGACCGTTGTTACCATTCTGGCTGTTGTTGCCGGAATTGCCGCTCTGACCGTCATTGTTGGACGATTTGCCGGAACTTAAACCGTTTAATGAACTGGAACCTTGCAGTGTAACTTTCACTTTCTTTTCTTTATACGTTCCGGAATCACTTCTCTGCAAGATGATCTCTACCTGAGTTCCCTTTTTGTAGCTATTGGCTTTTTCCTGCAGACTTTCGATAGAACGGACTTCCATATTATTAATGGATGTAATGATGTCGCCTTTCTGGATGCCTGCTTTGTCTGCCGCACCATTCTTAGATACTTCTGCAACATAAACACCATTTGGCATATTGTAGGCTGCCATCTCGTCAGAAACCGTTCTTCCGCTGATTCCTAAATAGCCTTTTTCACTATCTTTGAGGTTTTCTTTATTCATCAGATCCTCAATGATCGGTTTTGCGACGGAAATCGGGATCGCATATCCAACACCTTCTACTTCAGAAGCTGCGATCTTAGCAGAGTTAATACCGATAACCTGCCCCTGCATATTGATCAAAGCACCACCACTGTTACCAGGATTGATAGCTGCATCGGTCTGAATTGCCTTGATCGTATTAGAGGAGGAAGAACTGGAGCTGCCACTCTCAGATTCTGAAATTTCACGATCTTTTGCACTAATATAACCAACCGTTACCGACTGACCATAACCAAGTGCGTTACCGATAGCAACTGCCATCTCACCAACTTTAATCTTGCTCGAATCGCCAAGATCAGCTACGCGGATCTTGTTCATCGTGCTCTCTTTGATCTTAGATGTCTGTACTGCGATAACAGCCAGATCATTGCTGCTGTCTGTTCCTTTTACCGTTGCCTCGTAAATCTGCTCATCAATAAACTGTACAGAAATTGTCTTTGCACCGTCTATAACATGATTGTTGGTTGCGATCAGCAATTCTTTATCATTCTGTCCTACAATAAATCCGGAACCGGCACTGGTCGTATCCTGTCCCTGATACTGCTGTCCAAACAAGTCATAATAGTTCGCACCCTGTGAAGTGCTTGTGATAGCAACGATTGCCGGCATAGTCTGCTCCGCGATACCGGAAACGTCTGTGGCTCCTGTCTGCGTAGTCGAAGGAGAAGAGGTGCTCTGTGCTGTGCTCGCACTCTTACCGTCTGTTGTTGACTGCAATTTCGTGGTAGATGATGTTGTCGTAGGCAGGAAGCGATTCGTTACATAGCGAACGCCTTGGAAACATATTCCGGAAACAACACCAAAGATAACGGCACATGCAATGCAAAATGCAATTTTCTTTCCGGTACTTACGCTGCCCGGCTGTTTTGATTTCTTTGCTTTCGGTGGTTTTTGGTTCGGCTGTCTGAAATTCATCTGTGGACCGCCGTTCATCTGTGAACCGTAACCATTCATTTGCTGTGGACCGGCTCCGCTTTGCTGCGCAGATTCATTATTTGGCTGTGCAGCTCCACCGCCATAATAATCTCCGGAGTGTGTGCTTGTGCCCTCTCCATTCTTGTAAGAGTAGCTGTAAGTACTGCTCTGCTCTGCCTGTGCGCTTGCGCCCTGCTCAGAAGCAGACTGCGCTGTCTCACTGTAAGCCGCCGCATTTTCTGTTTCTACCTGTGGTGCATCGTTGTGCTCCACCGGATTACCGTACTCACCTGTGTATCCTGAATCTGTTCTTTTGTTCTCTTCCATATCTAACCCTCCATTTCTATTTTACGTCCTCTCGGTATCTTCTCAAAACGAGTCACTCCGAGTGTACATTTTTCGTCGGTCAGATTGTCGAATGTATCTCATACGCTCTAACCATTTACAACTAAGAATCTCATGTGCTGTTCTTAGTTTCTGACTGTAAGTCTACCAGTGATTTGTGTTCTTATTGTGAAAACTTCTTTAAGAAAAAGTTAAATCCCAGTTGGATATTGCGAATAATGGAAGAAAATACTATAATACTGTGGTAGCTGATAGATTAATAAAAGCGGGAGGTTTATATTACATTGATACGAGAAAATCAACGATTATTGAATTTATTTCATATTATAATAGATGCCCTTATTATTGCAGCAGCATTCCTGCTGTCTTACGAACTGCGTTTTAACGAGCTTTGGAGTCCGTTGATCCGTCACCACATTATCAGTCCGCCCATCGGATATTATTTACGGCTGGATCAATATCTCAACACATTGGTATTTTTGATCCCATGTTTTATCATTATATACCGTTTCTGCGGCTTATATGATCCAAAGCGAACCAACAGCAAACGTCATGAGCTTTACTGCCTGATCAAGGCAAACCTGTTTGGTATCGTATATGGTACAGCAATTTTGTACTTTATCAAACAGACTGATTACGCCCGTCTGTTTTTGACTATGTTTATTATGATCAACCTGACTGCAGATTACATTTTCCGTCTGATCGTAATGAGCATATTGAAGCTGTTGCGCAAACGCGGCAAAAACCTAAAACACATCCTATTAGTTGGATACAGCCGTATGGCAGAGGGCTATATCGACCGTCTTCGTGCTCACCCGGAATGGGGCTATTATGTACACGGTATTTTGGACGATAACAAACCGGTCGGGGAATCTTACCGAAATGTGGACGTGATTGGCAACACCAGACAACTTGCCGATCTGCTTGCTACCAACAAGTACGATGAGATTGCTATCACACTTCGCATCCAGGAGTTTTTCAAATTGGAAAAGATTGTGGCAACCTGTGAAAAATCGGGAATCCATACAAAATTTATCCCGGATTATAATCATATCATCCCGACAAAACCATATACAGAGGATCTGGATGGCATCCCTGTCATTCATGTGCGCCATGTGCCGCTTAGTTCCTCCTTTAACAATGCGATCAAGCGTATCGTTGATCTGTTTGGCGGCATTGTGGCTCTGATCATATTTGCCATTCCAATGTTACTGTTGTCTCTTATCATCAAGATCACCTCACCGGGACCGCTTATTTTTAAGCAGGTACGTGTCGGACTGCACAACCGTGAATTTGCCATGTACAAGTTCCGTTCTATGCGTGTGCAGGAAGAGTCTGCTGAGAAAAAGGCTTGGACAACAGCCAATGATCCTCGTGTTACCAGCATTGGTAAATTTATGCGTAAGACCAATTTGGATGAGCTTCCACAGATCTTTAACGTGCTGAAGGGTGATATGAGTCTCGTTGGTCCTCGACCGGAAAGACCATATTTTGTCAATAAATTTAAGGAAGAGATCCCGCGTTATATGATCAAGCATCAGGTTCGCCCGGGTATGACCGGCTGGGCACAGGTAAACGGATACCGCGGGGACACATCCATTACCAAACGTATTGAATGCGATTTATATTATGTAGAAAACTGGACACTTTTGTTGGATTTTAAAATACTGTTTTTAACATTCTTTGGACGCAACACCAACAAAAATGCCTATTAATAACAAGAGGAAGGGTTTGATAGAGGTATGGCAAAGGATTATGAAGATTACCGTCGCCGCAATGAGCGTACGCAGGAGGCAGTGCGCCGCAGACGCAACGCTGACTATGCAACACGCCGCAGCGCGGGATATTATGAGGATGAAGATTACAGCGAGCCGGTCAGACGAGCTCGTCAGACTGGTTCGACAAAAAGATCAGGTACCAACGCAAAGCGCAGACAAACTACGAGATCGGGCAACTCAACCGGCAGCCGAAGTCATAGCGCACGGTCCGGCAGTTTCATTGGCAGCCGCAGTCATAACGCACGCTCCGGCAATGTAACAGACAGCCGCAGACGAGATATGCGCTCTGTTGGTGCAGCAGGTAGACGTAATAAGAAACGCCGCCATCCGATCCGCCGTTTTTTACTATGCCTTTTACTGATCGTTGCTTTATGTGTCGGCGGCATATTTGTTTATTTGGTAAAATCACTGAATACGATTGAAAATCATCCGCTATCAGATGTGACACTTTGCGGGGAACAGGATGCAAATATCAAGAATTACACCAATATTGCCCTGTTCGGCGTGGATTCCCGTGCCAACGACCTAAGAAAGAATACACGAAGTGATTCCATTATCGTAGCAAGCATTAATAATAAAACACACGACGTCAAGTTAGTGTCTATTTACAGGGACACTTATGTAAAGATCCATGATCATGGCTGCACTAAGGTCAACCACGCTTATGCGTATGGCGGTCCTGATCTTGCCGTCAATACACTCAACAAAAACTTTGATCTGAATATTAAAGATTTTGTCACGGTAAACTTTAGTGCTTTAACAAATGTTATTGACGAATTGGGCGGTGTTGAACTCACGATCAAAAAAGAAGAGTTAAAATGGGTAAACGCCTATGGTCACGACGTTGCGAAGATCAATGGTCAAAAATATACCAAGATCAAGCATCCCGGCAAACAGACAGTGACCGGCGTACAGGCTACCGGCTACTGCCGCGTACGCTATACAAAGGGTGGCGATTTCACCCGTGCAGAACGACAGCGAACCGTCCTTCAGGCTATTTTTGCCAAGGCAAAAAAATCGAGTCCTACTGCGCTGATCTCTGCCATGAATAAGATCTTTCCGCAGATATACACCAGCCTATCGACATCGGACATCCTGTCACTCATGAAGTACCTGCCTTTTTATGAGATTGGCGATCAACAGGGATTTCCGTACAAATTAAGCTGTCACCGCGGGCGGGACGGTATATATTATGACTTCCCAACGACACTCGTATCCAATGTAAAGAAACTGCACAAAGAACTGTTTGGAACCGACAATTACGAGCCAAGCAAACTTGTACACACGATCAGCAAAGAAACCAGCAATTAACTTTACGATAGTGGTTTCATGACCACTGTGGGGGATTGACTATGAAGATTCGTACCAAACTTATTATTGCCTTTTTGATCATGATCTTATTTCCATTTGGCATGAGCGTACTTTGCGTACACTTCGTGATGGAACGACAGACAACATTTCTCAAAAGCAACTACGATATTGAATCTTCGGACTACGAATTATCTCTCAATCCGATCACGATCATCTTTAATGTAACGATGAACGACTATGTTGCCCTAGTGCAGACGGCAGACCAGAATCCGGATCGCTTTTACGATACTGATTATCTCCAGAAAGCAAATGACCATTTGGCAAGCCGCGACTCGTTCCTTATTTTGAAAATAGACGGTAAAGTAACATTCACCGGCAATTCTAAGCAGCACAAAAGAATGGAAACACTCCCAGGCTTTATTAAATATGAAAAAGGTACCGACAACATTGTATATATGGATCAAGGTGCTTCAATGGTAACTAAGAAAAAAGACTTTTACTTCTCCAACGGAACACAGGGACAGCTCTTTTTGGTGACCAATTTAGCATCTCTGGCACCTCATTGGAAAAAAGCGATATTTGATCTGATCTACTCTTTCTTAGCGATCATTTTGATCACCGCGCTGCTCCTCGTGATCTGGCTCTATCGAAGTATCGCATATCCGATCAGCATACTACGCATTGCCACGATTCAAATTGGTGCCGGTAATCTGGATTACCCGATCCATCCGATATCGTCGGATGAAATTGGTGAATTATGTCAGGAATTCGAGGAAATGCGTATCCGCTTAAAATCTATGATGGATGAACGTATTCATTACGAAGACGCCACCCGAGAAATGCTAAACAACGTATCTCATGATCTAAAGACGCCATTAACAGCGATCAAAGGGTATTCCGAAGGACTGTTGGACGGCATAGCGGGCACCGAGGAAATGCAGCACAAATATCTGCATACCATTTATGCCAAAGCAAACGATATGACCTATTTGGTCGAAGAACTTTCTCTATTTGCCAAAATGGAACAGAGCAGACTTCACTATGATCTCATTCCAATCAATCTGTCCGATTACTTTACGGATTGTATGGAAGATCTTTCCCTTGATCTGCAGAGTTACGGCATGACATTGTCCATGTTTAACTCTACGCCGCCAGACACCAAGGTGATGGCAGATCCCGAGAAATTAAAACGAGTGATCTTTAACATCGTGAATAATGCTGAAAAATATATGGATCATTCACCGTCTACCCTGCACGTTATTATCACCGAAGAACCCTCTAAACCGGAGCAGCCGCCATTGTATCGACAGCTCAACAAGGACGGTTCCGAGATTGAGCCTGCATTGCCACCAGACGAATTTATACGAATCCACATTGAGGATGAAGGCCCCGGCATTGCCGCAGCCAGTTTACCATATATATTCCAACAATTTTACCGCGCCGATGCCTCTAGAACTTCATCAACAGGTGGAAGCGGTCTGGGACTCTCCATCGTCGAGCAGATCATTTCTGCACACGGCGGTAAAGTGTGGGCTGAAAGTGTAGAAGGCGTTGGAACGAGCATTATATTTACCCTGAAAAAAGCAAAAAACACTGATTTATCCTAAGGAGGTACATTCATGAGCAATATTTTGATCATTGAAGATGACACTGCCATTGCAGAATTAGAAAAAGATTATTTAGAATTAAGCGAATTTCATGTAGAGATCGAACATGAGGGCAGTGAGGGTGCTGCCAGAGCTATCGATGAAGATTTCGACCTGATCTTACTGGATCTGATGTTACCCGGCATGGATGGTTTCGAGATCTGTAAGCTGATCCGTGAAAAGAAAAACACACCGATCATTATGGTTTCCGCCAAAAAGGAAGACATTGATAAGATTCGCGGTTTAGGTCTGGGGGCTGATGATTACATGACCAAACCGTTCAGTCCAAGCGAACTGGTAGCTCGCGTCAAAGCGCACCTGTCCCGCTACAAACGGCTCACCTCTGCCGGGCAGGAGACAAATGAAGTCATTGAGATCCGCGATCTGGTTATTGATAAAACAGCCCGCCGCGTCATTCTTGCCGGTGAAGAGAAAACATTTACCACCAAAGAGTTTGATCTCCTCACCTTTTTGGCAGAACATCCAAACCATGTTTACTCCAAAGAAGAACTCTTTAAGAAGATTTGGGAAATGGAATCTGTCGGTGACATTGCAACCGTTACCGTACACATCAAAAAAATACGCGAAAAGATCGAAGAAAACACCTCAAAGCCAAAATATATTGAAACGATCTGGGGCGTCGGATATCGTTTCCGCCTCTGATCCCTTTCGTATATTAGATATTATTTGCATCTCTAATTGCATTTCGGGGATTGGATCGCAGTTGCGTCTCTAATTTCATTTAAGGTATTGGATCGCAGTTGCGTCTCTATGCCATTGTTTTATTTATGATGCAGTTTTTCTTCCAGCCGGCGCAGCCGTTTTGCGGCCTCCGGCTGTTGTTTTTCCAGACGCTTTTCCAACTTCACACGGCTAGCCTTCAATTTCTCTAAAATCTCAGGATTGTCCTGTTGCAGCTGTCTGGCAATATGACGACGACGTTTTTCGATCAATTCCAGCACAACTCTGCGATTATGTTCTTCTGTCATATGCTCCGGTAATTCGTCCATATGAAGTTCCATACGACGCAGGAATTCATCCTCATCGATCGCACCAAGCGTATGCCATGTTTCCATCAACTCCTCGATTCCCTGCTCAGCCAACTGCTCGAGATCCGGCATCTGATGGATATGTTCCAACACAATATGCACACGCCGCTCAATCTCATTAACCGTATCTTCTCCAAATGCCCACGCAAATTCTTCCAAAGTATTTTCTGCTTCTGCCGGAATATTCATAATAAACTGTCGTTTCTGCTCCGGCATTGAAGTTACCGGATAAGGCTCCCTAATACCTGCATCATGTAAAGCAGCCGTAATTGTTCTGCGCACATATCCTTTTTGGATCATCTGCCCTTTGCCAAGCTTTCGCAACTTAGCGTTGATCCCCTCGTGATGCTCTGTCATATAAAATGCAATGCCTCTGCCCTGCAGACTGTCTGCAAGCTGTTCCAACCGATCCGCCGCTGTAATATCAATATTTGTGACAGCTCCGGCATCGACAATGACCACCTTTGTGTCATCCGTAATACTTTGCTCAATATCATCCACAAAAATTTTGACATTTGCAAAAAATAAACTCTCACTGAACTGATACATAACAACATGATCAATCGGATACGCAAAACGATTTTTGGCGCGGTCATAAAATCCATCCCGCCCCGGAATAATCCCCAAAAAGCAGCGTGGAGGATCTGTTTCACGCAGAATGACTTCTACAAAAGATAAGATAATACCAATGATAACGCCGTAAATTGTTCCAAGCATCAGTACACCAAAGAAAGCTGCCATATAAATATAAAATTCAATCCGACTCACGCGGAATAATCTCACCGCCAGATCAAATTCCACCACTTTCATCAAGGCTGATATCACGATAGCGGTAAGCACCGGCACCGGCAAATACCCTATAAATCCGGTACCAAACAGCAACACACATACCATTGTCAAACTCGCTGTGATCGAAACTAACTGCGTTTTGCCGCCATACTGGTCATTCATGGAAGTACGTGAAATACTCCCGTTGACCGGACAGCATCCAACAACGGCTGCACCAAAATTTCCGACAGCACATGCCAAGATTTCACGATTGTCTTTGATCTTATATCCATTTTGAAAAGCAAAGTTATTTTCAGAAAGCAGTGTTTCTGCCATCACCACCACTGCCACGATAAGTCCTCTTCCGACGGCCTGCGTCATGTTTACTCCGCCCAGATCCGGCAGACGAAATGACGGGAGACCGTTTTTTACATCTGCAAGCATACGCACGCCATATTGCCCTAAGGAAGCATATTTCGTCAAAAGCACACCCGCCACCATCACAACAACGACCATCGGAAACTTCGGCGCTATTTTACGGCTTATTACAATGATCAGCAAAGAAACACACCCCAATACTACTGACATCCCATTCACGTGATGCATAGTTTTCCATAAATGGTGCAATAGTTCCGGAAGCTCCCCTGTTCCGGAGGAAGCACCAAGTACCTTTGGTATTTGCATCAAAATGATCGTCACAGCAATGCCGCTGACAAAACCACCCATAACCGGTGTCGATATAAAATCTACCATCTTTCCGGCTTTCAATACATAAAACAGCAACAACCACAATCCGGTGCATAAGGCGATCATGGAAATATAATCGATTGCTTCCGCAGATCCAAATGCAATTCCAAGGGAGCTCACACTGGCGCCAACAATTGCTGCCGGTGCGGCATCCACGCCAAAGATAAACTGTGGCGATGTCGAAAAGCAGGCAAATAAAAGAATCGGAAGTACCGAACCATACAGCCCATAAACGGCCGGAAGGCCCGATACTTCCGCATATCCCATGGCGATCGGAATAGACACTGCCGCCATTACAACGCCCGCGATCAAATCCTTTGCCAAATAATTCTTTTTATAATTATGTAATGTAGTAAATAAACGCATAAACAATCCTCCCATCTCAGACGTCTTTGTCAGCAACCGCATCAAGGCCGCAGCAAAAGGTATCCGTTGTCTGACATGCTCACTTGTATATCATTTTACCACATTTTTTGACGATCTGCAGGCAAAATCTATTTCTACGGATTTACTACATCGCATGACCTGCCGTCAAAACCTGTTCCTGCGCCATATTTACCGCATCACATAATTCGCCAAAATAAAACATCTCATCTTCCTGATAGCAGGCTGCCAGCAATGCATCCAACTCATACATTGGATTCCATTTACGCATACCACATGCTGCAAATGTGCTGTTGACCATGTCACGAAAAACATCTAGAGCTTCTCCCTGCTCATATCTGCTCTCTTTTTGCTCGATCGAACTTTGATATTGCTTTTGTGCAACATACAGTATCATCGGCAGAAAATCCTCGCGCTGAATGAGCTGGCATCTTCGATGATGTTCTTTGCTGAATTTCTCGACCCAGACCTTAGCCTCCAAGACCGTCTCCGCATAATAACTATCCTTCGTGTAATCTGCAATAAATCGACCGATCCATTCCGGGCAAGCCTCCTTTGACTCCATATCGGAAAGTACATTCAGCGCAATATTGGTGCGTATTTCCCGCTCTTTCTGTAAAGGAGTATTTAGCATATCCGACAAATGTTTGGACGTTAATTCCGGCAGGGGTGATTGCTTTACCTCATTTGAAAACAGTTCAATGATCGTAGAATTATACGCCTTCTTAGAATTGACCATATGATTCAATTCGTGAAGCATTTCCAATACATCATTGTTTACATCTTTTTTCTTGCGTCTGGCTCCGGCGATATATTTCTCGATCAACTGATACTCCTTTTCAGATTCCGCAGAACATTTCATCCTGATCCATGTTGCAAAATCTGTCTCGCGGATCAGATTATCCAGGCTGCGTTTTGCATCCTCTCTGATCACGTCTATTATCATATATTTGTAAGTATTCAGATAGTCTAGAGTTGTCAGACTATATCCCTTGAAAAATTGGCTGTTTTCCCGCATCCACTTCATGAATGCCTCGTTGCTGCTGTTTTTATGATAGGCAAACTCCTGCATGAGCTGATTCGTACTATGCGTATGTATTAATTGCGTCTGCGTTTGGAACGATTTCTCATAGCCATCGATCATCTTAAGTGCCTGTTCATAAGAATAATGATGATCCAAACAATATAAAAAGATAACTTCTCTGTAATCATTATACTGTGCCGCCGGCTGACCAATTCCTTCCTGCAGAAAATGATTCAACCGCTGCACACTAAATCCCAAACAAAAGCTGATCATGTATGCCTGAGCTCGATTTGGCGTAGCCATACCATTGATCCCAAACCACCGGCGCATTGTTGGTCTGGAAGCCGGATATGGTTCGGTCAGCTTATTCATCATAATGCGGAATGCCTTTTTACGGTCTGCTTCTTCCTTCCCCTCCACACCCATGAGTTCCATCATATACCAACTACTCTCCCGGTGCTTTTTCTTCAGGATATCTTTTACTTCCGCATAAAATTTCTTTTTTGATTCATCGCGTCTTGTTGTATTCATGCCGTACGTTCTCCATTTCTTCTTACTGTCTTTATTCATTAAGGAATGACACCAACAAACTTTTTCTTAGACTTGGAAGGTTTCTTCGTCGCTGTTACAGTTCTCTGTGGAGATACTGCTTCCTTGGATCTTGCAGTGCTTTTTGGCTTAACAGTCCGCTTCGGTTTCGCTGACTTTTTTGGTTTCGTGGTGCGCTTTGGCTTTGCCGTTTTCTTTGGCGTCACTGTCTGCTTTGCATCCGCTGTCTGTTGCGGATCCCCCACTGTCGATGTTGCGGGATTGTTCTTCTGTGCCCCTGCGGAAGCTTTCGCATTCGTCTCATCCGCATGATCGGTACGAATCGCCTGTCCGGAAGCAGTCTTTGATTCTGTCATGCCTGGTCTGCCTGACGCCACAGGTAATCCAATGGCTGACAATTTGCCGCCCGTTGTCAAAAGCGCACAGACAGCTAATACTCCTGCCAACACCACTGCGCCCCCTGCCAACAGTACGCGTTTGCTCTTGTGCTGAAAATACAATACCACTCGCTGCACCCAGCCTCTCGATTCATACAGTGCCGCTTCTAATGATTCCATGCTTTGAAATCTGCGATTTGCTTTGACCGCCATGCCTCGCATGATCGCATCCTCTTCTGTCGCAGACAACCGAATATGTGGCATATCCCGCAACAGCTTGATGTCATCATGGATCATTCGCTCAATCGACTCGTTTGGCACGATCCCTGTCAACATAAAATACATTGTCGCACACAAAGAATACACGTCAGACCAAGCTCCCCAATTACCTCTGCCGCGATACTGCTCCTCCGGCGTATATCCGCGCTTAAATAACACCGTCATGCTCTGTGTCATAGTCTGACGTTCTGCTCTGGCTGACCCAAAATCAATTAAGACTAACTCTTCCTTTTGATTGACTAATATATTATCCGGGCTGATATCTCTATGAATGATCCCTGTCTTATGGATCGCAGATAATGCTTTGATCACCGGATGTATCATTTGGAGTACACGCTCTCCGGCAATCGGACCGTGCTCTTTGATATATTCTTTTAGCGTGATCCCGTCTACATATTCCATAACCAAATAAGCTGTTCCATTCGCATAAAAGAAATTAATAACAGAAACCACGCCGGCGATGCCGTGAAACTTTGCTAAGATCTTTGCCTCATTATAAAATTTTTCCAGACCATTCTTGTAACTTTCGTCCTCGTCCCCGGCATACACATATACCGTGTTTCCCGTATCACTTTCCTCTTCCAACATATCTCTGCTCACATGATTGATCGGAAAATATTCTTTAATCGCTACAATCTGGTCGAGAAGCATATCCCTGCCAATATATGTAATTCCAAAGCTCCCCTCACCGAGAACTCTGCCTATCAAATATCGTTCTTTTAATATACTCCCCAGACGAATGCAACGTGGTGCTCTATCATAACTTTCCAGAGAAAACCCACACAGTGGACAAGTTGATCTTTTGTCTTTTCCCTTGGGAAAGGCTTTCATGCACCCCATGCAGTATGTCATTCGTTCTGTCGTCATACGCTGTCCATCCTTGTTATTCATTACTTATGCTTACACATTTAAGAATAGTATATCACAAATTCGCAACGCAAGGGAGCTTGTTCACTTGCGCAGAATTTGTGAACGACAAAATCATAAAGTGCAATGCACGACAGATGCGAAGCATCTGGATTTTGGAGTTATTATATCACAAACTTGATACCCATTAAAATTTTTCCGTTTTTTTCATTCTTCATCGTATCGACACTTTCGCAACATTAGAATACACACTTTTTACTTTTTTTCCTCGCACTTTTCGATAGGTCTTCACCCGAAAATAATATGTTTGTCTGCGACTGCTGCAGCGTATACGAAAACGACGGCGATTTTTTCGGATCGAACTGGATGTTAACGGCAGTCTCTTCCAACCTCTTTTTTTCATGCGATAATAAATTATAACATTTGTGCCCTTGTATTTACACAATCGCAGCGAAATATAGCGGATCGCGCCGACCCGTCCTGCACCTGCTTTGATCTTTGGACGTATCATATTATTGGCAGCCTTTTGTCTGGATGTCGTCATCTTTTTGGATACTGCATTTTTCTTTGGTTTTGATTTCGCTGTCGCACGTGGTTTCACGGTTGGTCTGATCGTTGGTTTGACCGTTGCAATCGGAATTATCCCCGTTGAAGCATCAATGTCCTCTTGCGTGATCGTATCATTTGCTACCTTTTTACCCGTCATCGGATCCCGATATGTTCCGTTTTTCAGATCATTGAGCGCCGCCTTGAGACCGGTGATCGTAAACGTGATCTCTATGCTGTCCATCGGTACCGCAATATTGCCATATCTGGCAGCCGCATATAACGGTCCGCAAGTTTCCCAGCAACATGTCAATGCATAACAGGCAGCGTCCTCGTTTTCCAATAAAACCGGAGTAAGTCCTTGTTCTACCGTCACACCATCTACTTTCAGAGAGACATTAGAAATGTTAACTCCGGAATAGATTCCTGTCCCATTTTTCTCTGTCTTCACAGACAGATCCGTTGCGATCTGCAGTATATTATACTTTTGAGACGCGCTTAAATTAATTCCACTAATGCCAACCGTATACTCACCATCCCGGTTAATAAACACATCTTTCACGGTTGTCGTTGCCGCATCCACTTCCTTACCATTTGCTCGAATATATGAATAACTGGATAGGTAGGTGTCTTTGGTAAAACTACTGCGATAATCCCAAGTCGAATCCATCTGGTAGGATACATAGGCGTGTATGCCTTTCTGCGCCCAAAGCTCGTGATCGATATACGGTGCCGGCGTTGCCGTTGGCTTCTCGTGCGCGTTCCCATTCGCATTTCCATTTCCATTCGTATTGGTATTCTTTGAAACGTCGGATACCGTAAACGCCACCTCGATGACAGAGCCGGCGCCTAACGTCAGTATCTTTTCGCTGAACAGATCGATCATATCCCATTCATTAAAACCATATGACGTATACTCTTCTCGATAATTGTTGCAATAATCAGCAACATAATAATGATATGCCAAATACGGATTTAGAATCGTTGCTGCGTAATTTTTTTCTTCATCCGAATCACGATATCCCCATAAACTTCCCGGGTGCAACAGTTTTCCATTAGAAAAAGAATACTCGTTCTTCTGTGTACCGTCCGCAGATGTGATCGTCATACCGGTAACGTCTACTTTCATCTTGCTTCCCGAATACAGATTGGTATCCAGCCAGATCATCTTCATTCCATCATCCAATGCTGTCGTGTAAGAAATGGTATAATCTCCCTCTTTTGTGATCTGCATCACATCTGTAGTTGTAAAATCTGCAAAGATCACCTCATCCCAATTCTCTGACACATAACTGATCCCTACACGAAAG
>ENA-ORPH01002595-ORPH01002595.1-human-gut-metagenome-genome-assembly--contig:-NODE-2595-length-14689-cov-4.063687_pt1 | contig 14689 bp, 11 predicted proteins | sample MGYA00242142_ERZ509074 | MGnify/ENA primary metagenome ERZ509074 (study PRJEB26280, sample SAMEA2338724) | human gut metagenome | biome: human gut; feature: human-associated habitat; material: faeces...
TATGCCGTGCTGTTTGGCTCCTAAAACCTTGTGTGTCCTTGTCAACTGATGGTAAATAATGGCAAAGATGAAGAGGAGTATGCGCTCATACCGCACAAGAGAGACGGCCCCGCCGGCTGAAAGGGCTGTTTGCAAGGAGAGGGCAGAAGGTCGCTTAGGAGCCCCGGGGGTGAAATAACAGTAGTTCCCGGCGGACGCGCCTCGTTACGGCGCAAAAGAGGAGCGCATTGCGCTCAATAAAGGTGGTACCGCGGGTCCGCTCGTCCTTTGGTTGCAAAGACGGGGCGGATTTTTTATTGCATATTATTTCTTAAAATACAGGAGGAAGAGACATGAGCAAAGAACTGCCCAAGACCTATGACCATTCCGATGTGGAAAGCAGGCTCTACGAAAAATGGGAAAAGAAGGGCTACTTCCATGCGGAAGCCAACCCCGAAAAGAAACCCTACTGCATAGTTATGCCGCCGCCAAACATAACCGGCAAGCTGCACATGGGCCACGCCTTGGATAATACCCTCCAGGATTCCATAATACGCTATAAGCGCATGAACGGCTACGAGACGCTCTGGCTTCCCGGCACGGATCACGCCTCCATAGCCACCGAGGTAAAGATAGTCACCGAGATGGCAAAGGAAGGCATAGACAAGCGCGACATAGGCCGCGAAGCATTCCTCAAGCGCGCATGGGAGTGGCGCCGCGAGTACGGCGGGACCATCGTAAAGCAGCTGCGTAAAATGGGCTCCTCCTGCGACTGGGAGCGTGAACGCTTCACCATGGACGAGGGCTGCAACAGGGCGGTCACCAAGGTGTTTGTAGACCTTTACAAAGAAGGCCTTATATATAGGGACGACAGGATAATCAACTGGTGCCCCGTATGCCAGACGGCGCTTTCGGACGCCGAGGTGGAGTACGAGGAGCAGGCCAGCCACCTCTGGCACGTTCGCTACGACGCGCCCGACAAGAGCTATTCCATAATCTGCGCCACCACCCGCCCAGAAACAATACCCGGCGATACCGCCATAGCCGTGAACCCCGAGGATGAGCGCTATGGGGATCTTATCGGAAAGACAGTCGTAGTCCCCATAGTGGGCCGCGAGATACCCATAGTTGCGGACGAATACGTGGAGAAGGAGTTTGGCTCCGGCGCAGTTAAGATCACTCCCTGCCACGACCCCAACGATTTCGAAGTAGGCGTGCGCCACAACCTGCCCCGCATAAGGGTATTCACTGACGACGGACACCTGAACGAGCTGGGAGCGCCTTATACCGGCATGACTACCATGGAGTGCCGCAAGGCTATCGTGGCCGATATGGAAAAGAGCGGCAACCTTGTGAAGATAGAGGACTACGCCCACAACGTAGGGGTCTGCTATCGCTGCCATAATACCGTCGAGCCCCTCACCAGCCTCCAGTGGTTCGTGAGCATGAAGCCCCTTGCCAAAGAAGCTATCCGCGTAGTGGAGGAGGGCGAGGTAAAGTTCGTGCCCGAGCGGTTCAATAAGACCTACTTCAACTGGATGTACAACATCAGGGACTGGTGTATTTCCCGCCAGCTCTGGTGGGGCCACAGGATACCCGCCTATTACTGCGAGAATCCCGACTGCGGCCATATAGAAGTAACTCTGGACCCGCCCGAAAAGTGCCCCGTCTGCGGCGCAAAGGTCCATCAGGACGAAGACGTGCTGGATACCTGGTTCAGCTCAGGCATGTGGCCCTTCTCCACGCTGGGCTGGCCGGACAAGACCCCTGAGCTTGAATACTTCTACCCCACCAGCACCCTCGTCACCGGCTACGATATAATCTTCTTTTGGGTAGCCAGAATGATAGTGTTTGGAACTAAGGTCATGGGCAAGATACCCTTTGACACGGTATATGTACACGGCATAGTCCGGGACGAGCTGGGCCGCAAGATGTCCAAATCCCTTGGCAACGGCATAGATCCCCTTGAGATAATCAAGGACTATGGCGCGGATTCCCTGCGCTTCAGCCTGGTGACCGGCAACAGCGCGGGCAACGACATGCGCTTTTCCAACAAAAAGGTGGAGGCCGCCAGAAACTTCTGCAATAAGGTCTACAACGCCTCTCGCTTTGTTCAGATGAACATTGGCGATGAGAAGATAGGCGATATAGACATGGCAAAACTGGATATCGCCGACAAGTGGATACTCCACAGGCTCAACGCCGTTGCAGGTGAAGTCACCTCCAATATGGACAACTTCGAGCTCAACGTCGCCGCGCAGAAGGTATATGATTTCATCTGGACCGAGTTCTGCGACTGGTACATAGAGATGGCAAAGCCCCGCCTTTACGGCGAGGACGAGAGCGACAGGGCAAACGTGAAGGCTATACTGGTCCGGGTGCTGGGCGACTCCATGAAGCTGCTTCACCCCTTCATGCCGTTTATTACGGAGGAGCTGTATCAAAGCCTGCCAAACGCGGAGGAGACCATCATGCGCGCAAGCTGGCCCAAGTACACCAATGACTTCCAGTTTGCTGAGGAGGCAGAGGAGATGGAGGGCGTGATGGACGTTATCCGCTCCATAAGGAACCTCCGTGCAGAGATGAACGTGCCTCCCGCAAGGCGCACCGCCGTGTACATGGTCACTCCTGCCGAGAACGCCCCTGCCTTCGAGATGGCAAGAGCATATCTTATGAAGCTGGCAGGCGCGGAGAACGTGATAGTTCAGCAGGATAAGAACGGCATACCCAAGGGAGCGGTAAACGCCGTATGCGCCATGGGCGAGGCCTTCATACCCCTGGATCAGCTTATCGACATAGATAAGGAAATAGAGAGGGTAAACAAGGAGATAAATCGAATGAAGGGCGAGGTCGCCCGCGCAGAGGGCAAGCTGGGCAATCCGGGCTTCGTTGCCAAGGCTCCCGAGAAGGTCATCAACGAGGAAAAGAACAAGCTGGATGTGGCTAAGGATATGCTCGCCAAGCTGGAGCATCGCCTTGCGGAGCTGCAAAAGTAATACATAGCTAAGGTCAAGGACGTTCATCATGTGGACGCCCTTGACTTATAATATGAAATGAGTATATAATTACAAGCCATTTGCGGTTTTTACCGAGAGAGGGGTACAAAAGCTGATGAGCGTATTGGAGATACTCATTCTGGCTGTCGGCCTGTCCATGGACGCTTTTGCCGTATCAATATGCAAGGGCCTTGCCGTGAAACGCATAGATATGGGAAAGGCGGGCATAGTGGGCCTGTGGTTCGGCGGCTTTCAGGCGCTTATGCCAATGGTAGGATACTTCCTGGGCACGCGCTTCAGCGGCGCCATACAGTCGGTAGATCACTGGGTGGCGTTCATACTGCTCTCACTCATAGGCGCAAATATGATACGGGAGGCACTCTCAAGGGACGAGGACGCGGGCAGGGACAGCGGCTCGCTCTCCTTTAAGACCATGCTCATACTTGCGGTCGCAACCAGCATAGACGCCCTTGCCGCGGGCATAACCTTCGCGTTCCTCGATGTGAACATAGTCAGCGCGGTGAGCATTATAGGCTGCACCACCTGCATCATATCCATGGCGGGAGCAAAGGTTGGCAGCGTTTTCGGGACGAAATACAAGTCAAAAGCCGAGATGACAGGAGGAGTGATGCTCATACTCCTGGGCCTCAAGATACTTCTGGAGCATACCGGCATACTTGCTGACCTTATGGCTTAACTGTTAACTTTTTCCCCAAACGCTCCCTCTTTGTTGACAGCCTTTTTTACGGGACTTATAATCAAATCATGTATAAGAAGGAAAATGCTTCAGTATGGGCCGGCATAAAAAAGGGCCCTGTTTATAGGGCGGCCAAAAGGGCTTTGCCGGCAGTGCTGGCGGCAGGCTTTTTGTGCTCCTTTGGCTGCGCAAAAAAGACAGAAGCGGATACCTTCGTGATGGTGGATATAGGATATCTGGACGACGAGCAGTACGGGGATGACACTACGTTCGTCGCCATAACCGGATATGCTACGCCACAGCCCGTCGTTACCCCAGTGCCTACTCCGGAACCTACGCCTGAACCCACAAAGCGGCCCCAAAAGCGGGAGGACAAGCAGAGCAGCGGCAATAAGGAGCAGAAGGAAGGCAAAAAGGACGACAAAAAGGACGACAAAAAGGACGACAAGAAGGCTGAAGCTACTCCGACGCCTAAGCCTGAGAAAAAAGTAAAGACGCCCTATGCGGGCAACTATACAAAACAGTCCCTCTCCTATGAGAGCGGCTCAAATGCCATAAGCTTCGAGACGACTACGCTGGATGGCAGCAGCACCGGCAGCAGCCTGTTCAGCAAGAACCGCATAACTATGGTGAATATCTGGACCCGTACCTGACCGAGCTGTCTGCAAGAGATGGGTGATCTCTCAGAACTGGCAAAGGAATACAAGGGCAGCGGCTTCAGGATAATCGGCCTCTCGGCGGACGCGATGCCGGAGAATCCCGACATGGTGCTCAGCTCCAAGGAGATGTTTGAAAGCGCGGGAGGCAATTTTACCAACATTATTGCCAGCCAGAGCGTGATAAAAACCATGCTCCAGGGCGTAAATACGGTACCCACGACGAAGTTTTACGATTCCGAGGGCAGGCTCGTAACGGTGGTTCACGGCGCAAAGAGCAAACAAAAATGGATAGATATTATAGAGACGGTGATGAATGAAAAAGCGTAGTATTATATCATTGGCACTTTTAGCGGCAGGTCTGGCCTTTATCGTCATAGGCGCGGTAAGGGGCGAGGCCAATGCCGTCATGCAAAAGGCCATAATGATCTGCATGGAGTGTATCGGCCTTGGATAAGAAGAAAAACAAAAAGAAGAACCACCCCTTTCTCAGGGCGCGAATATACCTTCAGGCCTGCTGGACGCTGCTGACTAATAGCTATGCCTCGGGCTATATAAACGGCACCATATATCAGGGCGGCATAAAGAATATATGTGTTCCGGGCCTGAACTGCTATTCCTGCCCAGGCGCATGGGGTGCATGCCCTATGGGCTCGCTGCAAAACGCGTTGGCGGGCCGGACGCGCGGATTCCCATTTTACGTATTAGGCACGCTTATAACCATAGGTGCGCTGTTCGGCAGGATAGTGTGCGGCTGGCTATGTCCCTTCGGGCTGGTGCAGGACCTGCTCTTCAAGATACCGCCAAAGAAAAAAATACGGCGGCTGCCCGGCGAGAAATACCTGCGCAAGACACGCTACGTCGTACTCGTGGTCATGTGCATACTGCTGCCCATGCTTGCCAAGGGCTCATACGGCGTGGGTATGCCATGGTTCTGCAAGTGGATATGTCCCTCCGGCACGCTGCTGGGAGGCATACCGCTTCTCGCTCTCAACGAGGAGCTGAGAAGCGTCATTGGCTGGCTGTTTACCTGGAAGCTTTTCATACTGGTTGTGATAATAACAGGCTCCATACTCATGTACCGCCCGTTCTGCCGTTATCTTTGCCCCCTGGGCGCCATATATGGCCTGATGAACCCTGTATCGCTGGTAAGAATGCGGGTGAGCAAGAGCCGCTGTGTGGGGTGCGGCGCCTGCCAGAAGGCCTGCGGATTGGATATACCCGTATACAAGGAGCCTAACTCTACCGACTGCATACGCTGCGGCAAGTGCGTTACCGTATGTCCGCACAATGCCCTAAAGCTGGATGTAAGCCTTAAGGGGAAGCGCAGGCGCAGGGCGAGGCAGGAGGATGCGGACGCCTGATGAGGTACGATGCTGAGCTGATACGGCTGAAGGATAAGACATATGGCGTACTGCGCAATGCGGAGCCATGCGAAGGCGGCAAGATGCTGGAGCTCATGCGAACTTGCGCAGGGGAGACCGAATACCTTATACACTACCCGGACGAGATAATACGGAGCGAAGAGAGCGAAGCGGCCTTTATACAGATGACCAATGAGTCGGATGGCACGCTGATGCTGGTATGTGATATAGACGGTGAGCTTGTGGGCCTCTGCTCACTCAACTGTGCCGGGATGAAGAAGTCCAAGGTGCGGCACAGGGCAAGCGTGGGCATAAGCGTGATAAGCAAATACTGGGGTAAGGGCCTCGGCACTATAATGATGAACGCTTTGGAAAAGCAGGCTAAGACCATGGGCATAAGCCAAATGGAACTGGAATTTATAGAGGGCAACGACAGGGCGAAATGCCTTTACGAAAAGCTGGGTTATCGGGTGACGGGAGAGCTTCCCAACGCAATACACAGCCGGGACGGCAGGCGCCTTGGCATGTTCACCATGATAAAGGAAATATGACATCTAAAAAAAGACCGGGTTATCCCGGCCTTTTTTGCGGTTATAGCTTATAATTGACCCATTTGCAGTACTCTTCCAGCCCGTCCTTGCTGCCGTCCCAGTCGGTGCATACCTCGGCATCGGGAAAGACCACCATCTCGTGCAGTATGGTGAGGGGGCCTATTTTGCATATGCTGTAGGGCAGTATCTTGTGGTAATATACCGTCATGCCGCTGTCCGACAGGAAGGATACGTCATCGAAGGAAGTACCCATGTTGTAGTAGTGATATTTGTAGTTCTCGCAGAGTGTCTTCAGGAAGGGGCTGTCCTGTATGTGCAGGTTCTCCGCCGTTACTTCGTTGAAGTTCTCCCGAAAGTGCAGTTCAAGATTGGGCTTGTGATCGTGCTGCTTTTCCCAGCGCCGTACTACGGAATCTACCCATGAAAATGGGGCGCGCCGGTCCTGTATGACGCAGTTTATGCGGACGGGAACCTTCAGATTGCCCAGAACGCCGTCAGTGGCGGGGGCATAGAGGAAGGCAGAGTCCTTTTCGTATGTACTGAGGTGGCGGGAGACGTTTATGCCTTTTACGCAGGGATATTCCACATCGAACATGTGGGTGATGTCTTTTGCGGATTCGGAGGGGAAAAGGGTGTTTACGTAGACGATCTTGTCTTTGAGTATATCCAGCATTTTGCCGAGATAATCAAGATTGTCGCAGGGCTCGCCGCCGGTTATCATTATATCCTCGATGTCGGAATCCGCTATGCGGCGGAGCACCTCGAGGGTCTTATCCAGTGAGACGTTCAGCGTATCGTACATCTTGCGGGATTCGCAGAAGGGGCACTTCCTGCCGCAATTGTAGGGCACGTAAACGTGCGCAGTCTTCTTAGGCCGAACGGTATTTTTTATATTGTCGATGTTGTCAAGGCAATACATTGGCAGTCCTCCGAAGGAATATAAAAAACTATCAATAGGATTATATTTCAACATGATAATTATAGCATGGGCAGGGGCATTTTCAAGAAAAGTTTATCCTTTAACAATCGCCGTTTTTCTTTATGGGAAAAGTGAAAATCTGTCGCATGACCGTTGAAATGGCGCGGGTAAATATGATATATTTAATAAAATAAACCTATTTTACCCCCGCGTGTTACTCCACTTAAATAATCCGTGAAGGGCTAAAAAAAGGAGAGGATCCGCCGCGGCTGGCGGTGCGGCAGTGTGGAGACCTGTCGTAATGGGATAATTGCCTTTATCCCGAGGCCGTTCCTTGCGGAGGCAGAACGGTCGCAGCCGAAAAAAGGATATGGCAAAGGTAAGCCTCAGAAACATCAAAAAGGTCTATCCAAACAGTGCGCCCAAGAAAAAGGCCAAGGACCAGCCTGAAAAGAAACACAATCTTCAGATTACCGACGAGGGCGTCGTCGCGGTGCAGGAGTTCAACCTTGACATTGCAGACAAGGAATTTATCGTGCTGGTAGGCCCCTCCGGTTGCGGAAAGTCCACAACCCTGCGCATGATAGCGGGACTGGAGGACATTACCGCCGGCGAGCTGTACATAGGCGACAAGCTTATGAACGACGTAGCTCCCAAGGACAGGGATATCGCCATGGTATTCCAGAACTACGCCCTGTACCCTCATATGACGGTATATGAGAATATGGCTTTCTCCCTCAAGCTAAAGAAGACACCCAAGGACGAGATAGACCGCAAGGTAAAGGAAGCGGCGGAGATACTGGACATAACCCAGTACCTCGACAGGAAGCCCAAGGCCCTTTCCGGCGGACAGCGTCAGCGTGTGGCCATAGGGCGCGCAATAGTGCGCAACCCTGCCGTATTCCTGATGGACGAGCCTCTTTCCAATCTGGATGCAAAGCTGCGCAATCAGATGCGCGCGGAGATAATAAAGCTGCGCCAGAGGATAGATACTACCTTTGTCTACGTTACTCACGACCAGACCGAGGCTATGACCCTGGGCGACCGCATAGTCATAATGCGGGACGGATTCATTCAGCAGATAGGCACCCCTCAGGAGGTGTTCAACCACCCTGCAAACCTCTTCGTGGCGGGCTTCATAGGAACTCCGCAGATGAACTTCTTTGATGCAAAACTGGATAAGGACGCCGGCGGATATTATGTAGAGCTGGACGGTGCAAGGGTTAACCTGCCCGAAGAAAAGCAGCAGGCGCTTAGGGCCAATAATGTTGAACCACAGGATATAACCCTCGGCATAAGGCCGGAGCACATAATGCTCTGCTCTGACGACGCGGCGGCGCACATCAGTGCAACCGTGGACGTATCCGAGATGATGGGCAGCTCCGTGCATCTCCATGTAAACGCCAATGGCAAAGATGTTGTGGTGATAATCCCCACAATGGACCTCGAGGGCAGCGCACAGCAGATGTTCGGCTACGGAAGCAAGGTAAACTTTACATTCGGCGGCAACGTGCTGCATATGTTCAGCAAGGAAAACGAGAAGAATCTCATCTGAAACATATAACGCTAGAATTGCTTACTCCCCCCGGATAACCGGGGGGATTTTTTAACAGCCGGTTTTTTGTCCCAAATTTGTAAATAAATTGTGCAAAAGTACACAATTGCCCCGATATATGGTATATTTCTATATAATTCGATACGATTCGATCCATTTATATTTTATATAGGGGTAATGCATGATGAAAAGGTTGATGGCGATGCTAATGGCGACGGTGCTGCTGTTTTGCGCTGTGCCGCAGCAGGCCCACGCGGCGGCAGACTATAGCTGGATAAAGGTAAAGCTTTCCACCAACAATGCTACCGTGCTTACCATGTATGCTTCCGGTAAGTATTTTATCAAGGAAAACGGCGCGGAGTTTACCGGAGGCACGGTAACGGTGCGCAGCAACGGCGACGGTACCATGACGCTTTACCATTCCGGCTCCCAGGGGGAGATATATACCGGCCAGTCGCTTTCAATAATGCGCGAGAGGGTATCTCGTGAGGCGGGTTATATTAAGCTCAACGGCAGATGCTACCTGGGCCATTTTAACTTAAAGGTGATGTCCTCCGGCTATATACGCGTGGTAAACGAGGTGCCGCTGGCTCACTACCTTTACGGTGTGGTAGGGTATGAAATGAGCAATACATTCCCTATAGAGGCCCTGAAGGCACAGGCGGTGGCGGCAAAGTGCTACGTGCTTTCCAACATGACCACATCGGGAGATTACTATATAGGCGACACCTCGGCGGAGCAGGTATACAAGGGATATAACGCCTCTTATACCAATGTGATAGAGGCGGTGGACAGTACGCTTGACGAAATACTTGCAGTAAACGGCAGAATGCTGTGTACCTACTACGCTGCCAGCAACGGAGGCGAGACTCTGCTGCCCAGCCAGGCGTGGCCCTCAAAGCGGCTGAGCGACGGCGGCTACGATATACGTCTCGATCCATACGATCTCGGCAACGCATACAGCAAGATGGAAACCATAAAGCTCCCGGTGAACATGGGCGGCGAGATAAGCCCGGCACTGATGAATATGCTGCTGGACAAGGCTTCGAGGGCGCTGGGCTACCAGGTTAACCAGATAGACGGCATATATTCCGTATCCGTACATTCACCCAAGTACTCAGGCACCAGCCGCTGTATGTCAAAGTGCAGCATAGAGCTTGCGGCCAGCCAGAACGGAATGGGATCCGAAAGAGTGACTCTGGAGTTCTATACCAGCGAGTTCGAAAGCTATGGCGTGGTGTACGACAAGACACTGCGCGCATACTGGGGCGAAATGGACTCATCGGGGTATTATAAGATATACCACGTGCGCTTTGGCCACGGCGTAGGAATGAGCCAGCGGGGCGCGCAGGCGATGGGAAGCGCGGGCATGAGCTATAGGGAAATACTGAAATTCTATTATCCTGGCGCTTCCTTTGCGAGCATCGATGTATCTGCGCCGCAGGATCCTATCAATAAAAACAGCGGCGTGGAGTTTACCCCCTCCGGCAGCTGCGTCGAAGCGGTCACTACCGGCGGCGTGAAACTGCGTTCCGGAGCAGGCACAAAGTACAGCAGCATATGCACCGTTCCCGCGGGCAGTACCGTATACGTATACGGCAGCAACGATGGATGGGCTCAGGCAGTGTATGATGGCAAGAGCGGCTATATATCCGAAAAGTATCTGGAGTATAAGGGCGAAAGGCCGCAGGCTGAGGCAACCCCGGCGCCGTCCGGCAGTCCTGCTGCAGATGCTCCGGAGGGCGTACAGGCATACGGTACTGTGAACGGCTCCGGCGTTAATATGAGGACAGGCCCCGGCACCTCCTATGAGAGCATCGATAAGCTGGAAAGAGATACGCAGCTGTACATATACGATTCCGCGGGGGGCTGGTATCTGGTATCCACGCCAAGCGGCAAGAAGGGGTACGTCATATCCACATATGTGAGCATAACGGGCTACCCGGCGCAGAAGTCAGATGCCGATGAAGAGCAGGAGGTACCGAAGGCCGATGGCGCAAACGGCGGCGATAATGACAGTGAAGCGGCGGATATAATACTGGTTCCGGAATCTGTGGCCTCAGGCATAGTGACGGGGCAGGGGGTAAACTTCCGCAACGGCCCTGCGGTGTCCTATGCCAGCATAGACAGGCTGGATAAAAACACAAGGATAAGCATATATGGCAAGACCGGAGGCTGGTATTATGGCGAGGCAGGCGGCAAGCTTGGATATATCAGCGAAAGCTACGTAAAGGTCACGGGCGGGGATAAGCAGGAGAATATCAAATCTCAGGACGATGCCGCGACTGCCCCGAAGCAGGACGATGGCGGAGATACGGTAAAGGTAGGCCGGGTGACTTCCTCCGGAGTGAATATGCGCATAGGCCCCGGCACGTCTTATAATTCCTTAAAGAAGCTTGAAAAGAACACCGGAGTATACATACTCGGACAGTCCGGAAACTGGTACAGCGTCCAGACAGGGCAGCTGAAGGGATATGTACACAAGGACTACATACAGCAGACGGGCACACAGAAGGTAAACGGCGGCTCAGATGCTGCCGGCAAGGGCGTTACCACGGGCAGCGTCAGGCTGCGCAAGGGCAGCAATACCGATTCAGCGATAATAGCTACTCTGAAAAAGGATACAGAGCTTATACTTTATGGCAAAAAGGATGGCTGGTACTCCGTAAAGACCTCTGACGGAACGGAGGGCTTTGTAAGCTCAAAGTATGTAAAGGTGACGGAAGCATATGCGGGGGGCGAGCAGCAGAATGCAGGCAGGGCGGAAAGCGACGACGCCATAGGCACTGGAAAAACCAATACCAAGGTGAATATGAGGCAGGGTCCTTCCTCCAGTACAAAGAAACTCGCGCGCCTGCCCAAGGGCACCGAGGTTACTATATACGCTAATGAAAATGGCTGGTGCCTTGTGGAATATAAGGGTACAAGGGGCTACATATACGCGAAGTACGTCACGGGCACTGTACACGATAAAGGCACGGCCGTAGGCACCGGGGAGAATGATAAGGATACGGCAGCGAATGTGGACAGCGGCTCCGGCGTGGTGCTGCCCAGGGGCGAGACCAATTCCAAAGTGAACTTCCGGAGCGGCCCCAATACGAAGAATACCAAGGTTTACGAAACCCTTAAAAAGGGCGCCGAGGTTGAGATAATAGGCCAGACGGGAAGCTGGTATTACGTCGTATACGGAGGACAGGCGGGCTTTATCAATTCCGATTATCTCAAGCCCACAAAGGCGGGTACTGTGGACATACAAAAGGTCAGCTCAGGAATAACGCCACAGAAATGCGTGACGAATTCCGAGGTGAACATCAGGAGCGGCCCTTCCACCGGCAGCAAGAAGCTGGGCAAGCTGGATAAGGGAGAGAATGTGACGGTATACTATGTATCCGACGGATGGTGCTTTGCAAAGTGCGGAAAGCAGTACGGCTTCCTGTATGACAAGTACGTGAGCCTGGCAAATCAATAAAAAAATAAGACAAAGAGAAAAAGGGCTTACTGCCGCGAGAAAAGCGTCAGAAAGCCCTTTTTTCATCAAAAAAAGCGGGGAGAAGCCGTCAGAATCTGTGACCGCATATATCGAGAAGGTATTTGCGGAACATAACTATCTCGGGGGAGCCGGAGCGGTCGGCGGGGCAGATAAAGCTGAGATAAACCAGCCCGGGAGGGTTGAGAGGCACTGCCGCTACGCCATAATATGAAGCGAAGGAATGGGGGCCTATGGCTACCCCCTTGCCGCTGCGGATAAGGTTTATGACCGTATGTATACCGTCGGAACGGTATACGCGCCCGGGGGATATGCCGTGATTTTTGAAGGTTTCCTTCAGCGTTCTGTCCTCGATGGAGCCTTCCAGGCCGGTTATCATGGCACTGCCCTGCAATTCCCGGGGGGAGATATACTCCAGCGTACTTCTTGGATCCATAGGAGACATGAGGACGCACTGGCTTTCGCCTATAAGATTACAGCAATCCAGAGGGGGGCAATCATTCATAAGGCTATGGGGAGGCAGCCTGTCCAGCGCCAGATCTATGGAGCCATCCTTAAGTCCCGCAAGGTAGTCAAAGCCCGCTTCGGTTATGAAGGTTACCTCTAAATCCGGAAGATTATCAAAAAAAGACGCTATATCCTGAAAAAGACCGTTTGAATATACACGCGATCCCATGGCGATGCGAAGATGCTTTTTACACCGGCTGTTCTCAAAGCCTATGCTGCGCTGAAACCGCTGCCAGCTGTCTACTGCGGGCTGCGCCGCATCGCAGAACTGCCTGCCCCTTTCCGTAAGGTAAAACCCATGGGATGCCCGGGAAAAAAGCTCGTAACCCAGCTCCTTTTCAAGTCGGGATATCTGCTGGGAAAGGGCGGACTGGGAGAGGTAGAGCCTGCTTGCCGCCTTGGATACGTTGTGATATTTCGCAACCTCCAAGACATATATTAACTGAAGTATGTTCATTGAATACTGTCCCTCTTTATAATAAGGTTTGCTAATATCACTATTATAAGGTCGCGCTTTACACAGCGCAATAAGCTGAAATAAAATATAAGCAGGAAAATAGAAAAAAGTCAGTCAATTCAGCTATGGAACAACTCTTTTAGTATGACGGGAGGCGGATAAATTTGGAAAAGCATCTACTTTACGGAAATGAGGCAATAGCAAGAGGCGCGTATGAAGCCGGGGTGAGGGTATGCTCCGCATATCCGGGAACGCCCAGCACCGAGGTGTTTGAAAACCTGACCAAATATGGAGATGACCTGTATTGCGAATGGGCGCCAAACGAAAAGGTGGCGGTGGAGGTGGCATACGGCGCCAGCATCGCCGGAGTGCGCAGCCTCGCGGCCATGAAGCACGTCGGCGTGAACGTGGCGGCAGACCCTATCTTTACCGCGGCTTATAACGGAGTCAACGGAGGATTTGTAATAATATCCGCAGACGACCCGAGCATGCATTCATCGCAGAACGAGCAGGACAACAGGAACTACGCAAGGGCCGCCAAGATAGCTATGGTGGAGCCGTCGGATTCTCAGGAGTGCCTCGATTTCATGCATACCGCATACGAGATATCAGAGCGCTTCGATATGCCGGTGCTGTTCAGGACGACCACAAGGATAGCCCATTCAAAGAGCATCGTGACCTTCGGCGAAAGGGAGGAGCACAAAGCAAAGGAGTATGTGCGCAACGTGCGCAAGTTCGTATCCACCCCCGCCAACGCATACGCAAACAGGGCGAAGCTGGAAGAAAACATGAAGAAGCTTGAGGAATACGCCTGCGACTGCCCGCTCAATGTAGCAGAAATGAAGGGCGGCAAAATAGGCGTTGTGACCGCCTCCATAGCGTATCAGTACGCAAAGGACGCTTTCCCGGAGGATACGTCTTTTCTTAAGCTGGGGCTTACCAATCCCCTTCCCATCGAGCTGATACGAGGCTTTGCAAAGAAGGTCGATAAGCTCTACGTCATAGAGGAGCTCGACGGCTTTATGGAGGAGCAGATGAAGGCCGCCGGCATAGAGTGCGTGGGCAAGGAGCTCATAGGCGATATGTACGAGCTCAACCCGCAGATACTTAAAGAAAGGCTCTTCGGCGAGAAGGCCGCAAGCGTGGAGCTTGACGTGAAGCCTGTTCCGCGTCCGCCGGTGCTTTGCCCGGGATGCCCCCACCGCGGCTTCTTCTACACCCTGTCCAAGAACAAGAACTACGTGGTCACCGGCGATATCGGCTGCTACACCCTGGGCTTTGCGCCTCCGCTGAACTGCATGGACGTGTGCATCTGCATGGGCGGCGGCTTCTCCGCCGGCATGGGCATGGCCAAGTCCTTCCAGCGCGAGGGCGTCACCGATAAGGTGGTCTTCGGCGTCATGGGCGACTCCACGTTCTTCCACTCCGGCATGACCGGCGCGGCCGAGATCATCTATAACAACGGCCGCATGATCCCCTGCGTGCTGGATAACCGCATCACCGGCATGACCGGCCACCAGG
>ENA-ORPH01002612-ORPH01002612.1-human-gut-metagenome-genome-assembly--contig:-NODE-2612-length-14611-cov-16.930750_pt1 | contig 14611 bp, 9 predicted proteins | sample MGYA00242142_ERZ509074 | MGnify/ENA primary metagenome ERZ509074 (study PRJEB26280, sample SAMEA2338724) | human gut metagenome | biome: human gut; feature: human-associated habitat; material: faeces...
GTGCCGGATATCACCCGGTAAACTTCCTTGGAGATACATTTCATGGATATCTGACCTGCGATGGGTATCAGGCGTATCATGGACTGAACGATTCCATCACCGTAACAGGATGCTTTACCCATGCCAGACGCCGTTTTGATGCTGCGCTTACGGCATTAAAAAAAGATTTTACCAAAGAGCAGCTGAAAGAAACCATTGCATATCAGGCAATGACGAGGATCGGAATCCTGTATAAAGTGGAGGAACTGATCAAAGATAAGACGGCGGAAGAACGGTATCAGGAACGTCAGAAACAGTCACGTCCAGTGGTGGATGCCCTGTTTGAATGGCTGCATTCGATGGAAGATTCTGCAGACAGATCTTCCCTTATTGGTGATGCCATTTTATATACGCTGAATCAGGAAAACTATCTCAGACGATATCTGGATGACGGACATCTGAGCATTGATAATAATAGTGCGGAGCGCACCATCAAAAATTTTGCGGTCGGCCGCCGGAATTGGCTGTTTGCCAAGAGTATCCGTGGCACAGATGCCAGCGCAGTTGTTTACAGTATCGCTGAAACTGCCCTGCTGAATGGACTGAAGCCGTATATATATCTTACCTATGTGTTAGACGAGCTTCGTAAAATGGGTCCTTTTCCAAAACCGGATGACCTAAATCGGCTTCTGCCATGGTCAGATGAATTACCGGAAGGATTTCGAACTAAAGAGAAGAAATAAAATGTGCCGCCCAATGGGCGGCATTTATTAAAATACAAGGTACCGATGATTACGTACTTACATTCCAAGGTCTATTTTTTTCTTCATTCAATGTAGGAAAAACCTTGTAAAATCAATATTCTTAAGAGATATGAATAGATAACCAAGACATTTATAGAGACTCTGTCGTATGGCTTTTGGTGGTAAAGGGGAAAGACCTTCATCATGTTAGCCAGGATAAAGAAGTTTGCCTTTTTGAAGATGAAGGGATTTGCCATTTAACACACAAAGAGCCGGGAATCCGCTTAAACAGCGGACTTTCCGGCTCTTTGTGTGTGGTGTGATACCTTTTTGATACCTGTTTATGATTGTTGAGCGTTTAGCATTCTTATATAGGATTTAAAAAAATGGTTCTGAAAAACTTATACGTCCAGCATTATTTCTTAATACTTCTTCACGTTCTGGTGAGTATAATTGTTTTAAATAGGTACGTAGTGTCTGCTGATTTTGAACCGGAAACGGTTTGATCAGCAGACACTAAATATCGTCAAAGCCAGTAAAATCAATAGATTTAGGCTTGGCAGAATAGGAAGGGCAAATGAAAAATTTATTAAGTATATTTGGGAAAATGGATAATTCAGAGATTGTTAGCAAACTGGGAATTTTAAATAAACCGGGAGACAGATTAGAAGCACGTATTACTGATTCTAACCGACGAGTAGTTAAAGTACAAACGGATAATGGAAATTCTAAATATAGCGCAACGCAATATCCAAATGGAACTCTTGTGGAAACAAAAGTAACCAAACAGAAATAGTAATATTAGAGTTATTTGTGATACCCGTAAATAAATACCTGTGAGTTATTTTTTCATTATTCAACAACTGTCAAACTCCCGTAAAAAACATGAAAAGAACGCTGTCCAAAATTACGTTGTCATGATATACTTTTGTGTGATTAGAGGTTGATTTATGATTTTTAAGGAGCGGTTCGATGATTGGAAAGCGAAAAGTACCTACATATCGTCGGAGAATTTTTCTGTATTTTATGGCAATTGCCATTGTACCACTTTTGGTTCTTGGTTTTTATTCTTATCATAGTGCTGTTTCAGCGGTAAGAGATAGTATTCGCCAATCCAATGAGACAGCGTTGTTGCAGGTGGAGAATAGGACTGAAAATGTGTTGGACGCTGTACGGCAGGATTTTCTTATGATAGCTGGACGAAGTTCTACGAAGGAGATAATTGATCAGGAGTATGATGATATCCCCTATCCTCAGATTCGAAGTTTTATTGATGAAATAAGCGGAGGCGAATCTTACATTAACTATGCAGACGGGTATAGTTTTATTAATTATAAAAAGAAATGGGTTCTAAGCAATAAGGGATTTAATTCCATGGATGTAGTTGCAAACTATGAGTGGCTGGAAGAGTTGGCAGATGCATATCAGCGCATTTTCTGGGTGAATCATATAGGGAATGATGAAGGTGAAAATGCAATTGATTCCCAATATGTCGATGACCAATATCTTATGTATGTGGTTAAAATGCCGACTAATACAGCGCATACAGATGCTGTATTAGTAGTGAATATGAAACAAAGTGCCATGGAAGATCTGTTTCACGATAGCTTGGGTAATGGTAGTTTGTTAGTTATGGATCAGAATGGAGAGATGGTCTATTCTGAAAATGAAGCCGTTTATTCTTATTACAAGAATCATCCGGAATTTTTGGAGAATATGAATGAAACTACGATTCATACATCTGAAGGAGTCTATGATATCGTAAAGCGTAAGGCATCGGTTAGCGGTTGGGTTTATGTGGCTGGATATAATTCAGCAGCGGCAGACAGCCAGTTTCTTGAAATATTGTTTACGATGATTGGAATTATTATGATTGTCCTCATGGTTACAGGGATTATTAGTGGTTTTGGTAGCTTTTTTGTGTATAAACCGGTGAAAAATCTAGTGAACCAGGTGAAGTCTGTTATTCCGGAAGAGGAAAAAGAAGATGAGGATGAATTTAATCTGATTCAGGAAGGAATACATTCTCTTCTTGGCCATAATGAAGAACTGAAGGATGTGATTGACCGACAGAAGAATCAGGTAAAAGAACTGTTTGCCATACGTCTGGTACGTGGACGGATAAAAGAGGAAGAAATAACAAGGATAAAAGAGAGACTTCAAATGAAATTTGATTCATGTCTTTGCGTTACATCGGTGATATTTTGTCCACTGTACGAAACAGACCGTGATCAGACAGGAATAGATGCCCTGAATCTGGAATTATTGAATCATCTTCCGGAAGAAATAAAAAAGATGCTCCTTTTTCCGCCGTTTATCTACACGCGAGCTATTGTAATGATTGTGGATGGGAAAAACAGAGATGAGACAGAACAGAAATTAGTTGCTCTCAGAAACAGTCTTTCAAGTTTTATTGCAGAGATTTGTGGTGGGTATATTGATATGGGTGTTAGCCGTATCTTTGAACAGGAAACTGGTTTTCGTCGAGCATATAATGAAAGTCTGGAGGCATTGAAGATAAATGAATACTCAAATCGTGATGAAAATATAGAAGGTATATCTATGGAGGATAGTTCCGTCACGTATTATGGGGATTTGATTGGACATAGCCCAGGTGGAAGTGATTACAATCTGGTATTAGATGCTGCGATCAAAGAGGCAATCGATTCCGGCGACCAAAAGCGTGCCTTTGCCATTACCAATGAATTCATGAAAGAGGTCAATAAGTCCGGTGTTGTGTTGTATGAGCAGCATTACTATTTCCATCGATTTTTATTGGCAATTTTATCTGTCCCTGCAGATGCGGGAATTCCGATTTATGATTTATTTCCGGAAGGGGACGAAGATCTGTTTTTACAGTTTAATCAGCTGTATGATTCTCGAAGTATCAAAATGTTTTACGAAACAAAGGTAATTGTTCCGGTAATTAATCGAATGAACCAATTTAGAAAAAGCAGTTCTGAAATGGTCATGGATAAGATTACAGAACTGGTAGAAAAGAATGGTGGAGATCTGACTTTAAGTGAGTGCGCTGAAAAGGTTGGATGTCATCCGAGTTATATCTGGCGTGTTATGAAGAATACCAAGGATATGACATTTACCGATTATGTTGCAGGACAAAAGCTGGAGATGGCAAAAAGGATGTTGGTAGAAACGGATCTCTCTGTTGCAGAAATTGCGGAACGATTAAGCTACAGTAATGCGCAGAACTTTATCCGCTTATTTAAAAAACATATGGATATTACTCCTGGACAATATCGGAAACAGTATAAATAAAACATCAAGAAGATGGATTCATGCAATGCGAATCTATCTTCTTTTTTGCAAGGATTAATAAGGGATAATTGTTTCGCAAAGCAGAGAGCATTTTGTCTATTATAAGAACAATAAGAATAATCAAAATGTGTAGTTATGAGCATAGATCATGCAATAATCTGATTATTTTTTGTGAATAACGGTTCGTTTTGATATGTAATTGTACAATATACACAAATTGCGTTTGTAATAAATGTCTATAATTGTGTAAATATAATGATTGTTGAAATTTTGAATATAATCAGTAAGATAAAGCCATAAGCAAACAAAGCAATGCATGGAGTTTCCGGAGGATAAAGTGAAAAGGAACCCATATTAAGAAAAGGGAGGTTGGCTTATGGCGAGAGTAAAAACGGCCGGTGCTGGAGCAGTTTCTTATGGAAAGAAAGAAACACTGCTAAGCTATATGAAACGGCACAAATGGATGTATCTGTTGATGCTTCCTGGAATCATTTATTTTGTGATTTTCAAATATGTACCAATGGCGGGGTTGGTTATATCTTTCCAAAATTACAGCCCCTATTTGGGAATCTTGGGAAGTGAATGGGTAGGACTTGAACATTTTAAAACATTTTTTATGAATCCTGACTTTAAGATGCTTCTTGTAAATACCTTTTCGATTTCTATATTGAACTTGGTTTTCTTTTTTCCCATGCCGATTATTCTGGCATTGCTCTTGAATGAAATTAAGAATAAGTTCATGAAGAAATCAATTCAGACGATGATATATATTCCACATTTCATTTCTATGGTTATAGTGGCAAGTATTACGTTTACACTGTTAAATACAGATTCAGGTGTAATTAATCAGATTATATATTCATTGACGGGGAATAAACTGGAATTTCTGTCTGATCCTAAATATTTCCGATGGATTATTGTAATTCAAAACATATGGAAAGAAACAGGATGGGGAATGATTATTTTCCTGGCTGCTTTAGCCGGTGTAGACACTCAATTATATGAGGCGGCTCAGGTAGATGGTGCAGGCAAACTAAGACAGGTTTGGCATGTTACACTTCCGGCAATCAAAAGTACTATCATTATTATGTTGATTATGAAGGTAGGAACTTTGCTGAATACAGGATTTGAGCAGATTTTCTTGATGAAAAACTCTCTGAATTCTTCGGTGGCAGAAGTATTTGATACATATGTGTATACACTAGGTATTACGCAAGGCGCATTTTCTTACAGTACGGCAGTGGGAATGTTTAAATCCGTAGTTGCGACGGTTATGGTTTTGACGACAAACTGGATTTGTAAAAAATGTGGCGAAACAGGCTTATACTAATGGAAGGAAGGAGCGACAGATGTTAACAATTGCAGCAAAAAAGAAACATAGGGGAATCAAATTGAATCCAGTGGAACGAGTCGGAATGGCTGTTGTGTATTTGATTTGCATTATGGCTGGTATACTCACAATTGTACCTTTTCTCTATATAGTAGCCGGTTCCTTTGCGACAGAAAAAGAGTTGGTAGAGCGAGCATTCTTCATCATTCCGCATACGTTCTCCTTAAATGCCTACAAATACATTATAGCAGACGGAAGTATCTTCAGAGGATTGGCTAATTCATTTTTTATCATGATAGCGGGTACAGTCGTCAATATGGCATTTACCACTACTCTTGCATATCCACTGTCAAAAAGCAATTTGAAGGGAAGAAATGTGGTGCTAAATGTAATTATAGTTACCATGCTGTTTTCAGGAGGTATGATTCCAAATTATCTGGTGGTAAAGGGATTGGGACTATTAGATAGTTATTGGGCATTAATGCTTCCGGGTGCTGTTAATGCATTTAACTTGATTATTGTGAAAAACTTCTTTCAGGAACTTCCTCATGAATTAGAAGAAGCTGCCAGAATAGATGGATGTTCTGATGTTGGGATTTTTGCAAAAATTATTCTTCCATTGTCCAAACCGGCACTTGCTTCAGTAGGATTGTTTTATGCGGTATCCCACTGGAATGATTTCTTTAACTCACTGATTTACTTAAATTCAACTGAGAAATTCCCGGTTCAGATCATTTTGCGACAGATTGTTTTACTGGCGCAGGGAGCAAGTGCAGATGGTAGTGCGGTTGACTTTGGAGTGGGTGGTACGCCGCCGGAGCAGGTGGTAAAAATGGCAGCGACCGTAGTTGCAACGATTCCGATTCTATGTGTATATCCGTTTGTTCAGAAATATTTTGAACAGGGTGTTATGGTTGGAGCAGTAAAAGGCTAATAAATAGAATTCAAACAACATTATTTAGGAGGTTATCTATCATGAAAAAAAGAACAATGAAACGTAGCATTGCGATGGGACTTGCGGTAATAACAGCTGCAGGCTGTTTGACGGGATGCGGTGGAAGTGAAAATCAGGCGTCTACTGATGCAAACGGAAGGTACAACTTAAAGGTTATGACCTATGATTATTCCGGCAATCCAATGAAGGGTGAAACAGGTGCTGAGATTATAGAAAAAGTGGAAGATTATACAGGTGTGAATCTTGATGTTATGTGGACACCGAAGGATAACTATAATGATAAGCTGAACCTGATATTAGCTGGTGGTGGAGAGGATATGCCCCAGATTATTGCAACAGAAACAAAGTCTCCTGCTATCATCAATGCAGCAAAAGCCGGTGCATTGTGGGATATAGAAGAATTGCTGCAGGAGTTTCCTCATTTGAAAAATTCCAAGGCGGTAGTAAATGATAATATCCGTATTGATGGAAAACTTTATGGAATTTATCGTGGACGTGCATTGGGACGGTACGGTATGACTTACAGAAAAGACTGGGCAGACAAGTTGGGCTTGGAAAAACCGGAAACTGTAGAAGACATTTATAATATGCTTTATGCATTTACTTATGGTGACCCGGATGGAAACGGACAGGATGACACATATGGTCTTACACTTACAAAGGATACTGTGCCGTTAGATATCATTCAAACATGGTTTGGAGCTCCAAATGGCTGGGGCGAAGTTGATGGTAAATTAGTACCGGATCATCAGACAGAGGAATATCTGGAATGTTTAAAGTGGCTGCGCAAATTATGCGAGGAAGGCCTGATCAAGAAAGATTTCCCCACAAGAGATGCGGCAACTAAGGCAGATGATTTGAAAACGCAGAAAGCCGGAATGATTGTAGATGCCATAGATGATGGACGTCGTGTAGCAGATTACTTTGAAAATCAGGGAATTGTAGGTCCTGAGATGGATTTCGTGGGAGCAGTTAAAGCAGATGAAAATGCGGAGCCGAGAACAATGGCTACACTGGGATGTCAGGGATTTTTCGTAATTACAAAGGCAGCAAAGACTGAGGATGATGTACGTAAATGTCTTGATTTCTTGGACAAAATGAATGATGAGGAGATGATGACTCTTGCAAACTATGGTTTGCAGGATAAGCATTTTAAACTTGAAGCTGACGGAAAACTTACAAGAAGCCATGATGCAACCTTAAATCAGGAATATCAGGCATTGAACCAGCTGGTTTCTTATACAGAGTATGCTCCGAATACAGATCCATATGTGACCTTAAATGAAACGGAAATATATTACAAGCAGCAGGAAACAATTAAGAACAATGAGCAGTATGCAGTATCTGATCCAACTGCCGGTATTTTGGGTGATTCAGAAGAATATACTAAAAACGGTGTTGCGCTTGATAAAATCATTGAAGATGCAAGAATTCAGTTTATTGTAGGACAGATTGATGAAGAACAGTTGAAGGCTCAGTGGGATTTATGGTCTAAGAGTGGCGGAGACAAGGTTATTGAAGAAGTAAATGCAGTTTATGCAAAATAAAATAATAGAGACTTAGAAAGAAAGTGCAGGAGATGCAGAATGGGCGCAGGTCCGGTGCAGTTCCTGCATTTTCTGATTTTAGGAGACGGTTACATGATATTTAAAGAAGAATTTCAAAATCCGCCGGTAGAGTACCGGATTAAGCCATTCTGGTTTTGGAATGGAGATATTACGAAAGAAGAAATAAGTCATCAGATTAAGGAGATGGCAGATAAGGGACTTGGGGGGATGTTTATCTGTGCCAGACAGGGAATGACGATTCCATATCTTTCGAAGGAATGGTTCGAAATGGTAGAGTATGCGTGCGCAGAGGCGAGAAGATATGGTCTCGAAGCATGGTTATATGATGAGTATCCATATCCGAGCGGTATGAGTGGCGGAGAGGTGTTGTTAGAGCATCCGGAAGCAGAACATATGATATTAGTGCATAAAAAAGTAGAAAAATCGAGAGGAGGGGAGGTTGAAGTAAATTTAGGCTGGAGTCGTGTCCTGTTTGCAAAAGCTTATCCGGTTGATAAAGGAGGGAATACCTGCTGGGATGAAGCGGTTGATTTAAAGGATTGTATTGGAAATCTGCAGCAAGAAAAAATCTATCAGCAGACAGGCCTTACTAAATACAATAATAAGCGATTTTTTTCGTATGGTCCATCCAAAATACTGAAAACTGTTCTGCCGGAACTCGCAGAGAGAACATGGCGAATAGAACTCTATATGGAAATGGCCATGGGTGATTTTAAGTACTATGGAGGATTTTTTGATCCATGCAATAAGGAGGCAGTGCGTACATTCTTAGAAACAACACATGAACGCTACGAGAAAGCGGTAGGAGACCAGTTTGGTATTACTGTTCATGGAATGTTCTCTGATGAAGTTGGACTTTTGAGCCCCATTCCTTGGTCAAAGCTTCTCCCGGAAGAATTTGAAAAACGTAACGGATATTCTCTTCTTGATTGTATGCCGGCGCTGCACGATGATTCGTTTGAGAATGCCATGAAAGTCAGATATGACTTGTATGAAACAGCTCATATTCTTTTCCGGACGAGCTATCATAAACAGGTTTCTGACTGGTGTCGGGAGCATCATTTACAATATGCTACGGAAGTGCCTTCCATGCGACACAGTACACAACGTTACAGTGATATCGTAGGGGGGGATACGGCCCATGAGAAATTGGGTAAACCTCTGGAATGGATTTATGATGAATATATTCATAATTATAGGAGTAATGCCAAGGCAGTCAGCTCTCTGGCAAGACAACTGGGGAAAAAGTATGCGATGATTGAGAGCTTTCACAGTGTTGGTTGGACAATGACTCTTCAGGATGCGAAGTGGATGATTGACCGATTGGGAAGCAGCGGGATTAACCTTTACAATTTTCATGCATTCTATTATACCATTCAGGATATTACAAAACACGACGCACCACCTTCACAGTTTCTACAGAATCCTTACTGGAAATATTATCGAAAGCTTGCGGATTATGTAGGCCGAATGGGTGTAATGGTAACAAATACAGATGCGGATATTCAGATTGCTGTGTTGGATCCGGTAGCTGCTTTGTGGACAAAACTTGGAAATCCGTTCCACGGTTTTCCCTACCGGGGTGAAAGCGAGAGGGAACAGAAAAAATGCGATTATCTAAGAGAAAGATGGGTTCATATCTGTAAAACATTGTTATTCAATCAGCTGGACTACGATCATTTGGATGCCGAGATGCTGGAAGATGCGGAGATTTCAGATGGAAAGATTCATTTGGGAAAGGCGGCATATTCTGTGGTTATTTTGCCTCCTTGTCATTGTATGGAATCATATGCAAGAAATAAACTGGAGGAATTTACGGCTCAGGGGGGAACTGTTATTGGAATAGAAGAAATTCCTACTTATGCCATTGATGGTGGAGAAAATAACGAAGAAACGAAGGAGCGATGGAAGCTATTGTTTGAAAAGCCATCGGCATTTTTCTTTACAGAAATGAAAGATGATGAACTCATTCAGTTGTGCAGGGAACAGATTGACGAGCATATACACTGTCGCATAATTTCAGGAAATCCTAAAGATACGATTGTATCTGTACGCTATGATGAGAATGGAAACTGGTATGTATTTGCGGCAAATCAGGGAAAAGAACGCATTGCAGTTGAACTTACATGTGATTATAAATGTACGACAATTGCCGATAAAAATGTTTACAGATTGGATTTGGAGACAGGAAAAATCTGTAATATTCCTGTTGAAGAAAATGCTGTTGTTATCAGACTTGGCAGTTTTGAAAGTCAATGGATTCAGATTTCAAACAATGGCACTGATAACAAAATTAGTCATAATTCCATAAGACCTGAAATTACGATTCCACTTGATGCAGAATGGAAGATGAAACCTTTAGGGAAAAATTTCTGCCGGTTTGGATACGTTGATATGTCTTTGAACCGGATAGAGTGGGAAAATGTGGAAGTAAAGACATTTATTGAACAGTGTGATTCTACTAAATTATTGGAAAAACAGCAGTTAAGATTCTCAGGCGCTTTTGGAACACCAAAGAAGATTACACCAGCGTATCCGTTGGCTTGTTGGTATCGGGTGGAATTCCAGATGAATGAAGTTCCGGAAGATATATGTATTTTTATGGATAGAGAAACGATGGCGGGATCCTATCAGCTATTCATTAACGGGAAAAAAGCAGATCAAAAGGACTGGTACGATGTTTTTGTAAATGATAAAAATAATCAGGCCTTGAATATATACAGCATGGTGAAGGAAGGTAAAAATTCCATTGAGATTCAGATGAATATTGAAAAGGATGAAGATGGATTAAGGGATCCATTGTATCTGTGGGGTTCCTTCGGCGTAACCGAAACAGCTGGAATACCATTACTGACGAAACAGCCAGAAACAGGATGCCCAGACAGACATTGGTGTAAGGGATTTCCGTATTACAGCGGTACGATGGAATATGAGACATGCATGAAGCTGGAGATACCCGTGACAGAGCAGCAGGTCAACTGTTTTGATATAAAACTGGGATTTCAGGTTCCAACCTATGACTGTATTGAGACCAGAATCAATGGAGTAAGCCTTGGCGTAAAAGCATATACGCCATATGTTTGGCAGTGTCCTCGGGATGTTTTACAGAAAGATGAAAACATTATTACAATAGCAGTTACAAATACACTGGCTAATATGCTGGATGGGACGTATTTTGATTATGATAGTCAGAAGCTGGTAAACATTGAACCATAGAAGATAGGAGACAATTATGAATGATTATTTTCCGCAAGATAATGGAATTGGAGTAAGAATTGGCAACGGTGTAAAACAGGTTCTGCAGATAATTGCAAATCGCTTTATAGCGGATAATCCTCCAATTCCTGTAAAATATTATTTGAGAAGCAGCAGGAATTTCCATATATCAGAAGATTACATGGATGAGATAGCATTGCACAAAAAAATGCCGGAGCTTGTTCCCGAGCAGTATGTGTATGCATGGGCAAAGCTTTCTGTACCTCAGGCCGGACCGTTTAATTTCCGCTTCAGTGCTTTTGGTCCTGTGAGTATTTGGGTGAATGGAGTGCTGTCGTATCGTACGAATCATACGCAGGAACGATTTGCAGATCAGATTTCCAATATCAGTCTGAATCTGAAAGAAGGAGAAAACAGCCTTTTCTTTCAAAGTGTTTCTACTCCCTTGGGATGTGGCTTCCATATCGGAAGCAGTTCCTATAAAGGAAGAAGAATTCAGTTTTTTAGTCCGGATAGAGAACATAAGGGAATGAGTGGATTCGTGTACAGCAAGGCATTTGAACGACCAATTGAAAGGGTTCCGGTTATTGGTGAGGGAGAAGAAGAGACAGGAATTCATTGGTATCCGGAAGTATCCTGGGAACAGGGAGAAAAACAAAAAACTGTGGCGGAACGCCTTTTCAATATGGAGAAGGATGACCATAGAAAAATGGTAAGTGCCTCAAGATTTTTTTGTCCGTTTGCCGGAATGGTTTCTCTGGTTGGAAAATCAGAAGGGAAAGGAAAATTATGGATAGACGGAAAAGAAACAGATTCCGTTGAAGGAGAATGGAAAGCAGAGTATTTATTAAGTGGGGGATATCATACTCTGGCATATGAAGGTAAAACTGTCACTCTGCATGTGCAATGTGAAGGCAGTTTGTTGGAATTGGAAAGTCCGGTTCTGTTGGCAGATGGTAGAAAAGAGCCGTGGCTTTATGCAGGACCATTTACAGAAAATCAGGTTTTGAATATGAAAGATATGATGTCTTTTCAGAAACCGTTTGAAATAGATGGAGGGGCTTCTTTTTGGAGAGCCGATATGCCGGATATGTATCTTCGTCCATTCAATGAAGGCGTGTTGTATGGGGAGTGGAACTATCCACTTGGTGTTACACTGTATGGAATGATCCAGTGTGGACGTCTTTTGAATAATCAGGCAATTCAGGATTATGTAGAAGGTCACATGAAAAAATGCACTGATTTTTACGATTATTGTATTTGGGATAAAGCTTTTTACGGGGCAGCTCCTTTTCATAATCAGCTGACTACGATAGACAGTCTGGATGACTGCGGTTCTATTGCTTCGACGCTTCTTGAAGTGATGAAGGATCATGTAATTCCGGAAGGAAGAAAAGTTGGAGACATGGTTGCTGATTATATGAGAAATAAGCAACAGAGACTGCCCGATGGTACATTTTATAGAAATCATTCTTATCTGCCCATTATGAATGAAACTATTTGGGCTGATGATTTATACATGAGTATTCCGTTTTTATGCCGATATTATGAACTGAGTGGGGATATATTCTATCTGAGAGATGCTGTAAGACAGATAAAACAGATTTTTGGTTATCTTTTTATGCCGGATTTAGAAATTTTGTCCCATATTTATGATACGCATTATCATGTTCAGACAAAGGTTCCCTGGGGGAGAGGCAATGGATGGGTGTTATTTTCCCTTACAGAACTTTTGGCGGTTATGCCGGATAATGATCCTGAAAGAGAAGAAATTCTTGAGATTTTCCAGACACTTTGTGGAGGTTATTTAAAACTTCAGGGAAAAGAAGGAATGTGGCATCAGGTTTTGACATTTCCTCATTCTTTTCAGGAAACTTCCTGCACGGCTATGTTTATTTATGGATTTGCCAGAGGCGTCAGGTATGGATGGCTGAAGAATCGTGATGATTATGCAAAAGCAGCATTACTTGGATGGCGGGCACTTTGTAAAATTGCTGTTGACTGGAAAGGTAATATTTATGGTGTATGCCGCGGATCAGGTTATTCCTTTAGTAAGGAATATTATGCAAATGATTTAGGATGGAATGTGAATGATACCCATGGAACAGGGATTGTTATGTTGGCAGCGATTGAAGTGGAAAAAATGAAAGAGTCACAACAGGAGGAATAAGAATGGAACGAATTTTTAATCCAAGGCAGTTTGGTGCTCTGGGAGATGGCATTACTCTTGATACAAAAGCAATTCAAGCAGCCATTGATGAGGCTGGGATAGCGGCAGAACGCGGTGCAAAAACAATTGTTGTGCTATCGAAAGGCATATACTTAACCAGTTCACTGTTCTTAAAAAGCCATATGGAATTTCGAATGGAAGAGGGGGCAATTCTGCTGGGGACAACAGATGAGAGTCAGTATCCCATTATGCACACAAGAGTAGCAGGCGTTGAAATGGAGTGGACTGTTGGCATTTTAAATGTTAATGGTCAAGAAGATGTAAAAATTACAGGAAAAGGCTGTATTGATGGTCAGGGACCGTATTGGTGGAATAAGTACTGGGGAGAAGACCGGAAGGGCGGCATGAGAAAGGTTTACGAAGCAAAGGGATTAAGATGGTGCGTGGATTATGATTGCCGGAGAAGCCGCAATTTAGTTGTGATGGAAAGCAAGAATGTGAATTTATCTGATTTTGAAAGTCGTCGGTCTGGGTTTTGGAATATTCATATTTGCTATTCGAAAAATATTCATGTAGAAAAATTGCATATTTATGACAATGAAGGACCCAGTACGGATGGGATTGATATCGATTCCTGCGACGGAGTTGTTGTAGAGAGATGCAAAATTGCCTGTAATGATGACAGTATCTGCGTAAAATCAGGTCGTGATGCAGATGGCCTGAGAGTGAACAGAATCTGCCAGAATATACTAATTCAGGAATGTGAAATACTTACAGGTAGTGGAGTGACAATCGGAAGCGAAACATCAGGTGGGGCAAGAAATATCACCATCAGAAATCTAAAATATCATGGAACAGACTGTGGATTTCGTCTAAAATCTGCTAGAACCAGAGGGGGAGTTATCGAAGATGTCCTGGTCGAAAATTTGAAAATGGTTAATGTTAAATATCCTTTCAGCATGTGTTTAGACTGGAATCCATCATACAGTTATTGTGAAATACCAAAGGATTATCAAGGCGAAATCCCGGAACACTGGCGTAGGCTGGCTATTCCTGTGCCGGAAGAAAAAGGCATTCCACAAGTGAAGAATCTAATAATTCGTAACGTCATATCTGAAAATGAACCGGATTATGCAGGAATATCCAGAGCATTTGATGTTAGTGCTTTTCCGGAACATCCAATAACTCATGTGACCATGGAAAATATAAAAATTCAGGCAAAAGAATTTGGTAAAATTTCAGGCATCAAAGACTGGAAATTGATGAATGTGGAAATTACGACAGAGACCAGCTATGAAAAGTCAATCATAAATTAGCAGAAAATTTCTTTTTCATATCGGTGGTAAAAAAGGGTAACTTTAATAGAGCTCCCTT